>ERZ772973.383-NODE-383-length-22868-cov-127.703_pt1 | contig 22868 bp, 13 predicted proteins | sample MGYA00580672_ERZ772973 | MGnify/ENA primary metagenome ERZ772973 (study PRJEB29015, sample SAMEA2737938) | human oral metagenome | biome: human oral; feature: human-associated habitat; material: dental | place: China | collected 2152 ...
GGTTGACCTTGTTGTCCCGGGTGCGGGCGGCCAGGTCGTTGATGCGCTTGGCCAGGCCGGGGATGTTGAGGTCGCCGGCGTTCTTGACCACGGGCACGAGCAGGCCGCGCGGCGTGTCCACGGCGATGCCGACGTGCTCGACGTCGTGGTAGGTGACGTTCTTGCCCTCGATGGATGCGTTGATCTTCGGGTGGGCCTTGAGCGCCTCCGTGGCGGCCTGGACGAAGAAGGGCAGGAAAGTCAGCTTGGTGCCGTTCTTGGCCAGGAAGTCGTTCTTCGCGCGGGCGCGCAGCGCCGCCACACGAGTGACATCCACCTCGACGACGGTGGTCAGCTGAGCAGAGGTCTGCAGCGAGTCGATCATGCGCTCGGCGATGACCTGGCGCAGGCGGCTCATCTTCTCCGTGCTGCCGCGCAGGGTCGTGTCCACCTCGGGCTTGGCCGGGGCCGGCTTGGCCGCAGCGGCGGGAGCGGACTCCTGAGAAGCAGGGGCGGCTGCGGCCGCGGCGGCTGCACGAGCCTCCTCGGCGGCCTTGGCAGCGGCCTCCACGTCCTGCTTACGGATACGGCCTCCCACGCCGGTGCCGGTGACGGTGGACAGGTCCACGCCCTTGTCCTTGGCGAGCTTGCGCACGATCGGAGTGACGTAGGAGCCCGTGGCGCCCGAGCTCACCGGAGCGGTGGCTGCAGGTGCCGCGGTCGCGGCAGGAGCCGGGGCCGACGACGCTGCCGGAGCCGGAGCGGGGGCCGGCTTGGCGGCAGGAGCGGGGGCCTCCGGCGTGGCAGCCGGGGCGGGTGCTGCCGCTGGTGCGGCCGACGGGGATCCGACGATCGCCAGGACGGTGCCGACCTCGACGGTCTCGTCCTCGGGGACACGGATCTCCAGCAGGACGCCGGATGCGGGGGAGGGGACCTCGGTGTCCACCTTGTCGGTGGCGACCTCGAGCAGGGGCTCGTCGGCCTCAACGGTGTCACCCACGGCCTTGAGCCAGGAGGAGACCGTCCCCTCGGTGACGGACTCACCCAGGGCCGGCATCGTCACTTCGGTGCCCTCGGCCGAGCCTCCGCTCTGGGGGGCGACAGGCTCCGGGGCAGGTGCAGGGGCGGGCTCGGGAGCCGCCTGGGCGGCAGGGGCAGGCGTCTCAGCCGCAGGCGCGGGGGCGGCCGGAGCAGGAGCGGAACCCGCTTCCGAGGGGTCACCGATGATGGCCAGGACGGTGCCGACCTCGACGGTCTCGTCCTCGGGGACACGGATCTCCAGCAGGACGCCGGATGCGGGGGAGGGGACCTCGGTGTCCACCTTGTCGGTGGCGACCTCGAGCAGGGGCTCGTCGGCCTCAACGGTGTCACCCACGGCCTTGAGCCAGGAGGAGACCGTCCCCTCGGTGACGGACTCACCCAGAGCGGGCATCTTCACGGACTCTGACATTGCTGTCTTCCTTACTCTCGTCTAGCTGGATCAGCCGTGGTTGTGCAGCGGCTTGCCGGCGAGGGCCATGGCGGCCTCGCCGAGGGTCTCGTTCTGGGTGGGGTGGGCGTGGACCAGGGAGGCGACGTCGTCGGCGTCGGCCTCCCAGGACACCATGAGCTGGCCCTCTCCGACCTGCTCGCCCATGCGGGCGCCGATGGCGTGGAAGCCCACGATGGGGCCGTCCTTGAGGGAGACGAGCTTGACGAAGCCCTGGGTCCCCAGGATCTGGCTCTTGGCGTTGCCGGCCACGTTGAACTCGGCGGTGGTGACGTTGTCCTTGCCGTGGATCTCGGCGGCCTTGGCCTCGGACAGACCCACCGAGGCGATCTCGGGCTCGCAGAAGGTGACCTTGGGGACCAGGACGTCGTCGACCGGGGTGGGGTCCAGGCCCGCGACCTTCTCCGCCACGGCGATGCCCTGGGCGAAGCCGCGGTGGGCGAGCTGGACGCCGGGGACGATGTCGCCCACGGCCCACACGCCGGGGACATTGGTGCGGCCGTACTCGTCGGCCAGGACGAAGCCGCGGTCCATGGCGACCCCGACCTCCTCGTAGCCCAGGTTGGCCGTGGCCGGTCCGCGGCCCACGGCGATGAGCAGGACCTCGGCCTCGTGGGACTTGCCGTCCTGGGTGCGCACAGTCACCCCGCCGTCGTGGCGCTCGACCGACTCGAACATCGTGTTGGTGCGGAAGGCGATCTTGCGCTTGCGGAAGGCGCGCTCGAGCTGCTTGGAGATCGCCTCGTCCTCGTTGGGAACCAGGTGAGGCAGGCCCTCGATGATGGTGACCTGGCTGCCCATGGAGGCCCAGGCTGAGGCGAACTCGACCCCGATGACACCGCCGCCCAGGATCACCGCGGAGGCGGGGACGTGGTCCATCTCCAGGGCCTCCTCGGAGGTGATGACGCCTCCGGAGATCTCCTGCCCGATGGTCTTGGAGTAGGAGCCGGAGGCGAGGATCACGTTGCGGCCGGTGATGCGGCGACCGTCAACGTCGACGGCGTCGGCAGCAACCAGGCGTCCCCAGCCTTGGATCAGGTCGATGCCCCGCGAGGAGACCAGGCCCTCAAGGCCCTTGTGCATCCGCGAGACGATGCTGTTCTTGTACTTCTGGACTCCCGGCATGTCCACGCCCTCGAAAGCGGCCTTGATGCCCACAGTGGCAGCTTCGCGCACGGCATCGGCGGTCTCGGCGGCGTGCAGCAGGGCCTTGGTGGGCACGCAGCCGCGGTGGAGGCAGGTGCCCCCGAGCTTGTCGGCCTCGATGAGGGCGACCTTGAGGCCCAGCTGGGCGCCACGCAGGGCGGCGGCGTAGCCCCCTGACCCCGCACCCAGAATGACCATGTCGTAGACGGTCTCTGTCACGAACTCACTCCTTGTTGATTGGTCACGACGCCCTTGTGGGGCGGCTCGGCACGGGGCCATTGTTCCACCTGAGGGGTGGACGTAGGAGTCAGCGGGGTTGCTGTTTAGGGACCAGAGTCCTGAAAACGGGGTGATACGTATCACCGTGCGTGGGTGCTGCCGGCACGAGTCGTCACAGAACCTGCGACCAAGAACGCGGTGGGGACCCCGGCGACTCGTTGCCGGCAGACGGAAGGGTCAGGAAAGGATGCTGACCTCGGCGGACAGCGAACGAAGCAGCTCCACCAGGGTGGAGACTCCCATCCCCGTGCCGCCAGTCGGCGTCAGCCCCCAGGGGGCGGAGTCGTTGTAGGCGGGGCCGGCGATGTCGAGGTGCGCCCACTGCCGGCGTCCTACGAACTCGCGCAGGAACAGTCCGGCCGAGAGCATCCCACCGGCCCGGGAACCGATCTTGGCGTTGCGCAGGTCGGCGAAGGGGGAGTCGAGGGTCGCACGCAGGTGCGCGGGCAGGGGCATCGGCCAGAAGGACTCTCCCGCCCGCTGGGCCGCGGCCACGACCTCCTCACGCAGGTTCGGCGTGCCCATCACGGCGGCCACGTGGTCGCCCAGGGCCACGATCTGCGCTCCGGTCAGGGTGGCCACATCCAGGACGGCGTCGGGTTCCTCCGTGACGGCCCGGGCCAGGGCGTCGGCCATGACCAGGCGGCCCTCGGCATCGGTGTTGGTCACCTCCACGGTGGTGCCGTCGAACATCGTGACGACGTCGCTGGGGCGCTGGGCGTCGGCCCCCGGCATGTTCTCGGCCAGTGCCAACCAGGCGGTGACGCGGATGGGCAGAGCCAGGCGCGCAGCGGAGATGACGGCTCCCAGCACGGTGGCGGCGCCGGCCATGTCGGACTTCATCTCCGGCATGGAGGCCGCCGGCTTGAGGGACAGGCCGCCAGAGTCGAAGGTGATGCCCTTGCCGATGAGCGCGACGTGCTTGGGACGGGCCGGGGCGCTGTCACCCTCGGTCTGCGCGCTCGCCTGACCGGCGGCGCTCTCTGCGGCCTGCGACGGCACCCACTCCAGACGGACCAGGCGAGCCGGGTGCACCGAGCCCTGAGCCACCCCGAGAATCCCACCGAATCCCTGCTCGATCAGCGCTGGGGCGTCCCAGACCTCGACCCTGAGCCCGGCCTCCTGACCGGCCGAGCGGGCTCTCTCCGCGAAGACCTCCGGAGTCAGGCGGTTGGGCGGCTCGTTGACGAGGTCGCGGGTCAGGGACGTGGCCTCGGCCAGCGCCAGGGCGCCCGCCAAGGTCTCCTGCCCCTCCGGGGTGTCGGACAGAGGCGAGACGATGGAGATGCTCTTCAGGGGCGTGCTCTGCTTCGAGGAGCTCTCCTGGTCAGGACGGTCCTCGTTCTTCGTGGCCTTCCAGGAATAGGCTCCCAGAGCGGCTCCGTTCGCCACGGCGGCCAGCTGCTGCCCGCTGAGCGTGGGCAGAGCCAGGATCGCGGAGTCGGTTCCGGCCAGCGCCCGGGTGGCGCGTCCGGCGGCCCGACGCAGCAGACCCGTCTGGTCGTAGCCCAGGGCGGCCTCATCATCGGTGGTCACGGCGAGCGGATCGGTGTCGGCCCACCCCGTTCCCACACCGACGACGAGAATGGTTCGCGGGCCGTGGTAGCCCGCGGTGCTCACCGACGAGGAGGGCAGTCGTACGACGGAGTCCTGAGCTCCCGAGAACCCCAGAGCGGGAAGCAGGGACACCAGCGCGTCGATGTCCAGGCCCTCCAGAGCGTTGCTGGAGGGTGGCTCAAGGCCCTCCAGGAGGATCTCGGGAGCCTCAGCGCCCTCCCTCCCCGGTGCTGCGGCCAGGACGAGGACGTCAGCTGCGGGCTCGGCATCGAGGGGGAGGTCTGAGGCGTCGGATGCGCCGTCGGAGCCAGCGGTGCGGTCGGCATCGTCCTCCTCGTCGCCAGCGGCCTGGTGCTCCTTCGCGTCGCTCTCGGCGTCCTCAGTGTCCTGCTCTGCGCTTGCGGAGCCGGACTGGTCCTCGTCGCCGGTGGCTTCGGAGTCCCCGGGCTCTTCGACCGTGTCAACCTCGGCCTGATTGCTGAGATCGGTATCCTTACGGTCGTCGTCCACCGAGGCGTGTGCGTTCAGGGATTTGGTCAACTTAATGGTGCTCACGTTGTGAATAGTAACGTTCAAGCATCCGATGGAGGCTGAGTTGGCGCCGCGCGTGCCGGAGGTCATCACGTGGAAAGGTCGTTCCTCATGGACGAGCACTCATCAGTACGCCCGGTCCAGGACACCCGCCGCCCCGCCTATGGAGGGGGACGCGTCCTGGTCGGTGTCTTCGCCGTCTTCGGAGCGATCGTGCTCGTTCCCTCCTTGGTCTCACTGCTTCGGAGTCCCGACGAGGCGCCTGCGGTGTGGTCCTTCAACCTTCTGGGAGGCGGTCTGTACATCCTCCTGGCCGTGTGTGTCGCTCATAACGGGCGCCGGATGCGCAACATCGGCTGGATGTGCCTGGGGGCGCTGGCCACGATGGCCGTGCTCATCGGCGTCCTCACGATGACGGTCCCCTCACCCACGCCTGCCGACCTCAACGCGTCGGTATGGGCTCACTGGGGCAGGTCCCGGTGGTACCTGCCTGCGATCCTCCCGGTGGTGGCCGCTGCATGGATGTGGATGTCCGATCCTCGGCGCATCGTGGCCAACGCCGAACGCATCACCGAGCTGTCCGACACCCTCACTGAGAGCTTCACTGAGAAGGCTCGGGCGGTCCAGGAGAGCCGTGGTCTCAAGAGCCTCCGGAGCAGTGAGACGGAGGCCTCGGAGACGTCCTCCCAGACCGATCCCACTGGGTCGGCGGCCGAGCAAGGCGGGCGGCCCTAAGGAACGGGCCTGCGGCTCAATTCGAGTGGCCCGGGTGCCGGCGGGCTCATCGGCGCCGGAAGCGACGCGAGCCGCGTGAGCTGATCCGGCTGATTCTGCTGATCCTGCGCGCAGGGACGGGGCGGGCGTGCCACCTGTCCTGCAGCCGTGAGCCCAGCGAGGTGTAGGCGGATGCTGCGGCGCGAGCCCGGGCTTGAACCTCGTAGATCCTCTCCACGACGATCCGCTGGCACACCCACCCCACCAGCTGGTCAGCCGGCTGATCCGGTTGTTGATCACTGCTGGAGCCCGACTCCTCGGCGACCACCGGAAGTCCCTCCAGATGGGTTCGGGTCAGGGCCTCGAGCACGTCGGTCGCCTCGGCGTCGCGGGACAGACGGTCGGAGACCAGAGGCAGCTCCGCCACTGTCATCGCGAGGGGAGCGTCGTCCACGACGTCGTCGGCCTCATCTCCGAGGAGCGCTGCGGTGAGCTGCGCTGCCGTGACGCAGCCGAGCAGCTCGCGGGTATCGTCGCTCCTCGCCCGGACCACGGGCAGGACCGAGGCTCCGTGCCGACTCATGAGGGCGGCTGCCTGGTGCACCGTCGCCGTGGCTTGAACCACGGCGGGTGGGTCGATCATGAGCTGGGAGGCGCGGGTGCGTCCCAGAAGAGTGGTGGACATCGGGTCCTCGACGTCCTCCCCGCGGCGGCGCAGCTCCTCGGTAAACAACGTGCCCCGTGACAGGAAGCGGCTGGCGAAGGTGGCCAGTACGGTGGCGAGCATGAGGGGCAGCAGCAGCGCGTGCTGGCCGGTCATCTCGATGATGAGCAGGACCGCAGTCATCGGAGCGCGGGCCGCACCTGCGAATACCGCCCCCATTCCGATCACCCCGAAGACCCCGGCCGCCGGCGCGTAGCTGGGCGCCACCAGGGTTCCGAAGGCCGCTCCCAGTGTTCCGCCGATGAACAGCGACGGCGCGAAGACCCCGCCGACGAACCCCATTCCCAGCGTCAACGAGGTCGCCAGCATCTTGCCCACGCACAGCACCAGCAGGAGCGTCAGGGTGTAGCGGCCGGCCAGCGCCCGGTTGAGCGCAGCCGAGGACTCCCCGTACATCTCGGGCAGGACCAGAAGGACTGCTCCCACGGCGAGCCCCCCGATCGCTGGGCGCACCCAGACCGGCACGCCCAGCCGCTGCCAGCCACGGGTCAGGGCGTCGAGCACGATGAATCGAAGACGCATGAAACCGATACCGACGCCTCCACCCGTCACGCCCAGGAGGGCGACCCACCCCAGCTGGGCGTCCCCGGACAGGTCCAGGTAGGGGAGCGACAACGACAGCGTCGTTCCCAGCAGATGGTGCGACAGGACCGTGGAGGCCACGCAGGCCAGGACGATAACGATGAAGGCGTCGGCGCTGAAGCCCATGAGCACGACCTCCAGCGCGAAGAAGACCCCCGCCAGCGGAGCATTGAAGGCCGCGGCGATCCCGGCCGCGGTTCCGGCTGCCGCCAGGTAACGGACCGGGAGCTTGGGCAGGTTCAGACCCCGTCCGATGACGTTGGCCGTGGACGCGCCCAGCTCCGCGATCGGCCCCTCCGGACCCACTGAGCCGCCGCCCCCGATTGTCAGGGCGGACGACGTCGTCATCGCCAGGGCGGGAATCGGCGCCATCGTGCCGTTGCCGTGGCGCGTGGACCAGATGACCCCGGCCACCCCGTGGCCTGTGGGAGTGTGGCCCAGCCGGGACATGAGCGGGCCCACGATGAGGCCCGAGAGGACAGGCGCGACGAGGACGAACCACGTGCCGAGTGCAGCCAGCGAGCCCACCGAGGGCCCCATCGACAGCGTGTAGTCATCGGCCCCGCTGAGCAGCTGGGACCAGGCGTCGATCCCCATCCGGAACAGCACGGCTCCCAGACCCGAGGCGAGCCCTACCAGCACGGCCAGGAGGTAGAGCCCGAGGCGATGGTGGCGGAGGAGGCTGCCCGCGCGCCGCGACAGGGGCCGGGACAGCCTCTTCCAGGCGTGATCCATCAGTGCAGGTTCTCCACCTTGACCATGAAGGTGTCCTCCTCGCCACGGCGCTCGGCCTCGGGGCAGGAGGAGCCGATACTCCATACCTGACGGTAGAAGCTCAGCTCGGCCTCGTAGCGGCGTCGGATGTTCGCAGCCAGGCGGAACCCGTGTCCCTCGCCCTGGAAGATCTCCAGGGCCACCGGTGCGCCTGCGGTCTTGAGGGCCTCGTACATGGCGGTGGCCTGCTCAGCGGGGACGATCGGATCCTCAGAGCCCTGGATGAGTAGCAGCGGGACCCCGATGTCATCAATGTGGTTGATGGGGCTGCGCTCGTCCAGGACCGGGTCATCGATGTCCTGGGTCCCCACGAGCTGGCCGATGTAGTGCGACTCGAACTTGTGAGTCGTACGCACCAGCCTCTTGAGGTCGGTCACCCCGAAGCATGAGCTGGCAGCCGTGAACACCGTGGAGCGAGTGATGGCCGACAGCACCGTGAAGCCGCCTGCCGACCCGCCACGGATCGCGATGCGTCGGGGATCGACGAGCCCGGCGTCCACCAGGTGCTGGGCGCCGCTGACGCAGTCATCGACATCGTAGATGCCCCACTTGCCCTCCAGAGCCTTGCGGTAGCCGGTGCCGTAGCCCATGGAGCCGCGGTAGTTGACGTCGAGGTAGGCGAAGCCCCGGCTGGTCCAGTACTGGATGCGCAGGTCGTAGCCGGGCACGGCTGTCGCCGTCGGGCCGCCGTGGACGTTGACGATGAGCGGCGGCAGCTCGTCCTCGCCGCCCTCGTAGGCGGCCGACGTCGGAGGGTAGTAGAAGCCGTGAGCCGTCGCGCCGTCACTCGTGGGCCAGGAGACCGGGTCGGGGAAGGACACCCCGACGCCCTCGGGCTCGAACTCGCCCGAGCCGCGCAGCACCTGCACCGTGCCGTTCTTGACCTCAACGATGCTGGGCATCGCCATCTCGTTGGAGGCCAGCATGACGACGCGACCGGCGCTGGAGGCCACGTTGCCGATCGGCTGCCAGCCCACGTTCCACTCCTCGAGCTCACCATTGGCGAGCTTGATGGTCCCCAGGTGCGACACCGCGTCCCGGGCCCAGGAGGTGATGATGTGCTCGGCGTCGAGCACATCGAAGGAGTGCGGCCCCAGCTGCCAGGCCGGATTGGTGAAGGTGGCCTCGGCCGGGTGCAGCGGCCGGGTTCGCAGGTTCTCCGGCCAGCCCGGGCGATTGGTGCCCCGTACCGGGAAGCCCTCGGTGCGGTAGAGGTTCCAGAAGCCCGAGGCGTTCGAGCCGTGAACCAGCTCGCACTCCTCGGTCCACCGAGGCTCGGACACCGAGTGCCCGTCGCCGCCGTCGACCAGCACCTGCTCGATGATCGTCCCGTCCGGGCCCAGGTCCCCCACATGCAGGGAGGCGTTGTCCCAGGGCATCCCCGGGTGATCCCAGGTGATCCAGGCCAGGTGCTCGCCGTCGGGTGAGAGCGTCGGAGCGACCACGAAGTCCGTTCCCGACACGAGCGTGCGCACGAGCGAGTCGTCGCGCGCGGCCGAGCCGTCCAGGGGGATCGCCACCAGGGTGTTGACGGCCTCTCCCTCACCTCGGTGGTCCTCACGGACTGCGTAGACCAGGCCCCGGCCCGTGTCGATCTCCAGGTCGCCGTGGCGCACGTCGCCGTAGATGGTCAGCGGGACCAGGCCGCGCAGGCGGTGGGCCACGTCGTACCGGTAGAGGCGCCCGTCCCCGGCGTGGGAGACCACGATGATCCCGCCGTCGACGGCGTAGGCCCGCCCTCCGTACTCGTGCACCCGGGTGCGCACGTCCACCAGCTCGTCGGCCGGCGTCAGCGGAAGCACCTCACCGATCTGGCCGTCGCCGTCACGGCGCAGCAGGACGTTGCGTCCGGCCTGCGAGGCGCGCTGCTCCACCCAGTAGGTGTCACCGCCGTCCACGCGAACCTGGGACAGCAGGACCGTCCGGGTCGTGATCGTGCCTGGAGTGATAGGCGAGGGCCAGGTGCCGAAGGGGGCGGTGGTGCTCATGATTCCTCCTGGAAGGCTGTCCTGAGAGCGGTCGGGCGATCGGGAACGATGCCGCTGGCCCGGCGCGAGGGTGAACGGTTCCGACGGTCAAGGCATACAGTACGTGCTCGTCCGTGACCCCGCGTGACACATGACCGAACATCGGACGGGTCGCCCTATGCTGGGGACCGCCCTGGGGCCTCGTGAACCGCCATGGAGCATCACGGATGCATGACGGAGCCCTGCTGAGCCGGGGTGCCGGAGAATCAATCGTCACAAAAACATCACGGGCGGCTTAACCGATACCCTTTCCCCGGTGCCGTTCCGGCATCCCGCCAACCTGGTCGTCAGCGATGCACCCGCATGACCGATCCGCCATCATTACCCTCACCTTCGACAAGGAGGCGCACCGTGCCAGCAGCTGAGCACACTGGTCGGCCTGCCGAGCAGACCAGCAGAGCGCTCCTGGCCTCTGTGCGAAAGCCCGCCGACCTCGACCGGCTCACCAGCGAGGACCTGGTGGCGCTCGCGGCTGAGATCCGTCGCCACCTCGTCGCCTCGGTTGCGCGCACCGGCGGCCACCTGGGTCCCAACCTCGGTGTCGTCGAGCTGACGATCGCCCTGCACCGCACCTTCCGCTCACCGCGGGACACCATCGTCTTCGACACCGGTCACCAGGCCTACGTCCACAAGCTGCTCACCGGCCGACAGGACTTCGCCCACCTGCGTGAGCGGGGTGGGCTGTCCGGCTACCCGTCGCGGGCCGAGTCCGTTCACGACGTCGTGGAGAACTCTCACGCCTCCACCTCGCTGTCCTGGGCCGACGGCATCGCCCGGGCCAACCACCTCCAGGGGCACGACGAGCGCCACGTCGTCGCCGTCATCGGTGACGGAGCCATGACCGGGGGCATGGCCTGGGAGGCCCTCGACAACATCGCCGACTCCTCCGACCGGCACCTGGTCATCGTCGTCAACGACAACGGTCGCTCCTACGCACCCACCATCGGGGGGCTGGCTCATCACCTCGACGCGCTGCGCACCAACCCCGGCTACGAGCGCGTCCTGTCCGGGGTCAAGCGCACGCTCCTGTCCCAGGGGGCACCCGGCCGGGCCGCCTTCGACGCCCTCCACGGCCTCAAGCGGGGGCTCAAGGACGTCCTGGTGCCCTCGGCCTTCTTCGAGGACCTGGGAATCAAGTACACCGGACCCGTCGACGGTCACGACATCACCGCCATCGAGTTCGCCCTCACCCGGGCCCGCGAGTACGCCGAGCCGGTCATCGTCCATGTCATCACCGAGAAGGGGCACGGATACACGCCCGCCGAGGAGCACGTCCCCGACCGCTTCCACGCCGTGGGCAAGATTCACCCCGAGACGGGGCTGCCGGTTGTGGCCGAGCGCTTCGGGTGGACGGCCGTCTTCGCCGAGGAGATCGTCTCCTTGGCGCAGCGCGACGAGCGGATCGTCGGAGTCACGGCGGCCATGCAGGCTCCCGTGGGCCTTCAGCCCCTGGCCGACGCCATGCCGGACCGGGTCATTGACGTCGGCATCGCCGAGCAGCACGCGCTCACCTTCTCAGCCGGGCTCGCCTTCGCCGGCATGCACCCGGTGGTGGCGCTCTACGCCACCTTCCTCAACCGAGCCTTCGACCAGGTGCTCATGGACGTCGCCCTGCACCGCGCGGGAGTGACGATCGTGCTGGACCGGGCCGGGATCACCGGAACCGACGGGGCCAGCCACAACGGCATGTGGGACATGGCGCTGTTGGCTCATGTCCCGGGTCTGCGCCTGGCCGCTCCCCGGGACGAGGTGACACTGCGCGACAGCCTGCGTCAGGCCGTGAGCGTCGGCGACGCCCCCACCGTGGTGCGCTATCCCAAGGGCACCCTGCCCGAGCCTCTGGCGGCGGTGCGTCGCCTCGGGCTGGAGGATGCTGAGAAGAGCCCGTACGACGCGGGCGTCGAGGGGGACGCCTCGGCGGGTGAGGCGTTGGGAGAGGTCTCCGCCTTCGACGTCGTCGACGTGCTGCTCGAGAACCGCAAACCGGTTGACGCCCCGCAGCTCCTGCTGGTCGGCGTCGGAGCCATGGCGGCCCACGCCCATGAGGCCGGCCGGGCCCTGGAGCAGGAGAACCGAGCCGTCACCGTCGTGCACCCGCACTGGGTCATTCCGCCCCCTGGGCCTCTCGTGGCGGCAGCCGCCCAGGCCGACGTCGTCATCGTGGTCGAGGACGGCTTGGTTGATGGCGGCATCGGGTCCCAGCTGCGCGATGCCGTTGAGGACTATCGGGCCGGCCGTTCCGATGCAGCCGGCCCACGGGTCTGGCGTCGCATCGGCATTCCGCGGCAGTTCGTCGACACCGCCACCCGGGACCAGCTCCTCGAGGACTTCGGTATGCGCGCCCCCGATATCGCGGAGGCGGCCCGGGCCGCGGCCGACGGCGCCGCAGATGCTCCCGCAGTCCGGGACCTTGGGGCCGAATAAGGGCTCTGAGACGGTGCTCGGCGCCTCCCGGACCGCCCATCCGTGGTGGAGTGACCGATGAAGATTGGGACGCCCGTCCTAATTGACTCAGCAGTCCCGGAATCTGGGAGTGTGCCCGGACTCGCTGGATGTTGTCGGAGGGAGAGCGACTTTGTTATCAGATGGCGAACATCTTTCTGAACAGCAGATAGAAGGACTTATGTCCCAGATTGGATCGATGCCGATTGGCCTGTGAGTCATCACACCGGGACTTCTTGGGACTAGTGGCCCACAAGGTCTCCTTCGAGTTCTACTCTGAGATCGACGGCGCGCCGATGTGCCGCCTCGCCTTACCAAGGGCGACAGCAACCGGGTGGCTCTCCGGTCACCCACACGAGGAGGGCACGGATGACCACTGAGGTCACAACATCTGCCACCACGGCGAGCGGCAATGACGCCTGGGAGGGCTTCGTTACCGGACCGTGGACCGAGGACATTGACGTCCGCGACTTCATCCAGCGCAACTACACCCCCTACGACGGTGACGCCTCGTTCCTCGCCGGCGCCACGGACAAGACCCTGCGCCTTTGGGACACCCTGGAGAAGAAGTACCTCTCCGAGGAGCGCAAGGTCCGCATTCTCGACGTCGACACCCACACTCCCGCCGACATCGACGCATTCCCGGCCGGCTACATCAGCGAGGACGACGACGTCATCGTCGGCCTGCAGACGGACTCCCCGCTGCGCCGCGCCATGATGCCCAACGGCGGCTGGCGCATGGTGGAGACCGCCATCAAGGAGGCGGGCAAGGAGGTCGACCCCGAGGTCAAGAAGATCTTCACCCGCTACCGCAAGACCCACAACGATGCGGTCTTCGACATCTACACCCCGCGCATCCGCGCGGCGCGCTCGAGCCACATCATCACCGGCCTGCCCGACGCCTACGGCCGTGGCCGCATCATCGGCGACTACCGCCGTGTGGCGCTCTACGGCGTCGACTTCCTCATCGAGCAGAAGCAGAAGGCCAAGGACGCCGTGGCCGACGAGCCCTTCTCCGAGCACTGGGCCCGCTACCGCGAGGAGCACTCCGAGCAGATCAAGGCGCTCAAGAAGCTCAAGGTCATGGCCGCCTCCTACGGCTACGACATCTCCGGCCCGGCCAAGAACGCCCACGAGGCGGTCCAGTGGACCTACTTCGCCTACCTGGCCTCCGTGAAGTCCCAGGACGGTGCCGCTATGAGCATCGGCCGGCTCTCCGGCTTCCTGGACATCTACTTCGAGCGGGACCTGCGCAACGGGGTCATCGACGAGACCCGCGCCCAGGAGCTCATCGACAACATCGTCATGAAGCTGCGCATCACCCGCTTCCTGCGCACCATCGACTACGACCAGATCTTCTCCGGCGACCCCTACTGGGCCACGTGGTCCGACGCCGGTTTCGGTGAGGACGGTCGTGCCCTGGTCACCAAGACCTCCTTCCGCCTGCTGCAGACCCTGCGCAACCTCGGGCCGGCCCCGGAGCCGAACATCACGATCTTCTGGGACGAGAACCTGCCGCAGGGCTACAAGGACTTCTGCGCCCTCATCTCGATCACGACCTCCTCCATCCAGTACGAGGCCGACGAGCAGATCCGTGAGCACTGGGGCGATGACGCCGCGATCGCCTGCTGCGTGTCCCCGATGCGCGTGGGCAAGCAGATGCAGTTCTTCGGCGCCCGCGTCAACTCCGCCAAGGCGCTGCTCTACGCCATCAACGGTGGGCGCGACGAGATGACCGGCAAGCAGGTCGTCACCGGGCTGCCCGGCGTCGAGGGCGACGGCCCCCTCGACTTCGACGACGTGTGGGACAGGTACGAGAAGATGCTCGACTGGGTCGTGGCCACCTACGTCGAGGCCCTCAACATCATCCACTACTGCCACGACCGCTACGCCTACGAGTCCATCGAGATGGCGCTGCACGACTCCGAGATCGTGCGCACCATGGGCTGCGGCATCGCCGGTCTGTCGATCGTGGCCGACTCGCTGGCGGCCATCAAGTACGCCAAGGTCACCCCGGTTCGTGACGAGACCGGCCTGGTGGTCGACTACGTCACCGAGGGCGACTTCCCGATCTACGGCAACGACGACGACCGCGCCGACGACATCGCCGCCACCGTGGTCCACACGATCATGTCGAAGATCAAGGCCCAGCCCTTCTACCGGGACGCCATCCCGACGCAGTCGGTGCTGACCATCACCTCCAACGTCGTCTACGGCAAGGCCACGGGATCCTTCCCCTCGGGGCACCAGAAGGGCACTCCCTTCTCTCCCGGTGCCAACCCGGAGAACGGCATGGACACCCACGGCATGGTCGCCTCGATGCTCAGCGTCGGCAAGCTCGACTACAACGACGCCCTCGACGGGATCTCGCTGACCAACACGATCACCCCGCAGGGGCTGGGGCGCACGCTCGATGAGCGCGTCGCCAACCTCGTGGGCATCCTCGATGCCGGCTTCGTCCCCGACGACTGCGCCGAGATCTGATCCAGCCATCCGTCGGCTGATCGCACCGCAGCAATTTCTCCACACATCAGTAACACCACCTCAGAAAGGGGCCACCATGGCCACGTACGAAGAGCGCCTCGCCTCCATGAAGGCACAGCGTCAGGACAACGGCGGCGTCAAGGGCCTGTACCACGCCAACATCAACGTCCTGGACCGCAACACCCTCGAGGACGCGATGGAGCACCCGGAGAACTACCCGAACCTCACGGTTCGCGTCTCCGGCTACGCCGTCAACTTCGTCAAGCTGACTCGCGAGCAGCAGCTTGACGTCCTCCACCGCACCTTCCACGCCCAGGCCTGAGCCCTGGAGCACGGCGAGCGGTCATGACGCAGACCACGACGACCGTGCGCGACGGCGGTCGGGACCAGGACTTCCTGGCCCCGGCCGCTCGCTTGCGCGGGGCGGGTATCGGCGGCCTCGAGGAGCTGACAGATCTTCAGCGCTCTGAGCGCCTGGAGCGGATGCGGGCCGGCGAGCTGGGCTCGATCCACTCCTGGGAGCTCGTCACCGCGGTGGATGGTCCCGGTACCCGGATGACCGTCTTCCTCAATGGATGCCCCCTGCGGTGCCTGTACTGCCACAACCCCGACACCTTCCTCATGAAGGACGGGGAACCGGTGGAGGCCGAGGAGCTTCTGCGCCGTATGCGCCGCTATCGGGGAGTGTTCCGCGCGTCCAAGGGCGGAATCACGCTGTCAGGCGGCGAGGTCCTCATGCAACCCGCCTTTGCGGGCAGGCTCCTGGCCGGTGCCAAGAAGATGGGCATTCACACGTGCATCGACACCTCCGGGTTCCTGGGGGCAAATGCCAGCGACGAGATGCTCGACAACATCGACCTGGTCCTGCTCGACGTCAAGAGCGGTGACGAGGAGACCTACAAGAAGGTGACGGGCCGTTCCCTGGCGCCGACGATCACCTTCGGTGACCGCTTGGCGGCCAAGGGGATCGAGATCTGGGCCCGGTTCGTCCTGGTCCCCGACCTGACGGACGACCCCGAGAACGTTCATAACGTGGCCCGGATCATTGAGCGCTGGGGCTCGGTCAGCCGTGTTGAGGTGCTGCCCTTCCACCAGATGGGGACCGACAAGTGGGACGCCCTGGGGCTGACCTATCAGCTGCGGGACACCAGGCCACCGGAGCCGGAGCTCGTGGAGTCCACGCGCGCGATCTTCCGTTCCTACGGTTTCGAGGTCCACTGAGGTCCGCAGGGGTGGCTGGTTCCTGACGATCCTGCCACGACGGCGGTGCGCCTCTCACCGAAACCGGTGAGAGGCGCACCGCCGCACGTGATTGGTGTGTTCAGCGCAGTGCTGTCGCGAGGGCGGGGGTGGCCTGCTCGATCTGCCACGGCCTGGCTCCCATGACGGCCAGGCGCTCACTGATCTTCTGAGCGCTGACGCTGCCGGCGTGTCCCGACTCGATCTCCTCACCAAGGTCCCAGGCCAGACGGCGCTGGCATCCTGGCGCCAGGAGGAGCTCCTGGGGCACGCGAATCTCCTCGGCGCGCTGCCTGATGGCTCCACGTACGCGGTTGAGCTGGTCCGCCGCTTCAGCGTGGTGGCGCTGCCAGGTGCGCGGGTGAGGGAGCTCCTCGGGGCCCATGGGCGCGCGGGTGGGGGGGAGCTCCTCCTCGGGCATCTCCAGGGCGCGCTCAATGGCCCGCCACCAGCGCTCCTGGTTCTGGCGCGCCTGTCGGGAGGAGAACTCCTTCAGGGCGTTCATCTTGCGCCGTGACCGAGGCCGGGCGACGGCGGCGGCAATGAGCGCCTGGTGGGACAGGACCTTGGACGGCGTCCGGTCGAGCTCGGCGGCCAGCTCTTCGCGTGAGGTCCACAGCTCACGCAGGATCGCGAGGGACCGGGGAGAGCGTACGGTGCTTCCGGCACGCGGTGCCTTACGCCATGGGTCGATCTTGGCGGGCTTGGCCGGCCTGGTCCGTATGTGCTCGAACTCCTGAGTCGCCCACTGGGCCTTACCGGCTGCCTCGAGCTCAACGGCCAGGGCGTCGCGCAGGTCGATGAGGAGTTCGACGTCGAGGGCGGCGTAGATGAGCCAGGAGGTGGGCAGGGGCCTGGTGGACCAGTCTGCCGCCGCGTGGTCCTTGGCCAGGCGAAGGCCCAGGGTCTCCTCGATGACTGCGCCGAGCCCGACGTGCTGACGGCCCAGGAGGCGGGCGGCCAGCTCGGTGTCGAACAGGGACGCGGCTTTCAGACCGAGCATGGTCAGGCAGGGGATGTCCTGGTCGGCGGCGTGAAGAATCCACTCAGGACCATCGAGGGCGGTGGCCAGGTCGGTCAGCGAGCCGCAGGTGATGGGGTCGATGAGAAGGGTGCCGACACCCTCACGTCTGAGCTGGACGAGATAGGCGTCCTGTCCGTAGCGGAAGCCGGAGGCACGCTCGGCGTCGAGGGCCACAGGGCCCTGTCCAGCGGCCAGGCTCCGGGCGGCCCGGCACAGCTGGGCGGGAGTACCGATGATCTCCGGCAGGCCGTCCCGGGGACGCGGGTAGTCGACGACGTCGTGCGGGCTGATGGGGTGATCTGTTGTGCCGGGGGGGACGGCTGGGTGGGGTACGGCCGAGGACGCGGCTGGGTGCGAGGCGCCGGTTGCGCGGGTGGTCACCTGGCGACTCCGGCGAGGGTAAGCGGGTGGACCGCTGCAGGTTCGTGGCCGGAGGCGACCAGGAGAAGCTCGTGCCAGGCAGTGAGGTGCGGGCCGAGGTGAGCGGTGGTGGGCGACCAGGAGGCTCGGATTTCAGCGTGGGCGCAGGAGTCGGTGAGGGTCAGCCCTCCGAAGGTCTCGGACAGGACCTTGGTGACGGTTCCTACGAGCGCTCGGTAGCCGGCGCGCGAGTCGTTGAGGCCGTCGGTGAGCCAGCTCCAGGCAGCGGACTCGAAGACGGGGTCCATGCCGACCTCTTCGTCGATACGGGCGCGCGCCTGGACCACGATGCGGAAGTCTCCGTCCCAGGCGTCCTGGCCGTTGGGGTCATGGAGGACGACGAAGCGTCCGGTGGCGATGGGCGTGGCGCCCATGGTCTCGATGGTCTCGGCGCTCAGTGCGGCGGAGTAGGGGGCCAGCTTCTTGGGGGCGGGAACCTCCTCCATGAGGAGTCCGCGTGGGCGGGGCGCATCACGAAGGGACAGGAGCGCTTCCTCGAATCGTTCGGGGATGGCACCTGCCTCATTCTGGCGCGGCCGACCATTGACAGTCACGGATGACACGCTAGTGCGCTACCGCGGTGGGTACACGAAGCCACGCCGCGCGGGGGATTGCATTGTGTCAACGACGTACCTGCCTTTCTGAGCTGATGTGAGTCGGTTGGGTCTCGGTGAGCGGCATGTCTTGCCCCTGGTTCGCCACGAGCGTCCCCGGCGTGGTCCGTCAGCGCCTGGCGATGAGTGTCTGACCGGGAGACAGGGACGGAGCGGCGGCATCAAATGGGTCCCAGGACAGGAGCACCGTGGTCAGGGCGGGTGCGGGACGCTCCTGACCGGAGAGGTTGGCCGCCACGACGATGTCGTCGTAGGTCACCATGAGTACGTCATCGATCTCGTCGACCTGCGGCCAGGCGGTGCGTTGGGACCAATCCAGGTTGCGGCGCAGGGTGGTCAGCGCCTGGTACCAGGCCAGCATGCGGGCGTGCTCGGCCTCGTCCAGCTCGGACCAGCGCAGGCGCGAGGCCTCAACGGTTGCGGCGGCCTGGGGGTCGGGGATCTCGTCGGCGTCCCAGCCGAATCCGGCGAACTCCCTGACACGCCCCTCGCTGACGCTACGGGCCAGGTCGTCCTCCTCGTGGTCGGTGAAGAACTGGAAGGGGGTGCGCGTTCCCCACTCCTCGCCCATGAAGAGCATCGGTGTGTAGGGCGACAGGAGCACCAGGGCGGCGGTGGCTGCCAGGGCGGCGTCGTCGAGAATAGCCGAGGGACGGTCCCCGACGGCGCGGTTGCCTACCTGGTCGTGGTCGGAGCCGAAGACCACGAAGCGGCGGGGGTCGGTGTCCTCGGGCACGGGTGCCCCCCAGTTCCGCTCCCGGAAGGTGGACCAGGTGCCGTTGTGGAGGAAGGCCCGACCATAGGCCTTGGCCCAGGCGCCGACCTCGGCGAAGTCGCCGTAGTAGCCCTGATCCTCCCCGGTGAGTCGGGCGTGCAGGGCGTGGTGGACGTCGTCGGCCCACTGGGCGGTCATGCCCAGGCTCGGGGCCTTGGCCGGCGGCTCCTCACTAGTGGGGGTGATGACCCCGACGTCGTTGAGGTCGGCCTCGGCCACCAGGCTCAGGGGGCGTCCGAGCTCGATGGACAGGGCGGCCACGGCGTCCGAGAGCTCGGCCAGAACGTGCCTCTGAGGCGTGGCGGCGGCTGCGGCGTCGTCCTTGATCTCGTGGATGGCGTCCAGGCGCAGGGCGTCGATGTGGAAGTCCCGCATCCAGCGCAGGGCGGAGTCGATGACGAAGGCGCGCACCTGCTGACTGCCGTCATGGTCGTAGTTGACGGCCTCGCCCCAGGGAGTGTGGTGGGCGGGGGTGAAGTAGGGTCCGAAGACGCTGAGGTAGTTGCCCGATGGACCCAGGTGGTTGTAGACGACGTCGAGGCACACGCCGATGCCGGCGTTGTGGGCGGCGTCGACGAAGCGGGCCAGGGCTTCGGGGCCGCCGTAGGCCTCGTGGACGGCCCACAGTCCCACCCCGTCGTAGCCCCAGCCGGCCTTGCCGGGGAAGGCTGCCAGCGGCATGAGCTCGACGATGTCGACGCCCAGATCGACCAGGTGTCCCAGGCGTGAGGCGGCGGCATCCAGGGTGCCCTCGGGGGTGAAGGTGCCCACGTGGAGCTCGTAGATGACCGAGCCGCGTAGGTCCTTGCCCGCCCAATTCTGGTCGGTCCACCGCCAGGTGTCCGGGTCCACGGTGCGTGAGGGGCCGTGGACGCCGTCGGGCTGCAGGGCGCTGCGAGGGTCGGGGCGATTCGGCGAGCCGTCGACGCGGAAGGCGTAGTCGGTGCCCGGCTCCAGGTCGAAAGGAGCGGTCCACCAACCGCCCGGGACGGGGATCATGCCGACCAGACGGTCCTGGCTCGGCAGGTGCAGCTCGACGGTCTGCGCCGCGGGGGCCCACACGGGCACCCGCGGTCCCACGGGAAGGGCGGGGGAGGTCCAGGTCTGGGGCTTGGGACTCATGGGGTGACCTCCTCAGTGGGCTGGACGGACGGGACGGTGTCAGCCGGGGAGTTCTGGGAGGCGACCTTGGCCAGGACAACGACGGGAGCGTCCCCGACCACGTCGGCCAGGGGCTGGTTGCCGCCCTCCACGGTCCCGCCGTGCAGAACGTCCTCCCAGGTCCCGTCGGGCAGGACGATGCTCTCCTCGCGCCACCCTCCCAGCTGCTCGAGCCGCTTGGACAGGCGCCTGACGATGACGACGACATCAGGGACCTCGTCGAGCAGACGGGTGTAGGCGAAGGCGAAGGATGTGGTCACCGGAATCGTCCGGTAGCCCGACCGGGGTCCGACGAAGGTATCGGGTCTTGAGGCGCGCAGGCGCGCCAGACGAGAGGTCAGGAAGAGCTTGTCCTCGTCGAGGTTGCGCGGGGCGGCGCCGGAGTCGAGACGCGCCAGGGTGCTGATGAGGCCGCTGGGCCCGGCGTAGTCGACCGCGCGGCGGTTGTCGGGGTCCACCAGGGAGGTGCGGGTGGTCTCGCTGCCCTGGTAGATGTCGCTGACCCCCATCCAGGTCAGGGCGAGCGCCTTGTTGGCCAGGATGGCGGTGCGCACGGCCTTGGCCGTCAGGGTCGCGAAGGCCTCGATCTCACGGGTGACCTCCTCATGGGTGAGCAGGTGGGTGGCGTAGTCGGTCAGGGTCTGCTCACGGGGCAGGTCAGGGGCGGTCCAGGTGGTCCAGATCTTCTGCTCCCGAGAGGCCTTGATGAGATAGGCGCTCAGGCGCTCGGGGGTCATCGGGTCGTCACTGTCGGGCGCCCAGGTGCCCCACAGGGTCTGCCACAACAGGTTCTCACTGCGTCCGTCGAGGTCCAGAGGACGTTCCTGGGCGGTCATGGCACGTAGACGGTGGACGAGGTCGCTCCACTCGTCGGCGTAGGAGGCCAGCACGTCCAGGCGCGCGCGCACGTCCTCACCGCGCTTGGTGTCGTGGGTGGTGGAGGTGACCATTGTGTCAGGCCAGATGTTCTGGACCCGGTCGGCCCACGCGTGGGCCTCGTCGGCACTCAGCGCGAAGCCTGCCGGGTTGCCGCCGACCTCGGTGAGGCTGGTCAGATGGGTCCAGCGGTAGAAGGCCGTGTCCTCCACGCCCTTGGCGGTGACGGCTCCGCACACCTGCTGGAAGCGGATGACTGCCTCGGCGCGCTCCGGGGACTCCGACAGCCCCTCGGATCCGACCGGCTCGCCCAGGAGGATGGTGACCACGAGGTCGAGGGTCTCGCTCTGATCCGGTTCGAGACGCTGACGGGCGCGCTCGGCGTCGTCGTGCAGGATGGCGGCCGTCTCAGGGTTGGTGGGTGTGCCCGGGACGACGTAGACCCGGTACTGGTCCGCGGCCACGAGCAGCTCGACGATGCAGGCCCGCAGATCACGCAGGGTGTGGTCGCGCAGGCGAACGTCCTGCGAGGTCAGGGAGTCCAGGACCCGGGCCAGCCGGTCCACCTCCGAGGCCAGCGAACCGGCGATGACCTCACGCTTGGCCTCCTCGACGATGCGGTCGTAGTCCACCGGGGCGTCCCCTGTGAGCTCCTGCATGAGTGCCCCCAGCCGGGCGGCACCGGCAGGATCCACCTGGAGCTGGTCGATCCTCCAGGCGGCGTCGTAGCCGGTGGTCCCGGCCACCGGCCACGAGGTGGGCAGGGACTCGTCAGGAGCCAGGATCTTCTCCGCTGCGATCCACGATCCTCCGGTGGCCTCGGCCAGCTGGGTGAGGTAGCCGCCGGGGTCGGCCAGGCCGTCGGGGTGGTCGACGCGCAGCGCACTGATGACTCCGGCACTCATCAGCTCCAGGATGAGGCCGTGGCTGCCGGCGAAGACATCGGGGTTCTCGACCCGGATCGCGGCCAGCGTGCCGACGTCGAAGAACCGCCGGTAGTTGATCTCCTCGTCGCCGACCTTCCAGTAGGCCAGACGGTAGTGCTGGCGCTCGACGAGCACGTGCATCGGCAGGGCCTCGGTGCCCTGGGCGACGGGGAAGGCGTGGTCGTAGTAGCGCAGCACCCACTGCTCGCCCAGCTCCTCCTGGCCGGGCACCACCACCTGCTCCAGGGTGAGCTCCTCGTCGGCCAGGACGGCACCGATGCGCTTGCCCAGGATCGGCATGAGAATGGGCTCGTCCAGAGAGAGGTCGAACCAGGCGGCATAGGGGGAGTCCGGTCCCTCGCGCAGCACTGACCACAGGGGCAGGTTGTGCCAGCCGGGGGTCGGAACCGCCATATGGTTGGGAACGATGTCCACCACGATGCCCATCCTGTGGGCTGCGGCCTCGGCGGCCAGGGACTCTAGCTGGTCGCGCCCACCCATGACGGCGGAGATACGGCGGTGATCGACGACGTCGTAGCCATGGGTGGAGCCCGGTGCAGCTGCCAGCACCGGGGAGAGGTAGAGGTCGGTGACCCCGAGGTCGGCCAGGTAGGGGACCAGCGCCTTGGCATCGGCGAAGGTGAGGTCCGCTCCCAGCTGGAGGCGGTAGGTGGTCACCGGCGTGCGCTGCTCAGGGGCCGGCACGTGCCCGGACCAGGGGGCGTAGGCGGGAGTCTCCGCCGAGTCCACGGAGACGGATGAATCCACTGCTGCGTCCACTGCGTCGGTCATATGACTTCCTGAGCTCGTCTGGCGTGCGTCGGACGGTGTGCTTGTGTTCGACGCGCTGGGTTGTGTGTCAGCCGCTCCGGCTCCTAGTGCTGGAGCCGCTCCGTCGTGGCGGTCGAGTCGGGGGCGTCCATGAGGAAGAGCATGGAGCGGGCCTCAACCACGACGGTCTCGTCCGCGGCGAGAACCGGGTCGGAGTCCCCGTCCACGGCAGGCGCCGTGTCCAGGGCGACCTTCCAGGTGGGGGAGTAGCCCTCGCCCGGCAGAGTGAAGGTGATGTCCTCGTCGGAGGCGTTGATGAGCACGAGGAAGGAGT
>ERZ772973.384-NODE-384-length-22794-cov-28.3587_pt1 | contig 22794 bp, 19 predicted proteins | sample MGYA00580672_ERZ772973 | MGnify/ENA primary metagenome ERZ772973 (study PRJEB29015, sample SAMEA2737938) | human oral metagenome | biome: human oral; feature: human-associated habitat; material: dental | place: China | collected 2152 ...
TAGCGCGCTTCGTTCGGGACGAAGAGGTCGTGGGTTCAAATCCCGCCACCCCGACCATTGAGTCAACACTCAAACCCACGTCATGGAAGCCCCATGACGTGGGTTTTTGCTTGTTTTTGCTGGATTTTAGGGCAGCCAGGTCATCATCGAGCAGCTTCGGCAAGCCCGGGCCCCCTGACGCCGAGACGACGAGGTCACATTGTCGGCTGGATGCGACATCGTCGTCCCGGTGGGGTACAGGCTCAGCGGCCACCGCAGTCAGGCTCCTCTCGCCATCCTCTCCCCTCCCAGCGCACTCCATCGCACCATCACCGACCGACGGCTCACCCGCTCCATCACTCCCTTCCATCACCAGATCAGAATCGCTCCCCGGCTCCATCCTGTCGCTCACCCCAGCTGCCGCCTCACCCACTGGCCCACACCGCACCCCCAGCACCCCATCAAACGGTGGCTGGTAGCGCACTATCGCCGTGAGCAACCCAGTCTCGTCGTCTGGTGTGATGTACACCTTGTCGAAGAGCACCTGGTTGAGCATGCGCCGGATGTGCTCAGGAGCCTGCCGGTAGGCGGTGGCCATGTGCTGGGCAATATCTAGCGCTTGCCCGACCAAGGCCTGCCGCTCTGTCATCTCACCCTCCAGCCCCGTCATCTGCCGCTCCACACCGCGCAGCTCACGGCTTATCCGGCTTTGCTCACGCTTGAGGATGTCAAGCGGAATGGCGTCGGCGTAGTGAGCTTGGAGGAGCTTGTCTCGCTCCCGTTCGAGCCGTCGCCGCACGGTCTTCGCTTCCGTCAGCCGCTGAGTCGACTCCGCTACCAGCATGGACAGCTGCCGCTGCAAGGCAGGTTCAAGGACAGCTCGCTGCCCAGGCCGCAACGCCACTCGGTCATAGAGCCGGACGATCTCATCCTCAATCTGCTCCGCCAGCGTTGCCCGAAACGAGCACTGCGGCTGCTTCTTGGAGTGCCGCCCCAAGCAGACGAAGTACTCATAGACCACACCGCGGGGCTTCACATTCGTCACGATGAGACGGGAACCACAGATGCCGCAGTAGATCGTCGACTTCAGGTAGTGGGCGTGCTTGACCGTCCGCTCACCGTTGACGCGGGTGGCCAGCAGCGTCTGCACCGACTCGTACGTCGCTCGATCCACCAAGGGCTCATGGCTCCCGGCATAGTGCACCCCTTGGTAGACCACCTCACCGACGTAGAAGGGGTTGTGGAGCACCTTGCTGAGTAGCTGCACCGTCACCGGCTTCTCTGGCAGTGAGGCGGTCGGCACGGTGGTCAGGCCGCGCAGCGTCAACTCTTCGGCCAAGCGCCTGAGCGTCCACTCCCCACTGGCGTAGGCCGCAAAGGCCCAGGCCACCAGCGGCCCACGTACCTCATCCACCACCACGATGCGCGCCTCCTGGCCATTCTTCGTTGTGATGACGTTGCGGTAACCCAGTGGGGCTCGGCCAATACAGCCACCACCCCGCACTTTCTCGGCCATGCCTTTCTTCACCTCATTGGAGAGGTTCTTGGAGTAGAACTCGGCAATACTGGCCATAATGCCGTGCACCAGCAGCCCACCGGGCGTCTGATCGATATTCTCGCTGGTCGACACCAGCCGAACGCCGAGCTCATCGAAGCGCTTGCCCAGCGTCGTGTCGTCGTAGCGATTGCGCACCAGGCGGTCGAGCTTGTGGACGATGACGTAGTCGACCGGCCGCCCCGCCCGAGCCTCCTCCTCCAGGTAGGTCAGCATCGCCTGGAGAGCCGGGCGCCGCGTGGTAGTGGCACTGACGCCACCTTCGGTGAACTCCTTGCCGATGATGGCGCCGATGCTCATCGCCTTGCGCTTGTTAGCCGCCCGCTGAGCTGGGATGGAGAAGCCCTCCTCACGGCCGCCCCGCCGGGCCTGCTCGCGGGTAGAGACGCGCAGGTAGGACACGGCGCGCCGGGGAGTCAGCTCCTGGGCCAGCTGCTCGGCCGAGTTTTGGGTGGTGGGAGAAGGTGATACTTGCATACTTCTATTACCGCTCCGATCGCCAAAATTGTCCAGTACACCACCCACAATTGGTTCAGACCTATGCTCGCCACCCCCGATAGACCCTTCAGTCGAATGGGACACCATTTTTTCGTCAGCATCGTTCTTGTTCATCACACAGCACCTCCATATTTCGTAAGTCGTATTCTATTGAGCCGTTACAGTCCTTTTGCATTCATCACGCCGCTGCCCCATTCCGTATCGTCTCCCCGATCTGCTGGTTAGTGATGACGGCGAAAAGCGCTGCGGGTAGGCGTTGGTCGCTGGCGATGACGCGGCGCAGCTGCTGGCGGCGCGCGGCGTGGGGTACTACCCACAGCACGAGCGGGAAGACGCCGCAGGCTCGCTGCTCGGCCCCACTGGCGTAGTAGGCGGCGTAGCGCTGGCAGGCGGCCAGAACACGGGCGGGGTTCTCGGTGTCGCGGTCGACCTCGATGAAGTAGTGGTCGTCGTAGCGCGGGCTGGCGACGACGGCGTGCAGGTCGGGCCGCAGGGTGAGCTGCTGCCCAGCCGGCCCCAGGTAGGAGCGCCAGCAGCTTGGCTCGGTAGTGATGGTGGCGCTGGCATCTGTCATGGAGCGAGCGGTCTCGGTGATCTGCACACTGGTCTCGGTGATCGCCAGCAGATGAGCCAAGAAGCTGGTGGACAGGCTGCGCGGACGCTGCCGGCTACGGCTGCCGGTTTGCACGCGGCGCCCACGAGTCGTGAGCGTCCAGATGGAGACGGTGGAGCCGCCCTGCCAGCCGCCAACCCGTCGCTCCAGACGGATGACCAGGTCGTGCTCCTGCAGCCGCGCTAGGTGGCGCAGCGTCTGCCGGATGGCAGAGGACAGCGAGCCATAAGCTTCAGCCGTCAGGCGGGCCAGTTGTGTCGTCGTCGCGAAGCGGTAGGTGGCCAGCAGCGCCAGGAGCCGATGCGCCGCGGGGTGGTCGCAGGCGTGGGGAAGATGCTGTCTCATGGTGTCCTCCTCCATGGTTCGTCCTTCTCCCCCACGGGCCAGTGGTGACGCCAGAACATGGGGTCAGTCACCGCCACTGCTCGGCCGTATTGCGCACTATGGCGGGCATTGGCGGCTTGGCTCAGGCCAGCGATCCGTCTGCCGAACCGTCGTGCCAGGCGTCCTGCGAAGGTGGTGTGAAGCAGCGGCATCATCGCTGCCTCCGGCCGATCGGGCTGTCGTTATCCGTCGCTGATGTAGGTGCGCTGGTAGACGTCGATGAGGTGAGGGCGAGCAGCGCCTGCTCGGTCTGCTCTGCCGGTACGCCGTAGCGCGCGTGGCTGGCGGCATAGAGGGTGGCTGGGTCGCGCCGCTGTGCGGCCGCTGGCTGAGTGGTGAGCGAGAGCCAGTCGCTGCGCTGGCCGCGCTGCATCAGCTGGGCGTAGGCGTGGAAGGCGGGCAGCAGCTGGAAGTCGACCGCCTCCAACTCGGGTGCCAGGCGGGCGGCCGCCGCGGCGTCGGTGCTTGAGAGGCCGAAGTACAGCTTGTTGCGCGCATTGCTCTCGATTGCCTGCATCATCGCGGGCGACAGCTGCGCGCGGTACTGGTGCGCCAGGTGGAAGGCCCCGCCCAGCGAGCGGGCCTGGGCCAGCGCGTCGGACAGGTCATGCGGCAGGCCGCCGATGAACTCATGTGCCTCGTCGATGAAGATGCTGACGATGTGGCGCTGCTCTGGCGGCAGAGCTTGGCGGGCCAGGAGGAGCGTCCACAGCTGCGACACCAGCACGGTGCCCAGCAGCCGGGCCGCACCCGCCCCAAGCAGGCCACGGTTGAGATTGACGACGACGATGCGCCGCCGAGTAAAGAGCTCTGCCAGGTCGAAGCGCGGCTGCGCTTGCCCCAGCACGGCGCGCAGATAGGGACGCAGGATGAGCTGGCGCAGTTTGTTGAGCACTGGCGCGATCTCCGTCGCTTGCGCCTCCGGTTTCTTGGCGTTGTAGGCCGCCCAGAAGGCACCGGTGCCCAGTGGATCGTCCGGCACCTGAGCCAGCACCCACCGGCGAAAAGCCGGATCCGTCAGCAAGGGCGGCAGCCACAGCAGCGTCGCCTGCGGTAGGCGGGCCAAGGTCAGCAGCGCGGCAGATAGGACATCAGCGGTGCGAATGCCCCAGTGCTCGCGAAACAGCGCCTCAAAGGTGCTCAGCATCGCCTCTGCCGTGACGGGTGCCAACTGAGGCGGCCCAGCCAGCGGATTGAGACCAACCGGTGCTGGGTTGCTTGGGTCGATCACCACCACGTCGCGCTGGCGCTGCTCGGGCAGGCGGGCGAGAAAGTCCGTCGCCAGGTCACCCTTAGGGTCGATCAGGAGCAAACCCCGGCCCTGCGCGGCGTCGGCCAGAGCCAAGGTCAGCATGACGGTGGACTTACCAGCCCCAGTCGGCCCAAGCAGATGGGTGTGGTAGGCGGCATCGGCGATGGTGATCCCCACTGGCTGCGCCTGTCCGGGCGCGCTCGTCACGCCCACCACGCGCCGCCGCTCCAGCAGTGGTGTCGACGGCGGCAACCGCCGCGGATGCAAGCTGCCCAGTAGTGGCAGTGGCGCCTCGCCGATCGGCCAACCAGTCAGTGCCGTCAACTGGCCAGAACGCAGGCGCAGGGGCCAGCACCAGGGGCGACGGGCGTCATCGATCTTGTCTGCAGACTCAGCCACCAGCCGGACGGACGACTGCGCAGTCTCCACCAGGCGCAGCGCCCCAAGCAGCTGAGCAAAACGCTGGTGTGCCTTAGCACTCGGCCCGCGATAGCCGAGCCGGAGGCAGACAGCGGCACTATGCTGCTCATCGGCTGGTTTGCTGGCGCGGGCGGACGACTGTGCCGCGTCGTAGCCGACCAGCAACTGCCGCCAGAGCGAGGGTGGCGGCGTCTCCGCCAAAGAGGCTGGACTGAGTCGGCGCCCCACCAGCAGTTGCAGCACTACCTGCTGCGAACCCGTCAGGCTAGAAAGGGCAGCGTAGAGGGCGCGCACTGCCGCAGTAACGCGCTCGGGCAGGTGACTGACCTGCCACCCCCGTACCATCACGCGCACCGCCCGCGTCATGGGCAGGCGCGGCTGCTCGGGTCGGTGCAAACGAACCGGCAGGTGATTGCTCAGCAGCGCCGCCAGGCCGGGCCGGCCGGTTTGCGTGCCCACCACCCAGTGCGCACCACTGGCGTCGGCGCGCAGCTCCAGTACCAGTGGCCCCAACTCCGGCGCCGTCGTCAGGCGCTCCAATGCCGTGGTGGCCAGTGCTGGGCTGATTGGGCTGTCCCAGGCCAGCTCCTGCCACTGCCACTGCCGGGGCCCGGTCATGACGCCCCTCCGTCTGCCTTGTCAGCTGCGGAGTCATCAGCCGCGTCATCCACCTCATTGTCATCCGGTAGCGTGGTTTTCTCATCCCGTTGCTGCTCCAGCCGTTGCAACATGAGCAGCAGCAAGACCCGCGCCAGCGCATCGGCGTCCAGCTCGCTGCGCCAGGACGGCACGGCACGGTAGTGTGGCCGCCCCTGGTCTCGTCGCTTGCGGCAGGTCATAGCCGCCTCCGATCCATCACCAGCGCTGGCGATACCAACGCCCCACGGCGACCAGCAGCGCCACCACACTGGCCAGGGCCAGCACCCACCAGTAGCGGCAGAGCAGCTCGACCGCCCAGATCAGCAACACCACGCCGCCAAAGACGTACACGCAGCTGCGGAAGAAGCGCACCGCCAGCGACCCCGTGCCGATTCCATCTCGCATCAGTCAGTCCTCTCATCGCTCTCATGACGTGCCCTCCTCGCCAGCGGAATCCATAGCGTCTGTTGCTGCTTCATCGTCAGCCGGAGCCAGCGCCGCCTGCGGCCACTGCCGATCGCTCGGCACGCGATAGCCCCAGCGGGCCAGCGAGATGGTCGAGGCGCACTCGTCGCCCCAGATGTCCCAGTGCTGGCGCGATGGCGCCGCCCGGCGGGCGAACAGCTCCACAAAGGGCCCGTTGCCCACCAGTCGCTCGACGATCTGGTGGATCTCCTCCGGCTTGTGCGAGTGCTCCTGCAACGGGTGGAAGCCCCAGTTGGGCTGGGCCCGAAAGGCCACCCGGGTACCCTGTCCCCGTACGCCCAGCAACAACAACTCGCCGGCGTTACGGAAGGTGTGCCCCATGGAGAAGCGCGGCTTGGCCCAGAAGTAGAAGCTGGTGTAGCGGAAGCCCCAGGCCTCCAGCAGCTCGATCCCCTGCGGCACCGTCGCTGTGGTCACCCAGACGAAGCAGAACGAGCGCGGCGCCGTTATCTCCCGCACTGCCTCACCCATGGCGCGCAGCCGCGGCAGCGGCATCAGGCGGTAGTGCTGCGCTGCCCCGTGACGCCCTGTCTGCTGGCTGCACCATGGCGGATCGGCCAGTACCGCCCGGAACGTCCCGCGCTGCGGCGCCCCGTCTGCCTGGTTATGCGCGGCGTGCGACTGGCTCGCCAGCGCGTGATTCGTCAGATTGCTCATCACGATCCCTCCTTTACTTGCTTATGTGCTATTTGCGTGCGCGCACAAAACGCGCTCACACTCCCCATTACGAACCGATTTGCGCGATTTGTGAACCCCCTCGCCAGCCACAACTCCCACCGACGCGACACGCCACCAGCGCTGCGCCGCTCTGTGGTGGCACCACAGAGAACAAAATGGACACGAAGGCCAAATAATGGCATCGAAAGTACGTGCTGTAGTTTTTGCAACAGACAGCCAGATCGGCCCGCAAATGGCACTGAGGAGCGCGAATCAGCTGGGCGGCTATGTCAGCACGCGCTGTTCGCGCCGTCTGGCTCGTCCTTGCCGTTGGCGACCTCTTCTGGCTCCGCAGCCGCCTCCTGCGCCCGCCTCGTCATCTCCACAGCGCTGTAGAAGGCGGCCAGGTCGTGGGCCTGTTTGGTGGCGATGGCCTGCTGCCAGGCATCGGTCTGGGTACGAGTGGTTGTGGTGGGCGAAGTGTCGTCGCGCCAGACCGCCCAGATCAGCAGGGCGATGGCGATAAGTGTCAGGCAGCCGACGAAGGCCAGTCCGTTGATGATCCAGCTCATGGTGGGTGTGTCCTTTCTGGTGGTGTGCGTGGTTGCTCGGTCGTGCTGGGGTGTCTCGGTATGTCACGCCGACTCAGAACTGTGCGATCCCCCGAGCGGCCTTGATGCCGTAGGCGCGCAGGATGGCGTGGTAGTAGGTCGCTCCGGCGGGGGCGGTCTGGTAGCAGGACTCGGCCAGAGCGGACAGCGTGGCGACGTTGCCCATGGCGCTGGCGGCCAGGAAGGCGCGGGCTTGGTCGGTGGCGTGGGCCAATTGGCTGTCGGCGGCCAGCTCGTCCAGGCGGCGCTGGGCGGTGCGGGTCAGGCTGCGCGACTGCGGCACCCGCGGTGGGAGCAGGTCGGCGGCGAACAGCTCGGCGATCGGCAGGATGGGCGCAGCAGACTGGGGGCCAGTGAGGTGGTCGGAGTGGTCGGTAGCGGGCATGAGGGACTCCTTTCAGCCTTCCGTCCGGCCGCCGGAGAGTCATTTGGCGTGTTCCCCTGATGGCTGATAACAGCCGGTTCGGATGTAACGAACATAAACCGTTGGAATCCCACGGAAAAGCATAAGCGTGATAACATCGGACAACCTGCGGGATACCCCAGATCTGGGAGCCTCGGGACCCGGCGCTACGGTGCCGCCGCCCTGGGCCCGGTGTCCTGGTCTCGCGGTGCTCGGCCTGGGGTGCGTCGTTGAGGCCTCTACGGGGAGAGAGGGAGGCATCTTGCAGGGTGCCGGGTGTGGGAGCGCCTCAGCCCCTCCCTGCTCGTTTCGTCCAGGCGATTGCTGGCGGGGCTGGTCAGGCGTGCCGCCCTGGGTGGCACGACGGACAGTTGGAGATGAGTGCGAGGAGAGCGATCGGGATGGCTGCGAAGAAGATGACGGACGGTGATGCCGAGAACGTCCCGGCGCAAGACGCGCCGGGCGGAGAACCAGTCGACGCTTGTGAGCAGCGCTATCCCGACTACCTCATGGACTTCCCTCCCGACCTGTCTCCGGAGCAGGTCCAGCACTGGCAGCGGTTCTTCAACCTGCGAGAGGACATCCTGCTGGACTACGGCTACCAGACGGCCCGGGCGTACTGGACCGACCTGCAGGACATTTTTGAGTGGGCCATCGCCCGCGACAAGGACGTCCTGACCCTCACCGATCGCGACCTGCGCCAGTACTGCGCCCTGCTACGCAGGCGCAAGTACAGCGAAGCCACCATCCGACGGCGAATGGTGTCCTGGAGGAAGATGGAAGAGAAGATGAAGGAGGAGTGAGAGACGGAGCTCGACTGTCCCCTGAAGCCTTGCGTGCGGCACGTCGAGCACTGTGGGACATGCCTGTCTGGCCGGTCTGGCAACTCACCGGCGGGGGTGGTCGACCCCCACCACCACCTGGTGCGCCCGCAGACCGTCCGCCGTGCGCCGCCGAGGTCAGCCTGGTCTGGCGCGACGACACCAGCAGCGTCAGGGAGGTGGTGTCGAGGTTGCATGAGGGGAGGAGGCAACCCACAAGTGTCAAAACACTTAATGGTGGAATCCATCAACAAACGGTGACATTGATCACATTTAGGCGGCCGATTATGGACCCACCACACCCCTTTGCTTACGATCGACCACAGCAGCACATTTGCTGGCGCTATGACTAACCGCCAGTAAATGACCAGTCAACTAATCGAACTCCACAAATCTGTATTGACGTTTTTGTGGTACGCGATCGCTCTCAGGAGGTGCACCATACATTGATTATGCTGGGTCGACTTTCTTGTATGGGTGCACTTCTGCTCCGAACCCACGTCAACGTAAGTGACAATTTGTATTTCAAGTGTCCAGCGGATCGATTCGCTAACGCACAAAGTCCACCATAAAACGACTTACATAATATTCTCATTTCTTAACCTTGTGGTAAAATGAAAATATTATGAAAGAAAATAAGTGCAAATCAGAAAAAGAAAGCGGGTCTGAGACCGATCAGGCGCTTTCAGAAAAAAATAGGAAGATCGGATCATTGGGACAAACGGTACTTAAGTGGGCAATCCGGCGTATTCAGCAAAGTTATTGGAAGCCGGGTGACCCGATTACACGTTTTACGGTGTTTGACGACGATGCCGTTTATGATCTTTCGGATACCGACGGTATCATTAAGAACATAAGTAAAACAACACCCGTTGACGTAATCGGGGGGACTATGACGGTATTTTCTCCCGATGAAACAGAAAAAGTGCTGCAGGCACTGCGTCGCGAAGACGAAACTGCAGCTTAGGCGATCAAGAGCCGTTCACTTTGCACGGCGAGACATCCTAATCCCCCCAGAGGAAATACCTTGTCTCAAGAACTGTCACGAGTGATTAAACCGGTAGCGGAACTGCAGTTGACAAGATCATCATGGGTTCGCCGAGAAATTTCATACTTTGACTTTGATACGGGCAAAAACTCGTATACTCAAAAGATCACTCTCGACATTGATGTGTCGCGAGTTCGAGAATGTTGCAAAATTCAGAAACTCACCCATCTGTACGTTCCAGTTTACTGGCGTAAAAAGGAGCCCATGTACGCCATGGACTGTTCTTCCGCTGATGGGACTACACTGCGATTGCTGAACCGAGAATTTAATGAGGAGTTCTCTGAATGGTTATTCTGGTTTCGATGCCGCGAGATTTTCGAGTCAGCTCCTGATACATATTCAGATTCGCTTAAAAAATTTGTTCATCAAGGCATACGCGCTAAGAGCGACGAAGTTAGCAGTTTTCAAACGCCCGAAGATGAAAACGATAGAATAACATGGGCGAAACTCATGAAAGACGCTACGATCCGAAGTCTTTGGAAGACTATTCTCGAGTGCCACATCATCGTTGTTCGCATACCTAAAAAAATAGACGGATCGATTGTTAAATTATCAGAGATGCGGGATTTTGATGTGACTTCGAAGTCTAAATTAAATCCTTTTAGCCCTGTAGTTAAACTAAAATGCGCACATAGTGCAGTCCGACGAACAAAGCTCTTAGTTCCAAAGGATATCAGAATACTGCGATGTAGAGGTGTTGAAGGAGAGGCAGGAATCTCCGACTCTCCGAACGATGGAAATAGTGCTTCAAAGCAACTGGTCAATGGCCACCCTATTTCGATGGAGGTTTTCGGGGACGGTAGGTGGGCGAGAAGATACTCAAATACAACCAAAGGATCGGCGAGTTGGACTTTTTTCTTGGCCCCAAGAAGAGCGGAACTCCTCGTTCCAGGGCTTGTTATTTCTGCGATTGCGCTATTATCGTGCCTATTCTGGTGGCATCATAGTACTGTAATCGGCGATCTTTTTACTAAGAGCATTCTTTTCGTATTAATGCTCACGATGCTTCCGGTGCTCGCCTCAATTTTGATGTCCAGATCATCTGCGTCGTATATATGCAGGAAAGCCACTAATCGATACGTATGGTATTTGACCATAACTGCATCGCTTTGGTTCACATTTACAGCTCTTCCGCTTTCCTTTCACAGGGACTTCCCCTTTCGCTACATGCCAGGTTATTTGTCAACGGCTTTGATTTGGTTGTTTGACAACTCTCGAGGTATTTGGATAGCTTTAATCGGCCTATTATTCTCTTTCTTCGTGACGTCTTGTATTGTTAGTGGGTTGTTCCTGACATCTTTCATTTTGAAATCAAAGAAAACCATGAAACGGTGGGCGATAGAGAAGTTGAGCGAGGCTTTAGAAAAGGCGGCTTCAGAAAGCGCTGAGGAAACCTAATTTCGAGTGGATAGAATATTCCTTGGTGGCTTCGGAGTATATGATCGGCCTCCGGCGGCAACTGCAGCGTGCTAATAGAACGGAAGTTAGGCACGCCAAGTTTGGTGCGGTAGACGCGGATATTGGGCTGACCTGTCGTTCCTTTAGATCTACAAGAGCTAGAAGTTTCCCGATTACGCAATACATAGATGCCTCAGCCTGAATACAGCAGGTCTCTATCGTCAACCGCTCACGGGCTGTCCCGGGCTTGCTCTACCGCTTTCCTGATAGGTAAGAGACTACTTTGACTAGCGCCGCCACCGATCGGGCAGGCGCTGGAGAGCAAGGCGAGCGACTTCTCCGACAGGCCACCTTGCTTGAGCCCTCCTTCCATCCAGCCGCCCAGGACGAGCTACGCCGCTGGATTGCTGATGAAGCACGCACGCTGAGGGCGGTGCGCAGGTGAGTTGACCGCTTGGGGAGAAGCGAACTGGCGATCATACCTTGCATTTTGAGACAGGTAACAGCCTTAAGAACGTCAAGGGAGCAAACCGACACGCGTGTGCATGTGACGACATAGCCTGGGCAATATGAGTGATTTTAACGACTCCTCTACGTGGGCGCTTATTGCCAGTATTGCGGGCGCTGCGGCAACTGCTGTTACTGCCGTGAATGGGCTGAGCCGCCTTTCTCGATTGGCAAAAGCACGCCGCACCATCGAATGGGTCAATGGCACAATCGACAAGGGCGCTAACGATAAATCACGCAACCGTACGCTTGTCGAAATGAGAACGGAGCAAGAGGCCTACATCGTCGCAACGTACTACGTTCCCTGGTGGCGTTTAGTGCCGTTTCCGGCCTGGACAATCTCTTTCGAGACACTCTTCATTCTTGCCGCAATTAAAGGTATGCCCGGCACTAACGCAATCACAACGAGAGTCACCCTCGCCCCATTCACCATCTACTTTGCTTGGCTATTTATCGGCAGTTATCGGGAAAGGTCGAGAATAAGTGGCCAGTATAAAGTTGGTACCCTCGTCGAATCGCGTATCCCGTTATGGTGTATGGGGAATACACTAATTCGTGTCGCCTCATGGTATACCGCTGGCATTAATTTATTGGGCGGCGGTCTAGCGTCTCTCATCACTGGCAAACCGCTGCTGCTCGCTGTGTTCGGCCCGCCTGCGGGATTCTTGATGTTGTTTGCCACGATTCCACATTTTAAATGCTACATTCAAGAATGGGCAGTTGTAACTCGTTGGGGGTCACAGTTGCTCGGTAATGAGAAGTTTAACCTTCCGCGATTTATTGCGACCACATTCGTGTTTTCGGATCCGAGGACAGGTGATGATGGGGAGCAGTGAATTTACCCAGTATATTCGCAATACAACACATGGAATGCTAAAATATAACTATCTATGTCAGCCAATCATCCTTCATCCCTCCACCACCGCCTCCGTCGGCTCAAAGCCGCCCTCCTTGCCGTCTCCTTCACCCTGGCTGGCATCTTCCTCATGATGCTCAACGCCTGGCTGACTCCACTGCAGTTGGGTGACTGGCAGTGGCTGCACGCCCTGCCGCTGGGCGAGCTGGGTGGGACGCTGTTTGGTGCGGGGTTGCTGTCAACGTTCTTCGAGTACGCCTTCCGGCGGGATCAGGAGCGGGCGGTGACAGAGCGCTTCCGCCAGACGATCCGTGAGGAAGCACCGGCCTTGCGTGATGCCGTCATCGAAGCCTTCCGCTTTGACCGTCAAGACGTGGCGCGCATAGCCACGCCCGAACTGCTGGATGATCTGGCTCGCACCAGCCTGGGCCTGCGCTTTGGCGATCCAGCCTTTGGCCGTGAGGTCTATGCCGACATCCGCCACCAGGCGATGGCTGCCGAGGAGCGCTGGTACGACGCCCGCGTCGATGCGACCCTTGGTATACCAAGGGGTAGGAGCGTAGCTCCTACCCCGTTCTTTGACTTACGTGTCCGCTGGGAGTACACCGTCACGCCGCGGCATCGCTTCCGCAAGTTCGCCGTTGTCTCCGACCGTCAGCGCTACGACCAGCTGGTGGCCGAGCGTGGGGAGACGAGTGTGTGGTACCGCCGCCCGGTGCCTGGCCTGGCCGTTTCCGATCCACAGGTCTTCGCCTTGGAGCAGTTCACCGTCAACGGCACGCCGGTACCGTTCACGCGGCAGGTGGAGGAAGCAGGGCAGATCTATGTCGTCGACCTAGGTACCGAGGTCATCACAGACGACAAGCCAGTCGTCATCGCATTCCGGTTCCGTTCACTCGTGCCACGCAACGGCCATGTCTTCCACCTCAACATCGACCGCCCGACCAAGGGCCTGGACGTGGAGCTGTCCTACGACGCCGACGCGATCGAGCGAGTCCGCCTGATGGACTTCGCGTCCCGTGGCGATGGTGGACGCGTCTCGGAAGAACCGCAATCAGCAGTCGTGCGCTACCGCTACGACGGCTGGCTCTTCCCAAGAGCAGGCCTTGTCTTCGCCTGGACGCTCCACAATGAGCAGGTGGCCCAGCTCGACCAAGCAGCCGACGCGCAGCCGCAAGCCAACGCATCTCAGAGAACTTCAGCCGGCCAGCGCACCGGCATAGCCAAATCATCAGTCAGCACGGGCAATAACGACGCCCGCCCAGCGCAGGCCGCTTGACGGACGCCGCGTGGCCCACAGGTACGGCCACGATCGGGTAGAGGCCCCGCTGTACGGGGCCTTCATTCAGCAGCCACCCATGCTGCTCACCTCCCTCCATCTCGGCTGACATCCCTAGATTGCCATACATGTATGGTGGTGCCAAGTTGGTGGCCGCTCAACGCTGGTGGTCGTGCGCGCTTCCTCCTCCAGCAGCCAGGACGAGCAGTGGTGGCCTATCGCCCGCCAGCTAGGTCTGCGGCTGCAGCGCGCTCGCATCGCCAAAGGCCTCAGCCAAGAAGCCCTGGCCCACGCCGCCGGCATCTCCACGTACACCTACCAAAAGTTCGAGAAGGGCGAATCCCGCCCCGGCACTCCCATGAACCCGCGCCTACGCACCCTCATCGCCCTGGCAACGGCGCTGGACATGCAGGTGGAGGAGCTGGTGGGTGGGATGAGTGAGTAGCTGTGTCTCCTACGACAGCTGCAGCAACTCGTGGAACTGCTCATGTTGCGGTGGCAGATACGCTCCATCATTCCACCTGCTCGCGAGAACAGACAGAGTCCACCTAGGTTCTTGATTCATCGATCGAATCCTCAGTCGAAAATTGCTACTTCTTCCGCTTCTTAGCCGTTAGCGAGAACGGCCCCCAAGAGGACGATTCCTCTCTCCGCAAAGTCAAATTCCGATCCCTACGATCCCACTGCACTGAGAACTCGAACCGAGTTGCCGTTTCCTCACCCTCGTCCGTTCCGTGAGTCCATGTGATTGACGCAGGCATCTCCTCGGTATTTACTTCTTCAGGAACACCTGAAGCAACATCACGGTATTCATAGACGAAGTGCCGCTCCTCGCCTGTTTCTTCCACCGACACAGAGGTTCCCGACATGCTCCACACCCCCTGAGCAGCCTCTTTTTCATCCCCATCTCTCCGCTCAGCCTGCAACTCCCATTTTCCGTCACTTACTGTAAGAACAGCAGTCTTCCAACTCTCTATATCATCAAAAGATATGTCCCAGGTGCCAGCGGCGAACTTCTTGAATGCTAAAGTGGAACCGGAGCAGCCAGTCAGAGATGCAATAGCCGCACCGCCAGCCACGATCGACAGGTACTTGATCGTTTCGCGACGACCAAGAGCACGGGCGAGAAAACGAATCTGCTGTCGCATAGCTCGAATCCTTCGAGGTAGGGTGGGAAGCGGGCGTCGAGAAGCACCCGTAACTACCCAAAAAGATCTACACCTACCGTCGAAACTTTCCACAGTTGATATATGTCAGCACCCATCAACCCTTCTATCTTTCTCACCAACCCTGAGCATGTTTGAGAACTACCGCATTATGCAATATGCCGCTACGTCAGCGGCTTCGACTGCCTGGAGCGTCAGGCCCTGGCAGCACCCCAGTCCAGACACCGAACAGGGGTGACAGTGATGAGGTCACACTACTACCCGCGCGCACCCATCGCTCTGGCAACAGCGCTGGATATGCAGGTAGAGGAGCTGGCTGGAGGGGTCCCTGACTACCATGCGGCTATGAGCCAACATGCAGCCCTCCCCCAGGGTCATCCCACCAGCAACGATCTGGCGCGGTGCGCCATACGATCATGAATATTGTGTCTCTTAGCATCGACACTGCCGCCGGCGTTGTCACCGCGCTGACTGGCCTGATCGCTGCCGTTGTGGCCACCACGCAGCTGTCCTACCGAAGCCGGATGATGCGGACCGCCACCTGGACACGGGAGCAGGTGCCCTCATCCGCCGGCGAGCGCAAGCAGCACCTGGAGGACATGCAGCGCTGGGCGCAGTCTGAGGTGGTAGCAGCGACGATGATTCCGTCGTGGAAGTACGTTGAGGCGATTGTTACCGCGACGGTCACCGTGCTGGGTCCCGTCCTGCGAGAGCAACCCTTGGTGCCGTTCCTACTCATTATGTTCGGGCTCCAGGTGTTGGAGTATCGGCGCGTTATCCTCCTATATCTCGAGCGCCGTCGCTGCGCACGTGTCTACTACAGGGGCCAGCCAGTATTGCCTGCACGTATTGGTTTCTTACTTCCACTTAATAAACAGACGTATGAGGCTTTCATCCCAGCCAGTCTTGCCGCTCTCGCGGTGACGATAACGTCATTTGCGCTAGCGAAGTTCGTTCACCACAGTGGGGGTAGCGCATTTATGTGCGCCATTGTTATAGATGTTGTGGCACTCAACTGTATTGGAGATGTCCGCCATTCCGCCATTCATCCTTTTCAAGAGCACTTGAAGAAATACTAACTGGATTGGAGATATACCGCCGTCAGACCGAGCTTTTTCCATCCACCACGATGTCGTGGTTTACACTCATGCATCAACATGCTTAAATAGAAGTATGACTGAAAAAGACTTCCAACGCATACAAGAATTACTAACCACAAGCCTCAACGCCACAGAGGCACGGAATGCTGAACGCTTCGACAAGATCGACAAGCGCTTAGACGGCATGGAGAGACGGCTCGATAAGCTGGAACATGAGACGAAGGAGATGCGTGCAAGCATGGAAGCACGCTTCGATGCCATTGGCGAGCAGTTTAATGAGATTGACACTCGCTTTGCAGCACTAGACGAGAAGATCGACCGCAACCATCAGGAAGTGACGAAGCGGATCGACACACTCAGCAAAGACATCGAAACCCAGCATGAAGACGCTCTCCAGGCTCAAGGTGCACTACGGCTGCTTACTACCCAGCACGAGCAGCTTGCTGGCCGGGTAGCGATTGTTGAGAGTAAGCTGCAGGCAGCGTAGAGAGCGCTGACGCTGCTCCCCTGGACGCCGGTTCGCCGGCGTCTATTGCTTTGCCTGCTGCTGCGTCAGCGACGTAGGTGCCGCCCACTTTGCTGGAGGGTAGGTGTTCTAGAACTCAACTTTGGACGTGCCCGGTAGCCCGCCAGGACGCTCTGGTTGCCCCTGGCACCAGGACGTAGCCCGCAGAGCGAAGTGCACCGCGTCGTGCCCGCATCAGATCACGATTCAGCCGCAAACAGCCCGCCAGGACGGGAGACGGCTACTGGCTCGCCGTGCGGCGATCTACTATCGATTGCGGCAACGCAGCCCCGTCCCTGTTGGAGTCATCTTCCAGTCCCCTGTCCCCTGTGGCGACACCGGAGTCGCACGGCACTGCGCTTCCGTATATCTCCCTCAACCTTGCGGTGGAGCCTCCCATGAGCCTGACGCGCGAACTGAATAAGAAGCAGTCTCCGTTCCGGCAGCTGGTGGAGGGTTGCGCCCCTGCGCTGGCCATAGCGGGTGCCAGATCCCCTGAAGGTAAACGGGTAGCTGAGCATCTCGGATTCTACGAACTCGTCAAGACGCGAGTCCTGGCACCACTTCCAGATGGAGTGACCGACGCACGGCGCCATTCGCCAACTGTCGGCATGGCCTTCGACATCCGCACCAGGATGATGCTGGGCGAGTTCGAACCACGCCGGAGCGCCTCGGCGATGGGCATGGACGTCTTCAACCATCTCCTCGCACCACTGTTGCCGAACGGCCAGCACATATCGGACGTGCTTGGCGACGCCTTCCTCGAGGCGGAGCGGCTCACCAGGGATGGCGACGACGTCGACCAGGACTATGCCAGCATCGTCTTCACCTGGTGCGAGTCGATCTACCGTGCCGGCGGGCGGGCGATACGCAGCTCACTGGGCGAACGCCTGTCGGCAGCACGGAACGTCGACGAGGTGTACGACTCGATCCCGCCACTCATGCTCGAAGACATCGCTCGCCTGCGCATCGTCAACCAACGACAGATCAAGCACTGGCGCCTACGCATGCGACACGGGGCCTTCTTCATCTCGAACCCATCCTTCTCCGGCGACTTCTTAGTCGGCGGCGCCGACGGCGACTGGTTCATCGACGACACCCTCTTCGACTTCAAGGTCGTAGACAAGATCAGCGCACCATGGGTACGGAAAGTCCTCATGCAGCTCCTGGGCTACCTCATCCTCGATCTCGACAACGACTACCAAGCCCGGCGCATCGGCATCTGGTTGCCACGACAGGCGACGGTCAGAACCTGGGAGATCGAGGAGATTCTTGGTAGTGAGGCCGAAGCGGAGCTGGCGAAAGCGCGACGAGATGTGCTCAGTTTGCCAATGAAGAGAATGGAGATGATTGCATGACGATACGCGCCATAACCTATTAAAGCGCAGTACGTTGATCACAGAAAAGTGTAGGAATGTCTGGCAGCTGAATTACCGCAACATCCGCGTAGCATATCGATCAGAACGTGATAAACTATGTCTAACGAAAGCATAATAATGAGCCCGAAATGCAATAGTAAGACCTCGCCCGGCAAAGACCCGCGTGCTCTCTTGATTGAATGGGCAAACTCAGCGCCAGAATGGGCGCGCTACATCGTGCGAAATGTCGTCGATAACAAGGGGCCACTTGACGGTGAAAGCATAGCTACCGCGTACGAACTCTTCTTGCAGGAGAACGGACTTGAAGAGCGAACACTCCCGAATGAGCCCCTGCTTGTCGCCTCTAGCGCCGACACAGAGGAAATCGCTCCGCTAACAATTACATCATTGTCCGACGTCACTGGCGTCAACGCACTCGGTACAGGTAACGTCATCGAGCCGAATCGTCACCTCACCATCTTGTTCGGCGAGAATGGCACAGGCAAGACAGGATACTCGCGAATCTTTAAGGCACTGGCGGGGAGCCGCACAGTCGACAAAGAGATTCTCGGAAACATCGCTAACACTAAGCCTGAGGCAATGTCAGCCACCATCAAGTACAGACTTGGCGATAATGATGAGCAGTGTCATGAATGGCACGGAGAAAAAGGCGTGCCGCCCTTCACAAGGATGTCAATATTTGACAGTCGTGCTGTCAAGCTCCATGTCGATGATGACCTAGACTACACCTACACACCTGCTGCGTTGGCCTTGTTTGAACATGTCACGACGGGTGTCAAGTCCGTGCAGGAAACTGCAAAGAGGGAGGCTGGGACGCCCTCAGCGGTGCCACGTGACATTCTGTCGCGATTTGATAGAAAGACCGACGTATATCAGCAGATCGCTTCGCTTAGTGCTGCTACAGACCTGGCGCATTTAGAATCCCTGGCGAAGACCGCCCCAGAGGTTGACGCCCGTATTGAAACGCAAAGGACAAAAGTTGCCGAGTTAGAATCCAACACCATTAGCCTCAAGATTCGTGAAATGCAGCGCGTCGAACGGGTCCTAAGTCAAGTCTGCGAGGCAGTTCGTGCGATAGAAGACTTTGATGTCGATAGTTACGAGCAAGAACGCCAAAAGCTTAAGCAGCTCGAAGACGACTATCGGGCGTTCCGTGCGACCTTGTTTAAAGAAGCAGACTTACCGTTGGATCCAGATGACACGTGGATGTTGTTTATCAAGTCGGCGGAGGACTACCGCCAGCATCTCGAGGCACATTCGGCGTATGATGCAGAGCGCTGTCTGTATTGCCGGCAGCCATTACAGGACATGGCTCGGACGCTCATTAATAAGTACGCCGAGCTTCTCGAAGACAATCTCTCAACAAGCATCAAGGACAGCAAGGCACGGCTCAAGGTACTCAGCGAGAGAGTGACGTCGGTGGAGCTTTCTGACGCTAGAGCCTTTGCGCAAGAACATATTGACTCCGACGAGAAGCCTGCATATTACGACAAAATCGGCCAAGTTATCAGCGCATTTGAAGCAGTATCCGAAGCCTTCTCCGATCCTGAACAGATAACATCGCCGGCGATCAATGCTGTGACGGTTAATAGCGCAGAACTGGAAACTGAACTCAAGAACCTAACACAAGAGCGTAAGCGTCTCCAGGATCAGGATACGAATCGAACCGAAACACTGAAAGAAGAGAAGCAGCATCTTGCCGAGCTTGTTGCGGCGGCTGAGCTCGGCAAGTCGTGGATCAAGATTGAAGAGTTTGTCGGTAAGGCCAAGTGGGTCGCTCGCCTCGATGACTGTAGCAAACAGTTCACACGTCATATTCGCAAGCTCACGGAGTATTCTAAACGGGCGAACGAGCAGTTCGTCGATAGCAACTTTGACACCCTGTTTGCAGAGGAGTGCGAAGCGCTCCGAGCTCCGGAGTTGACGGTACGCCACATAGGTAGAACAGGGCGTGCACAGCGTCGCAGAAGGCTTACTGGTGACCATAGTCCGTCTGCAGTTCTATCTGAGGGCGAGCAGAAAGTGCTTGCTATGGCCGACTTTCTTGCCGAAGCCCGGCTCTCTGGAGTAACGGCACCCGTAGTCTTTGACGATCCTGTTTCGAGCCTCGACCACCGCCGGGTTGAAGAAGTCGCAGAACGAGTAGCGGCTCTATCCGAAACCGCTCAGGTCATTGTGTTCACTCACGATATTCTTTTTACAGCAGGCCTACTTCAAATTACTACCCGCAATCGACAGCAGTGCGCGTACTTCAAGATCTCCGAAGATAATGGCAATAAGGGGTTCATTGTACCTGGAAGGAATCCTCGTTGGGATACGATCTCAAAAATTTCAGGTCGGATCAACTCTGCCTTGCAAGACGCGAAGGCTTCAAAGGACGGCGATAAATGCGATGAACTTGTTCAGAGAGGTTACAGCCTAGTTCGCTCCTGGTGTGAGGTATTTGTCGAGATGGAAGTCTTCGCAGGAGTTTCTCAACGATACCAGCCGAATGTTAGCATGGCGAATCTTACAAAAATCAAAGTCGGCTTACTGCCTGAGGTGATCGATACGGTTAGCCGAGTATTTAATGATGCTTGTCGCTATATTGATGCTCATTCTCAACCGTTGGTAACTCTAGGCACTAGGCCGACGCCCGCCGATCTTGAGAACGATTGGAACGAATTGCAGGCCGCCCGAAATAACTACCGTAATGGTTAGGATTCACTAGCGGGCGTACTGGATCGCATGGGATGAGCGCTCGGACGAGGGTCGACGAATATGGGAACCAGAGCAGCACAGCGCCGCTGGCAGAACATGTTGAGCGATCAATAGTCTCGTCCCGTCTCGTGCCATACTCTTCTGGCTGCATCGGCACGCGCTCACCTCGGGCTCACAGCCCCAGAGGGGCGTCGCCTCGACCGACACCGCTGTCCCCACCATTCAGCGGGCGCTGGGGAACGGTTCCAAGCGGCAACTCGGGATGTCGCTTGGAACCGGTGGCCACTGCAACCTGACCAGCCACCACTGCGGCAGGTAGCAAGCAGCAAGCATTTCCCCACAGTCCACACCTGGGCATACTCACTACAGCGGCTGCCCTGGCAGGCCAGATACCAGCACCGACTCCAGGGCAACCCTCGCAGTGTGCGCCCTCGCCCCACCAATTGTTACGGTTTCGTCACACTTCGTGACCTGTGCCACTACCGACCGCTCAGGCGGTATAGCCTCGAAGTGCAGGCAAGGACGTCTGCTGGAGTCAACAGCTCCATCGCCCTCATCCCCGAGGAGGATCACGATGAGCAAGACGAGCAAGATAAGACAACTGATGACCCTCTGCCTAAGCATGCTGCTAGTTATCGCCGGGGCGGTGTTTGCAGCACCAGCGGCGAATGCCGCCGAGGTCTCCGCAACGGTGATTTCAGCTCCCGGCGTTGCGTATGTTAACGTTCGAAATGGTGCCGGGCTAGAGTATGCCAAAATTGGTCAGATTGATGCTGGTGAAGCAGTCACACTGCAATGCTATCAGTATACTTCAGGTGCTGACGTAAAGGGGCCATACTCATCTAGTAGGATTTGGTACAGAATCAAGGAACGTGACAACGGTTGGGTGTCAGCAGCATATGTCGATGCTGGGGTTGCCGACCCCGCAACACCGCCTTGCATGAACCTCCAGGAACCGCCGCCTACCTGCCATGGAGATTCCTGTAACGGCCTCAACCCTCTTGAGACGAATTGCAGAGACGATGCGGTAACTATATTCCATACTGACGCGAGAGGACGCGAAGACGGGCCGATCCTAGGTGAGTTTAGGCTGCAGTATTCTAAAAAATGCAATGCCAACTGGGCTGAATTCAATAGACCTCGATATCCGGGCGTCATTATCGGTGACCTATTAGCTGAAGGGTCCGTCCAAGCGGAGCTTTATGTTTGGCAACAGGGAGTTCCTAATAGCCTTCAGGGCAATGCCCATGCAGCAACATTTTATTACGGCCTCGATGATACGGACTTTTCAAAGATGATTACGGCGGATGGGATCACTTGTTCTTCTGCTGAGTTTTATCATTTGAAGACGACGCCGCCTGCGCCTGGTCACTACCGAGAAGGTAGATATAACGCGCCCTGCCTGTCCTGACAGCAGAGGTCGGCAAAGTCGGTGGGTGATGAGGGATGAGCCGGTTTGACAGGGGTGTGTCGTTGAGACGGGGACGCGGGCCCGTAGGGACGACGAGTGATGCTTAGTCAATCCCTCGTCCCAAGGAATCCTCGCCGATATCATCTTCCGTCACGACCACCTTGTCGAGCCAGCCCCTGACCCAACCAACCCTAAACCGACTTTGCCGACCCCTTGTCCTTGACAGACGTCTCATTTCAAGAATTTTCGGGAAGGTGGATGAGGCCCATTGGACTATAGCAATTAGAGCGGGCTTCTTCAAAATGAACAAGTCTACAAATCTAAGGCCGACGAATCCACAATCCGACCGATAGATCCAAGATGCGAAATGCAAAAGAAAAGGCAAGTGTTGCGATAACAATAAGAGCGCTGAGCACGATTTCCACCTGCTTGTATCGGCGCGCATGAAAGTGAGGAGCAGTAGCTAGCATCGCTACCACAAAACCAGTAGCAACAACGAACGGCGCGGGAATATATCGATGGCCGGCCCGAAACGCTAGGACGCACATCAAAAACGCAGCAGCGCCATAAACTATCCTTGACATCGGTCCAGTGCCACGGCCAAGCCATAGTGCACCAACAGCAAAGCAAGTCAGCCGAATCGCCCAAAGTAAGATAATTGTCCAAACCGTCTCTTGCTCCATCGTGTAGGTCAGATAGAATGTCGCCTCCGATATGAGTGAGATTATGACAAAAATTAACCAGAGTCGCACCATTTGCTTGGAGCGAATTAAACTAGAGGATAGCGTTTGTTGACAGAATCCATCACAATGAGTCATGCTATAATCTAAATTATCAGCATTGAAAGAAAAAAGCAAGTTTTATCTACATTCTTGTTGTCAATCATCGTTAGTTGGCTGGGTGGTGATCAATAGTGGCGGTCGTTTGGTATTTTGTAGCGTAGCCAGCCTGTCGCAGAATCAACGAGTTCTCCCATCACCCCGCACCACCTTCCGTACCGCATCCTTACTGACGCCCAGCCGCTGAGCGGTGTGCTTGACCGTCCCGAGTTCGGCATAGGCCTGCCGCACTTGCTCTTGGAAGGCAGGGTCGGCTGGGTTGGTACGGAGTGTCTCCCCTGCTTGCTT
>ERZ772973.385-NODE-385-length-22780-cov-5.05901_pt1 | contig 22780 bp, 20 predicted proteins | sample MGYA00580672_ERZ772973 | MGnify/ENA primary metagenome ERZ772973 (study PRJEB29015, sample SAMEA2737938) | human oral metagenome | biome: human oral; feature: human-associated habitat; material: dental | place: China | collected 2152 ...
TTCCGATCTCAGTAGAGTCTTTGTCTCTTTATGGGAGCTATAAGCTCTTAGTATAATAGGCACAAGCTGCAAGCTTGCGCCAGCTAGGGGGCAGATACGATGGACGAATACAGAAGTTCCAATAAGGGATATCGAGATAGGCCGCTGCTATATGATATAGCAGTCCGATAAATTGGAATTATCTGTAGGTTGCTTGTTATATCTCATACCTTTATAAATGACGAAGTCCCGCCGTGGTACGCATTGTTAGGAGGCGTGGCGGGAACTGTTGGTGCAAAGGTACGGCTTTTATTTGGAATAGCCAAACTTTTTAAAGAAAATGACTAAATGTAGCCGTAAAATTCTGCATTTTGCCTCAAAGTGCCACCTTAACCTTTCTTTTCCCCTACCTTTTGAATCAATTAGAACCAAAGATTATCTGTCTGGCGACATATAAACATTGGTACGATAGACAATCAGTATTCCGTGTCCATAATTGACTTTGAATTATTAACTGCCATTGAATCCCAGACACTTAGAGCGTCCGAGATACAATAGCGGTACAAGAACCCTGTTTTTACCCGATTTTCGAACCTTCTGCAATGCTCCCAAATGATGCTTACCCTACCTTTCTAAACTCCTGCGGTGTCTGGCCAGTATGCTTCTTGAACAGGCGCGAGAAGTATTGGGGATACTCGAAGCCGAGGGCATAGGCTATCTGGCTGACGGTGTCGGTGGTTGTGGTGAGGCGGTGGCGGGCCTGAGCGATGAGCTGCTGCTGGATGAGCTGCTGCGGACTATTGCCTGTTTGGGCTTTTACGAGGTCGCCGAAGTAGTTGGCCGATAGGTTAAGCGCATCAGCAAAATAACGCACGATGGGCACTCCCTGACGGGCGGCAAGTCCATGGGCGAAATAATCCTCGAGCAGGATGGTGAAACGCTGCATGAGCTGGCTGTCGATGGGCTCGTGGGTGATGAACTGGCGATCGTAGAAGCGCACACAGTAATTCAGTATCAGCGAGATATTCTGTGCCATCAACTGGCGGGTGTGACGGTCAATGCTGCGCTCCAGCTCCATCTCGATGTTGCCGAGGATGTCGTACAATTGCTGGCGCTCACGCTCCGAGACGTGCAGAGCCTCGTTGACCGAATATCCGAAGAAGGTGTAGGGCGACATCGACAGCCCCTGCATCAGCGTCGGTGAGAAGATGAGCATCACACCCTTGTAGCTCTGTTCGATTGTGCCAAGTTCAACATCGTGCTCGGGGGCGAAGAAAAGCAGCGTGCCGTTGTCGTAGTCGTACTCATTGCGCCCGTAGCGAACGGTGCCGCAGCGCGCATCCTTATAGACCACGCAGTAGAATCCAAACGTATAGCGTGTGTTACTGAACGAGCTGCAATCGGCAAGGTCATCAAGATGGATGACCTCAATGAGCGGGTGGCGCACATCGTCGCGTCCGAGGGCATGCATGAATGCCGACACCGTGGGAAAATATATTTGTTTCATCATCATGGTGCAAAGATACAAAGATTTCTGCAGATAATGATTATTATCCCACTTTTTCTATCTTTATGCTATCCAGCTCCTGCTGATAGATAACACCTCGCTCCTTTGAGAAGAAGTCGATGGTCAGGGCGGCAAGAGCTATTAGGATGAGTGCCAATGCGGAAGCACGGAGCCAGGGCTTATCGCAGAAGGCAAACACGCAGATGGCGATGACCATCATGACGACAGAGACGATGATGGTCTGCGGATATATCTTCATGAAATCGTCCACGCGGGCTTTCTCGCTCTCCAGAAACTTCTGCGGTGACTCCTGATATTGCTCCACGAACAGCTTCTGGCGCGTGTGGTTGCTATAGGCCAATGAGCCTCCAAGTGCAATAAGGATGACTGCCACCACCGTCAGCGGCAGGATGATGGCGCGAGCCGACTCCGACGTACCCCAGCGCCAAGCTACAAGGGCAAGCAGAAGGCATATCGTGCCTCCTGCTATCATAGCCAAATCCTCTTGGATTTCGCCTGTCACCCATTTGTTTGTGTAGTCAATCAGTTCCATTCTATCTGCAATTATATCCGCCGTCAACGTTGAGGATGGTTCCCGTCAGGAATTTGTTGTCGGGACTTGCCAGGTAATAGATGGCCAGAGCAATGTCCTGCACCTCGCCCATGCGGTTCATCGGATGGATGGCGGCAATGCCCTTCTCGTCGTAGGCACCGGCATCGATGGCGTGCTTCAGGATGTCGGTCTTAATGGCACCGGGAGCAACGGCGTTGATGCGGATTCCCTGCTGGGCGTAGTCGATGGCAGCAGCCTTGGTGAGTCCCACTACGGCGTGCTTCGATGCGCAATATTGAGCGGTGTAAATCAGACCGTTGAGTCCTGCGATAGATGCCAGGTTGACAATCGTGCCACCGCCAGTCTTCAGCATGGCGCGGATGGCGTACTTCATGCCGTAGTAAACGCCCAGCACGTTGGTGTCCAGCTGCTGCTTGAACTCCTCCGTCTCGGTGTCGGCCAGAGGTGCGGCACCCAGCGAGATTCCCGAGTTGTTGACGATGCTATCCAACTTGCCGAACTTTGCCACCGTCTGCTCGATGACCTGAGCCACCTGCTCCTCTTTCGTCACATCCAACTGGAAAAAGGTTATATCCAGCCCCTCGTTCTTGGCTTCCTCGACAAAGGCGTTACCCTTCTTTTTCGCTTCTGCTTGTGATGACCACATTCCAACCGTTCTTTGCAAACTGATAAGCCGTAGCCTTACCGATACCTGTTGTACCACCTGTAATGATAATTGTTCTCTTCATAATGTACGTTTAATTAAGGATTTGTTTTAATTGCTCTCGCCGCAGAGTTTCGCGGTGTGATTGAATCATGCTGCAAAGGTGCGGTGATTTTGTCAAACTGGCACTAAACAAATTACTGAAAGGTGTATACAAATTACTGATGGAAAAAAAATAGTTAGCGATATTTGTTTATGATGAGTTCTTCATGGCAAACAGACTTGGCAAATGGTTTAATAATACAATAAGGTAATGTATTAGATGTATTGTTAAAATCTCAATACCTTACCAATCAGTAAAATACAAATGATACTAAGCCTTATTTTCCTTTACCCATCATAGAGATAGGCGTTTTAAAGGTAATAATATGCTCGAAATAACGTGAGTTCGGTATAATAGAAATCACTGGCAGAATTTCCCTTGTTGGTGTGTTTTTTACAATTTGTGCCTACTACTCAGTAGAGTCTTTGTCTCTTTATGGGAGCTATAAGCTCTTAGTATGATAGGCACAAGCTGCAAGCTTGCGCCAGCGAGGGGACTTTTGAGTTAGTCGGTAATGTAAAATCAATAGTTAAAAATTGAATCCTTAATTAGTTAAAAAACAATAAATTACACCTAATTAAGACGCAATAAATTGCGTCTCTACGGGAAATTGTCTTAACCAAGAGCTAGGTAGAGACGCAATAAATTGTTTATTAAAAAGTTAGCAAACTGTATTCTACTTTTTTACTTCTACAATGCTGTCATTGACAGCCTTATAGATACCACGAGGAAATAGATTGCCACGCTTCATGGTAGGGAATTTGGTGAATTTGGCCATTTTCCCTTGGGGAAGGAAGAGCTTGAGATATACCCTTTGCATACGATAAGGATTGCCTTTCTTTAGAAGAAAGCCATCAGGGAGGGTTAGGCTATCCCCTACCATCTCTATGGGGTATTCTATCTTTTTGGCATTCTCCATAGCCTCATCGGTATTTTTTCCTTGAGAAGTTGTTTTTATTAGCAAATAAGGTGTTTGCTGTTGGGTTGTACCTAAGCCTAAGAAGTGTACATCTCCACTTCGCCCTACCCCCTTGCTATCAACCAAGAAGCCATTAGTGAAAATTGGTTTTTCATAAACAAAGAGTGTATCGGAAGTCAAGGTGATAGGATGCTTTTCTTCTACTGCATTGTAAGAGATAAAACTCCTTGAAGCACTCGTTACCAAGGCAAATACCCCCAAGAAGCTCACCAAGGTAATTAAGATATTTGTTGCAAACCACCAGCGAGGTGTTTGGTAACCCTTGGCTGAAAACACCTTCATTACCAAAAGCGTAAAGATAGAGATAAAAAGCACTATCAAAAGGGTAGTAGATAGGTAAAACAACACCTGTTGCCAGCTCTCGGTTAGGACAAAATCTAAATAATCATGCAAAAGTACCAAGGAAGCCCCACTGAAAATCCCTATTCCTAAGAGGGCAGAGAGCACCACCATGAGCAAGATAAAGACAATAAAGATAAATATCATCACTAAGAAATAACTTGCCCCCTTAAACATTATATGGAAAAACTGACCCAAAATAGAGCGAGAATGCCTTTGCGGTGCTGTATTATCCAACAATGGCATAATACTATCCTGTTGCTTATCTTGCTCACTGTCAGGTTCATTATCCTTTTTAAGACCGTACGCCAAGAACCCATAGAGGAGCACAAAAAGTAGTGCGCGTCCGTGGGTAGAGATAAGAGCCGCTATCATACAGCAGATAACCCCTATTCTCAGCCAGATAGATGGGATAGAAAAGTACTTAGCCAATCCGCCCAAGACCCCCATCAGCCACTTATCGGAAGTACTTCTAAGCCACTGACGTCTTTGGGGTATTTCTTCTTTGTGAGAGGAAAGCGTATCAATATTCACCTCTAACCCCTTCATTTCCAATTTTTCAGCAGTTGTTTTTGCAGGTGGAATCACCAGCCAAAGCACTACATAAAGGAGTATAGAGAAGGTAGAGAGCGACATGGCAGACCCATTGAAAGTAAAGGATAAAATTCCGATATTCAAGAGGATAGGCAGCATATAGATGATCCTAAGGAGGGTTACATCTATGTGGAAATAGTAGCTTAGGCCAGAGAGCACTCCGCCTATACTCCCTTTGCTTATATCACGATAGAGTTTCCTGCTTCTTAGTGGAAGTACTGGAGCAGATTTTTCAAAAGTAAGTTCCTCATCGTCCTGTACATATTGTTCAGGCTTACCCATTACTTGTATTAAGTAATCTATATCAGAAGAAGTAACTACTTCCGTATGCTGCATACGTGCTTTGAGGAGTTCGGCCATACGCTGTTCTACATCGGTGAGTATTTCGTCCGTATCAGCAGATTGACCTAAGTATTGGCGCACCTTGGTAAGGTAAGCGGAGAGCTGGGAAGCGGCACCATTTTCTATGATAAAGGAAAAGCCGCCTAAACTGATGTTATGTGTTTTGTCCATGATTAAATAAGTTGGTTTATTGTGGTTTGTAATTCGTTCCAAGAGGCAAGGGCTTCGTTAAGGAAGGTGTTGCCCTTGTCGGTAAGGGTGTAATACTTTCTCGGTGGCCCTTCGGTGGACTCACGCCAAGAATAGTTAAGTAAGGAGGCATTTTTCAGTCGGGTCATCAGCGGGTAGAGCGTTCCCTCTACCACGATCATATCCGCCTCCTTAAGCGCTTCCATGATGTCCGATGCGTAGGCTTCCTTCTTCTTATGGATGATAGAAAGAATACACATCTCCAAGACCCCTTTTCGCATCTGGGTTTTGATCTTCTCTAAATTAATTGTTTCCATAAACATCTGATTTGACCCTGCAAAATTACAAATAATTTCAGTACTATGCAAAACAAAGTAGCTTTTTTTAATTGTTAATTATTAATGGTTAATTGTTAATGAAAAAGATCTCCTATAAAGTCAGTGATTACCTATTAGTAAGATAGGAGTGATTTTTGCTATACTAAACTCACTCTATTATAGCTTTTCTTTTGAAAGAAGTCAATATAACGCATTGAATATAAAATAGTTATAGATATTTCAAATATTTATATTTTAACAATCAACCCGTTGATAATTAACAATTATAATTCGTATTTTTGTAGTTTGAAAAAATGATTTTAATGCAGACTTTAGAACAGAGCATACAAGGGGTGGCTGCCTTGGGTGCTATGCTTGAGGACTATTTCCTCTATGGGAAGGAAGCCCCTATATATGCCGAAGTGGAAGCCGCTCTTGAAAAAGCGGAGCAGCAGAATGCTTGGTTTGACAGAGAGAACTGCCTTTTTGCACTGAAACACTGGGCTGGTCTTTTGAAAGAAGATGCCTTGCGGGTGTGGCTTTCCTCTTATACTATAGCGGAGAAAACACCCAGACAAGTAGCTCTTGTCTTGGCTGGGAATATTCCTATGGTAGGCTTTCATGACCTACTCTGCGCATTGCTCTCAGGGCATAAAGCCTTGGTGAAACTCTCCTCTAATGACAAAGTATTGCTCCCTTTTTTAGTTAAGAAACTTGAGGAAATAGCTCCTGAATTTCAGGGTAAGGTACAATTTACCGAAGAGAAACTCCATGATTTCGACGCTGTGATTGCCACAGGAAGTAATAATACCGCCCGCTATTTTGAGTATTACTTTGGCCAAAAGCCACATATCATTCGTCGCAATCGCAATTCGGTAGCGGTGCTTACAGGAGCAGAGACTCCAGAGGAGTTATTCCTATTAGGAGAAGATATCTTTAGGTATTTTGGATTGGGCTGTAGGAGTATTTCTAAGCTATTTGTCCCTGAAGACTATGATTTTGTTGCTTTCTTTGAGGCCATCTATCCCTATCATACTCTTTTAGACCATCAGAAGTACGTGAATAACTACGATTATAACAAGGCGGTATACCTTATGAGTCTGTTCCAACTCTTAGAAAACGGGTTTTTACTCCTAAAGGAAGACGAGAAATATGCCTCCCCTATCGCCACGCTTTTCTATGAACGTTATAAAAATATACCCAGTCTCTTACAACGTTTGGAAACGGATAAAGAACAGATCCAGTGTATAGTAGGGGGAGCAGCTATTCCCCAGTCCATAGGATTCGGACAGAGCCAAGTACCGTCACTTGCTGATTATGCCGATGGCGTAGATACTATGGCTTTCTTAAATAGTATTAATTAATTTGGTTGGCATATTTTTTAGTTCTAATTTTGCCGCCTACCTATATATAGAAAAAGAATATGAAAAAACATAATTTTAGTGCAGGTCCCTCTATTCTCCCTACAGAGGTATTTGAGAAAGCCTCCCAAGCAGTTATAGAGTTGGAAGGCACAGGGCTTTCCATCTTGGAGATGTCCCACCGCAGCAAAGAGTTTGTTGCTATTATGGAGCGCGCCAGAGCTTTGGCGTTGGAACTGGCAGGTCTTACAGGTAAGGGCTACCAAACCTTATTCCTACAAGGCGGTGCAAGTTTGCACTTCTATGCCTCCGCTCTGAACCTATTGGAACGCAAGGGCGCTTATATAGACACTGGTACTTGGGCACACAAGGCAGAGATAGAAGCCCAGTTTGTAGGTGCTACTGAAGTAATAGCCTCTTCCAAAGAAAATGGCTATCGCAATATACCTAAAGAATACGTCCTCCCCAAGGATGCCGATTACCTACATATCACCACTAACAACACCATCTATGGTACGGAGTACTTTGAGTACCCAAAGGTATCAGTTCCCTTGGTAGCTGATATGAGTTCGGATATTTTTTCTAAGGAAATGCCTTTTGAGGATTTTGGTCTTATCTATGCAGGGGCTCAGAAGAACATAGGCGCCGTAGGTACTACCTTGATTATCGTGCGTGAGGATATATTAGGCAAGGTAAGCCATAAGATACCTACTCACCTGAACTATCAGGTACATATCAAGAACGAGAGTATGACTAATACCCCTCCTACCTTTGCCGTATACACCTGTCTGCTTACCATGGAATGGCTTAAAAAGCAAGGAGGTGTTGCAGCCATAGAAGTTAAGAATAAGGAAAAGGCACGTCTGCTCTATGAAGAAGTTGATCGTAATCCCCTATTCAAAGGCTATGCCGATGTAAAAGACCGTTCACGTATGAATGTTGTCTTTAATTTGGTAGATGAATCCCTTAGCGATCGCTTCAATACCCTATGGGCAGAAGCTGGTATTAGCGGCATCAAGGGTCATAGAAGTGTAGGAGGGTATCGTGCCTCTATCTACAATGCACTCCCTATAGAAAGCGTACAATTGCTTATAGAGGTGATGCAACATTTTGAAAAAACAGTGTAAATACCTATTTATGAAGATATTAGCCAATGATGGCCTTAGCGAAAAAGCTATAAAAACCCTTGAAGGAGCAGGTTTTGAAGTACTCACCACCAAGGTTGCTCAAAACCAATTAGCCAACTTTATCAATGAGGAACATGTAGAGATCCTTTTAGTACGCTCAGCCACCCAAGCCAAGAGAGACCTTATAGATGCTTGTCCAGCCCTAAAGCTCATTGGTCGTGGAGGGGTAGGCATGGACAATATAGATGTCACCTATGCGCGAGAAAAGGGCATTAAGGTTATCAATACCCCCAATGCCTCCTCCCATTCGGTAGCAGAGCTTACTTTTGCTCATCTCTTTTCAGGAGTTCGTTTTCTCTACGATGCCAACCGCAACATGCCATTGGAAGGAGACACCCGCTTCAATGAACTTAAAAAAGACTATGCCAATGGGCATGAACTCAAAGGAAAGACCTTAGGTATCATAGGATTAGGACGTATAGGGAAGGCAGTAGCTACCATCGCCTTAGGGCTTGGTATGAAGGTTATCGCTTATGATCCTGAGCTACAAGAAGCCACCATTACACTTTCCTTCTTTGACGGGCGTAGTCTTGACTTTGTGATAAAGACTATTAGTAAGGAAGAAGTACTTAAGCAGGCCGATTTCATCACCTTACACATTCCTGCTCAAAAGGAAGCCGTCATAGGAGAAAAGGAGTTTCAACAGATGAAAGATGGTGTAGGCATCATCAATGTAGCGCGTGGAGGAGTGATTGATGAAGAAGCCCTGCTACATGCTTTGGAGCATGAGAAGGTCGCCTTTGCAGGCTTAGATGTATTCGAGGGCGAACCTACTCCCTCTATTCGAATACTTATGCACCCACGAGTATCGCTCTCTCCCCATATAGGAGCAGCCACTCTTGAAGCACAAGAACGTGTAGGAGACGAACTGGCGGAGCAGATTATAGAAGTGATGAGTGAAAAGTAATGAGTGAAAAAATATAGGGGTGAATACAAATTTACCCCTACTTTTTGTTTTAGCGTTTGCGTTTTTTCCTTCTACCAATAGGTGTTTGATCCAATATCTTTTGTATCTTCTGTTTATTTCTACGAACAGCAAAGCTACGATTGTAGTAAAAAACAAGGAGTGTTGTACCTATAATGAATAATATCAATATTACAAAAAGAGCAATAGTAGGTATATAAAGATTGGCTATATAGAAAAGTATAAAAGTCAATAAATTAAACAAGGCCAAGAGCAAACTGGCCTGTATATGAGAAAGTCTCATATAATCAATCATAATATGGTGGATATGATTCCGATCAGCAAAGAAAGGACTTCGGTGCTTGAGAACACGTATGAGAAACACACGCATGGTATCCACAAAAGGAATAAAGAGGATGATAAATATAAGTACAAACTTATTGTAATACTTGATATTGGCTGCTTCAAGCCTATCTACAGGAAGATTTAAGAAACGAAGCGTACATACCCCTATGATGAAACCTATCAGCAAAGAGCCCGTATCACCCATGAATATTCCCTTTTTCCTTGAAATATTATATCTGAGAAAAGCTAATAAACAACCTATAACACTTAGAGAAAGTAATACAAAGTAATAATCCTGTGTTTGGTAGAATATAAAGGCGAAAATACTAAAAATCATAATTCCCACCATAGAAGCAGAACCATTAATCCCATCAATAAGATTATAAGCATTGACTATAGATATAATGATGAAAACTCCTAAAGAGAAAGAAAACCAAAGCGGTAAATTATAGATTCCTAAAAAGCCATTGAATGTATCAATAGACAATTCGCTGCTATCCATGACAAACACAAAAGCAAGTATCTGTCCTATAATCTTAGTTTTGGGAGTTACCCCCACCAAGTCATCTTTTATACCTATATAAAAGAGAATCAGTAGACCAATAACTAATGAGAGACTTAATCCCTGAGAGTCATGTCCCTGTAAGAAATACAAGCTACTGAGCAGACTCGCAAAGAAAGCCACGCCCCCCATAGTAGGTGTTTTCTCCTTATGAGAACTACGTTGGTTAGGGTCATCCATTAAGTTCTTGATCCTAACAATAGTAATAATTCGCGGTACTACCAAGTAAGAAACTATGAATGACTGTAAAACAATAAATATAGCTAATAACTCCAATGAAAGACTACTATACAAATATTGCATAATCCATTCGGTTTTTTCACCTGCAAAGGTAGTAAAATACTTGTGATTTTAAAAATTTTTTCACAAAAATATTTTATTTGTATAAGCAAGTGAATATCAGTCAATTAAAATATATAGGAAAAATTTTTAGCTAAAAATTTTTCTCTATAAAAAATAAAATTCGTAATTTCGTGCCGTTTTTCAGAACATAAAATATTTTACAATGAATAAATACGATGTTATAGTGTTAGGTAGCGGTCCTGGAGGATACGTAACCGCTATTAGAGCCTCACAATTGGGCTTCAAAACTGCTGTTATTGAGAAAGAAAACCTCGGAGGTGTGTGCCTTAACTGGGGTTGTATCCCTACCAAAGCCCTGCTGAAGTCTGCTCAGGTATTCGAATACCTAAAGCATGCTGAAAGCTACGGAATAAAAGTGAATGACAAAAAATTTGATAAAGATTTTTCTGCTATAGTAAAGCGTAGCCGCGATGTAGCTGGTACCATGAGCAAAGGGGTACAATTCCTTATGAAAAAGAATAAAATAGATGTAATCAACGGCTATGGTACTCTAAAACCAGGTAAAAAAGTAGAAGTAAAAGATAAAGATGGTAAAGTAACTGAATACAGTGCTGACCACATCATTATCGCTACTGGAGCACGCTCACGCGAATTGCCTGCACTTCCACAAGATGGTAAGAAAATCATTGGCTATCGCCAAGCCCTTACCCTTGCTGAACAGCCTAAGAAAATGATTATTGTAGGTAGTGGTGCTATAGGTATTGAGTTTGCTTACTTCTACCACTCTATGGGTACTGAAGTTACTGTAGTTGAGTTCATGCCAAACATAGTGCCTGTAGAGGATGAGGAAATCTCTAAACAACTTGAAAAGAGTTTCAAGAAACTCGGTATCAATGTAATGACTTCCTCTGAAGTAACTAAGGTAGATACTTCTGGCAAAGGAGTGAAAGCCTATGTGAAAACAACCAAAGGAGAAGAAGTACTTGAAGCAGACATCTTGCTTTCTGCAGTAGGTATCAAGACTAACATAGAAAACATAGGTTTGGAAGCAGTAGGTATCAAGACTGAACGCGATAAAATCCAAGTAAATGAGTTCTACCAAACCAACATACCTGGTTACTATGCGATCGGAGACGTGGTACCTGGACAAGCCTTGGCACACGTGGCTTCTGCAGAAGGAATCCTCTGTGTAGAGAAGATCAAAGGCTTGCATGTAGAACCTATCAACTATGGCAATATCCCAGGATGTACTTACTGTACTCCAGAGATCGCCTCTGTTGGGCTTACAGAAAAACAAGCTAAAGAGAAAGGTTATGAAATCAAAGTAGGTAAGTTCCCATTCACTGCCTCTGGTAAGGCCAATGCAGCAGGAGCTACCGATGGATTTATCAAAGTCATCTTTGATGCTAAATACGGTGAATGGCTTGGTTGCCACATGATCGGTGCTGGTGTTACCGATATGATCGCTGAAGCAGTAGTTGCTCGTAAATTGGAAACTACAGCTCATGAAATCCTCAAAGCAATACACCCACACCCTACTATGAGTGAAGGGGTAAAAGAAGCCGTAGCAGCTGCTTATGGAGAGGCTATTGATATTTAATATTTTTACGGTTTAAAATTTATTCATAATGGTAGGAGCGAACACTATTCTATTCGCTCCTACTCTTTTATAGTGAAGAGTGATTAACAATTAAAATTAAAGAGATGGAATTATTAGATGGGAAAAAAACTTCTTCCTTGGTGCAAGAGGCTATAGCTGAAGAGGTTCGCCAGATCGTAGCCAAAGGCCACAGACCCCCACACTTAGTAGCTATTTTGGTGGGTAATAATGGGGCAAGTATGACCTATGTCAATAACAAAGTTACAGCCTGTGAGCGTGTAGGCTTTGCCTCCTCAGTGGTAAATCTACCTGAAGATATATCGCAAGAGTCTCTGCTGAAAGAAATAGAGAAACTCAACAATGATAAGTCCATAGATGGCTTTATCGTACAACTGCCTCTGCCTAAGCATATCAATGAGCAGGAAGTGCTATTGGCTGTAAATCCAGACAAAGATGCTGATGGTTTCCACCCTACCAATTTTGGTCGTATGGCTTTAGGCTTAGAAGCCTTTATCCCTGCTACTCCTTATGGTATTTTGGAACTACTTACTCAATACAAAATCCCTACTGACGGAAAGCATGTGGTAGTCATTGGTCGTTCAGACATCGTAGGGCGCCCCATTAGTATTCTCCTCTCTCAAAAGCCATGGAATGCCACCGTTACCCTCACCCATAGCCGTACCCAGAACCTCTCAAAACTTACCCAAGAGGCCGATATTATCATAGCTGCTTTGGGGATTCCCAACTTCCTAAATGCAGAAATGGTCAAGGAAGGTGCTGTAATCATAGATGTAGGTATTACCCGCGTTGCTGATACTTCAGCTAAGAAAGGTTTCCGTATCGTAGGTGATGTGGATTTTGAGCAAGTAAAGCACAAAGCCAACTACATCACTCCTGTACCAGGAGGTGTAGGGCCAATGACCATTGCGATGCTGATGAAAAACACTCTAAATGCCTATAAAAGAACCCATAAAATAGGATAATGTATGACGAAGATCCGTATTACAAAGAAGTTTGAATTTGAAGCTGGCCATGCCCTCTATGGGTATGACGGCAAGTGTAAGAATATACATGGGCATAGCTATAAGCTATGGGTTACTGTCATCGGGAATCCTATAGAAGATGCCTCGCATGTAAAAAACGGTATGGTGATAGACTTTGGAGACATCAAAGAAATTGTCAATGAATATATAGTCAAAGAAGCCGACCACACCATTTTCTTCAATGGAAATAGTCCTCACAAAGCCTTGGCTGAGAAGCTCCAAGCGGAGGGACACAGAGTAGTACTACTGCCCTACCAGCCCACCAGTGAGATGCTTATTGTAGATTTTGCCCAGCGCCTACAGAAACACCTACCCGCACATATTGCCCTACATAGTCTTCGCTTACAGGAAACTGAAAGCTCCTATGCCGAGTGGTATGCCTCTGATAATCTTTAACTTACTAAACTAATTATGCTATTAGCCGTTAATATTGGCAACTCCAATATCCGTTTTGCAGTGGTAGATGGCCAAGAGATACATCTGTCTTGGACAATTGCCACCAAGCCTTATCGTACTGCTGGAGAGTTCTATATAAGTTTCCAGACCTATAAGGAACAATATAAAAATGCTTTTGGAAAAATCAGTAAGATTGTGGTAGGTTCAGTCGTACCGCAACAAACACAAATTATCGCCAAGATGCTCCAAAAGACTTTCTCTATAAAGCCCTTTATCGTCAATCGCGATACCCCCAGTGAGGTTACTCACCATTCCAATCAAATGGGTACCGACCTATATGCTAATGCGGTAGCGGCACATTACCTATACCCAGGACAAAAGAAAATCATTATAGACTTTGGTACCGCCCTAACCCTTACAGGTGTGGCAGAAACGGGTGAGATGCTGGGCGTTATCATTGCCCCAGGAGTGGTAACCTCTCTACAATCGTTGGTCAATAACACCGCCCAACTCCCTTATATAGAGCTTAATGAACCCAAATCAGTCTTAGGTATGGATACTGAGACCTGTATGCAGAGTGGAATCATCTATGGCTATACCGCTATGGTAGAGGGACTTATAGAACGTATCAAGCAGACCTATCAGAGCGACTTTTTGGTCATCTCCACCGGAGGGGTAGGACATGTCTTCAGCAAACTCACAAAGAAGATCCAAGTAGATGATAAGTACCATACCATCAAAGGATTAGCTTTGTTGTATGATCTGCACAAGAAATAAATTAAGGGTGGAAATAATCCCAAACCTTTTGGGCTCTTGACTGGCCTATAGCGGCGATAATTTCCTCTTTGGAAGCCTCTTTGAGGCGCTTTACCGATTTGAACTGCTTGAGTAGGGTCTCTTGAGTTTGCTTACCAACGCCAGAGATCTGTTCCAACTCTGAATAAATGGCGCTGGCGCTACGCTTCTGCCTGTGGAAAGTAATTCCAAAACGGTGAGCCTCATTGCGTAGGTGCTGGATCACCTTGAGCGTTTCTGATTTCTTATCTAAATACAAAGGAATAGAGTCGCCAGGGTAGAAGATTTCTTCCAAACGCTTGGCTATGCCCACTATAGCTATTTTTCCACGTAATCCTAAGAGTTCCAAAGACTTGAGAGCAGCCCCTAATTGGCCTTTTCCTCCATCTATGACAATGAGTTGAGGTAGTGGTTCCTCCTCGTCCAAGAGGCGACGATAACGACGATAGACCACCTCCTCCATAGAGGCAAAGTCATTAGGGCCTTCCACTGTTTTTATATTGAAATGACGGTAATCCTTTTTGCTGGGCTTAGCATTTTTGAACACCACACAAGCTGCCACAGGATTGGTACCCTGAATGTTGGAGTTATCAAAACACTCTATGTGAGCAGGAGGCTCTGAAAGATGCAAATCACGCTGCATTTGAGTCAGTAGGCGGTTGGTATGTCGTTCTGGATCTGTGATTTTCACCTGCTTGAATTTCTCTTGGCGATATGCCTGTGCATTGCGCTCGGAGAGTTGCAGAAGCTGTAACTTCTCCCCTGCTTTGGGCACTGTAAGTTGCTCAGAGAACTCCATACTCAGAGGGAAAGGCACAATCAACTCTTTAGAATTGGATTTGAAGCGTTCCCTGAGTTCCACTATACCCAATTCGAGTAGTTCTTGGTCGGTTTCCTCCAATTTTTTCTTCACCTCCAAGGTATGTCCCCGTACAATCGCCCCATGAACCACCTGTAGGAAGTTGATATACGCATATTCCTCGTCTGAAACAATAGAAAATACATCTACATTATGGATTTTGGCGCTTACAATGGTAGATTTAGCCTGATAGTTCTCTAAGCTCTCCAACTTGAGCTTGATCTCTTGTGCCTCCTCAAAACGCAAAGCAGCCGCATGTTCGCTCATCTCCTTTTTGAAATAAGCGATGACCTCCTTTAGGTTTCCCTTGAGTATCTCTTTGATTTGCTGTATATTATGATTATATTCCTCCTCAGTTTGCAAGCCCTCACAAGGCCCTTTACAGTTTTTAATATGGTATTCGAGGCACACTTTGTACTTTCCTTTGTCTATATTCTCCTGAGAAAGGTCTAACCTACAGTTGCGCAAGGGGTAGAGATCCTTGATAAGGTCTAAGAGCGTGCGTACCACCTTGATATTGGTATAAGGCCCAAAGTAAGTACTTCCGTCCTTTTCTACCTTTCGGGTAAAGAACACCCGAGGAAAGCGCTCATTGGAGATACAAATCCACGGATAACTCTTTCCGTCCTTTAGTAGGATATTATAACGCGGTTGGTACTTCTTTATCAGGTTATTCTCCAGTAGCAAGGCATCATTTTCGGTAGCTACCACTATATGTTCTATACGAACAATCTTGCTGACCAATACCTGTGTTTTAGGAGAGTCATGCTCCTTGTTGAAGTAAGAAGAGACTCTTTTTTTAAGGTTTTTCGCCTTACCTACATAGATAATTGTATCAGAGCTATCAAAGAATTGATACACCCCAGGGCTATCAGGGAGGGTTTGTAATTGAAGAGAAAGCATTTTATTAATGATTAATGACTAATGATTAATGACCGATGGTTAGTCTTTGTCTTTAATCATTTGCATTATTTAAGAATTTATTGATCAAAGGGGTTATTTCATGGGCTCTATTGATAATCATAGAGTGGCCACCACCTACTACACAATAGGTATTTTTTACATTTTTGTACGGGAGAATACGATCTTTGTCACCATGAATATGGAGTATATGCGCAGAAATTTCCGTATTCTTCCATGTTAGAATCGCATTTATCGCCCATTTGAGAAAGGTTGTAGGTGTTTTTCTAAATATCTCTTTCAAAAGTGCTTTCTCATGAGCTGAAGTTACTCCAAAAAGCCAATATGTAAAAGCATTAGTACGTTTGATAAGTGTATAAGGAAGAATTTTCTGTAGTTTCAGCTTTGCTGAAAAGCGATAGAACCAAGGGAGTTCCTTTCGCTCTTTAGCAGAAGAAATCAGTATGATTTTCTTAACTGGAATCTGTTTGGCTATTTCCATAGCCACCATTCCTCCGAATGATAATCCTACCAAAATAGGATAAGGGGTCGTTATTTTCTGTGTCATTCTTTTGGCATAGGCAGGGAGTGTTTCCTTAGGCAAAGGAGGCAACCACTCCATATATTCTACCTCTACACCCTCAAAGTCAAGATATTGGAATACAGTTCCATCGGCACCTAAGCCACTAAGTAAATAACATTTGTCGGTCATGATTGTCTTTTATTAGGACAAAGGTATAAATTATTTTCAACATACCAAAAAATTATTTATCAACGTTACTTTGACTATAGACAAATTATAGCATTAATTTTTTTTAAATAATTTGGTAGTATTAAAAAGATATTTTTTGTAATTTTGTGGCGGAGAAAAATGACTCAAAAAACGACCATGAATCACACCTATTTTATTACAGGTATCTCTACCGAAGTAGGCAAGACCATCACCTCAGCTATAGTAGTGGAGGCACTTGAAGCTGATTATTGGAAACCTATACAATCGGGAGATAAGCATGCTTCAGATACCATGAAGGTACAATCGCTGATTTCTAATTCGCAAACTCATTTTTTTCCTTCCAGCTATGCTTTTGAGTACCCTGCCAGTCCGCATCTGTCAGCACAAATGGAGGGTGTTACTATAAAAAAGGACAACATTATACGCCCTGTAACTAATCGTCCCTTGGTGATAGAGGCCGCAGGTGGGCTTTTCGTTCCGTTGAACGACCATGATATCATGATGGATCTGATCCTTCCTACCGATAGAGTGATCTTGGTTTCTCGCCACTACTTAGGAAGTATCAATCATACCATGCTTTCCATAGAGGCCTTACAACACCGAGGACTGTCTATCTATGGGATTGTCTTTAGCGGAGCAGAGAACCCTGCAACTGAGTCTTGGATTGCTACTTACTCTAAAGTGCCCATCTTAGGCCGTATAGAGGAAGAACCTTTCTTTGATAAGGAAGTGATAAAGAAATACACGAAGATAATGACTAATGACGAGTGACAAGTGACTAATGATTATAAAAAATGTTATTTGTTACTAAATAATTAATAACAACTAATATATTTGCACAATTTTTGTGGCTCTATTTTATTTGACTACAACAAACAACACTAAACAATGAAAAAAAAGACATCTGTACTAAGGTTTGCTGCCTTATCTATGGCTTTGATTACCTCTATGTTACTCTATGCTAAAATGAAACATGTACCTTTTCCTCCTCCAGGAGGGGAAGTTTCATCTAATGCAGAGGGAGAGATTCCTATGGTGTATGAGCACCTCTACAATGCTAAGGCCTTGACTCCTTTCTTTGAAAAACTCAAAGCCTTGGACACCCTAAAGGATAGAAAACTCAACATCGTTCATATAGGAGACTCTCATATACAAGGCGATGCGATGACCAGCCAAATACGCCAGCGTTTCCAATCCCAATTCGGCAATGCAGGTTTGGGCTTTGTCTTTCCTTATTCGCTAATACACACCAATGGGGAACGCTATGTGCGCTTTTCCTCCAATATCACTTGGGATAGTCAAAAGAATACCAGCCGAGAGAACACAGGAGCTATCGGTATTGCAGGGTATTCCTTACTGACAAACAATAAAAACTTCGTGATAGAACTCAATATAAAGAACAAAGATTATTCGTTCAATACCCTACGTATACTCACCCCCAACAATCAGCACCTATTTGATTTAGCTACCAGCAAGACAGGTGTTTCTCTCAAACCCGCTCCTGCTGTTAGGCAAACTACCTATAAGACACTTTTTCACAAGGTAGAGAAGGGCGAGACACTCTACGCCCTATCCAAGAAATACAAAACTACAGAGCACAAAATACAACAGGCTAATAACCTCAAAGGCAATATCATACGCGAGGGAGCAACGCTAAAAATCCCTACCGAGGAGCGTGTAATATCTACAGCTGCTTCTGTAGGAAGTTCTGTAGCTATAAATAATTTTGAACCTCTGTCCAGTGATAATATCTCTACTTTAGGCTATACCTATAACAACCTAAACGGACTGGATCGAATCTATCTCACACCCAATAGTGAGCGTTCTAACTTTGCCCTCAATGGCATTGTACTTGAAAATGATCAAAGTGGAATCATATACCATGCTATTGGAGTCAATGGAGCACGCTTTTCGGACTATAACAAGTGTAGCCTCTTCTTTGACCAGATACAAGCCCTACAGCCCGACCTTATCATCGTTTCCTTAGGTACCAATGAGGCTTTTGGGAAGCTATCGGCGGAGAACTATGACAAACAAGTGGAGAATTTCATTGAACAGATTCGTGAGCACTATGGCAATTGTCCTATATTGCTAACCTCTCCCCCTCCTTCCTTATTCAAGAAGAAGCTCCCTAACCCCTATTGCGAGCAATATACCCATGTGCTTATAGACAATTCAGTAAAGAAAAACTATGGTGTCTTTGACATGTACAATGTATTAGGCGGTAGTGAGGGTATGTCCAAGCTCATAGCTGAAAATCTTATAGCTCATGATAGAGTACACTATACCCATTCAGGTTATGAAGAACAAGGAGGTAGGCTCTATAACGCTCTTATGAGCAACTATTTACAATATAAAAATCAGCGAAAATAATCTATTCTCTTGAAAATAAACGATTGGCAGCAGTGGCTTACTGACCACTGTAGTGTGGAACAGCTCAAGAGTTGGTTTGCCTACAATGCTGAGGCACCCTTACTCTTTAACAGTAGTCTTTTCTTAGGACTTTTTCTTGTTTTTTACCTTGTATATATTCTCACTCACAAGCATACCTACTTCCGTACGGTATATGTAGTGCTATTTTCCCTCTTCTTTTATTATAAAGCAGGAGGGAATTACTTTGTACTACTGCTGATCTCCTCAGGAATCAACTACTTTCTCGCCCAACAAATCCATGAGAACTGGGGTAGCAAGCGCTTACAACACTTCTTTTTAGCACTAAGCTGTGTTATTAATTTGGGTATTTTAGGATATTACAAGTACACTAACTTCCTGATAGACAGCCTTAACCAACTCTTCCATAGTCATTTTGCTCTTCAAGATATCATCTTGCCTATAGGTATCTCTTTCTATACTTTTCAGACAATGAGCTACACTATAGACATCTATAGGCGGGAGATCACCCCAGCCAAATCGTTTTTGGATTTCACCTTCTTTGTGAGCTTCTTCCCTCAATTAGTAGCAGGGCCTATTGTACGAGCAAAAGACTTTATCCCACAGATATATAAGAAGGTCAGCCTCACAAAAGAGGAAACCGCTCAAGCCTTATTCCTTATTATAGGCGGACTACTGAAGAAAGCTGTTATCTCAGATTACATTTCTATCAATTTTGTAGATAGAGTCTTTGATGCCCCTAACAGCTATACCTCTTTTGAAAATCTTTTGGCTGTATATGGTTATGCCTTGCAAATATATTGTGACTTCTCAGGGTATTCGGATATAGCCATAGGACTGGCATTGCTTATGGGTTTCACGCTACCTGAGAACTTCCGTACCCCCTATCAGTCAAGAAACATCACCGAGTTCTGGCGTCGCTGGCATATATCACTGTCCTCTTGGCTAAAAGACTACCTATATATCCCCTTAGGAGGTAATCGCAAGGGGTCTTTTTGGGGCTATTTCTTCCCTACCCTATTTTTTGCTGCAACCCTATCTTGGGCATTTGTGCAAGGAAGTGAAAGTCTTGTCCCCCTATTTATCACCTTAGGAGTGATTATCCTCTTTGAGGTATCCATACTACTATCCCCAGACAAGGCAAAAGCACTCAGAAGTCATTTCAACCAACTGACAACTATGCTATTGGGAGGTCTTTGGCATGGAGCCAATCTTCGTTTTATCATATGGGGAGCTCTGCATGGTTTGGCATTGTCCTTCCACAAGTCTTTCAAAGAGATTTTCCCAGACAAAGCCCCTGCTAAGCGTTCTTTCCTCAATGGTATTGTTGCCCTCATCTCTGTTGTGGTTACCTTCCACTTTGTGGCTTTTTGTTGGATTTTCTTTCGTTCAAAGGATTTCTCTTCAGCAATGACCCTTATAGGAAATATAGGCCACCTTAGTTATGATCCACACCAATGGTGGGTAATAGTAGAAGGCTACCAGAATGTTATGATTCTATTGGTTATAGGCTTTGTTTGGCACTTTTTCCCACATAAGTGGAATGAAGCTCTCAAACTATTTTTCCAAAAAATCCCTCTTATAGGGAAAGCAATTATTGTAGCTGCCGTCTTCTGGTTGGTATATGCCACAGCTACGGCAGGGCCACAGCCTTTTATTTATTTCCAGTTTTAGTAATTAGCAAAAAATGTATTTTGTAAATAACTGATTATCAATATTGAATAAATAAATTTCAAAAAACGAAAAAAAAATTCATCAAAAGACTTGCAGGTTCAAAAAAAAGTTGTACCTTTGCACTCGCAATTGAGAAACATAATACAAACTCAATGGTCCGTTCGTCTAGGGGTTAGGACGCAAGGTTTTCATCCTTGTAACAGGGGTTCGATTCCCCTACGGACTACTAACTAATGTTTTTCATTTGCATGGTCCGTTCGTCTAGGGGTTAGGACGCAAGGTTTTCATCCTTGTAACAGGGGTTCGATTCCCCTACGGACTACATAAGTTTTAGTAATTTTATACAATACCACTTTAATTGAGATAAGAATATGGCAAACCATAAGTCAGCAATCAAAAGAATTAGAAGAAATGAGGCTGCTCGCCTTAGAAATCGCTATCAACATAAAACTACTCGTAACGCTATCAAAAAATTGCGTACTACTACTGATGTAGCTGTAGCTAAAGAACTATTGCCTAATGTAGTTTCTATGATTGATAAGTTAGCAAAAAGAAACATTATCCACAAAAACAAAGCGGGTAATCTTAAAAGCAGTTTAATGAAACATGTAAATTCATTAGTTGCTTAAAAAATCATTTGCTCATAGTGAAATATTTAAAATTACTATTAATAAAGACTATTCATTAAAAAGAATAGTCTTTATTTTTTATAACTAATAATTAATGACCAATGACGAACTATATCATTGGTCATCTGTCGTTATTTATCATCGTTATAATAATTATAAATAGCTTCTTGAGAAGAGATACCTTGCTGTTGAGAACGGTAAACATTCTGTTGGTCTTTGTCAATGATACGTGCTTTTACGTGATCACTCCAAGCCAAGTGGAATGTATCCCAAAGCTGTTGCTTTATATCTTCCTGATAGATAGGGCAAGAGACCTCTACCCTATTGTTGAGGTTGCGAGACATCCAGTCGGCTGAGGACATATAATAAATTGGCTGGCCATCATTGCCAAAGATATACAAACGAGAATGCTCCAAGAAGCGATCCACTATACTAATTACCTCTATATGCTCGCTAAGCCCCTTGACTTGAGGCAATAAACCACATACTCCACGTACAATCATCTGTATCTTGACCCCTGCCTGACTGGCCTCATATAGTTTCTCTATCATTTGTTCATTGGTCAGTCCATTCATTTTGAGCTTTAAGAAAGCCTCCTTACCAGCTTTAGCCAAGGCTATCTCTCTATCAATGAGCGATAAGAAGGTAGTTTTGGTCGTATAAGGAGAGACCAAAAGATGCTCATACTGGAATTGTTGGAAAGGCGTATCAAAGAACTTAAACACCCGATTGACCTCGTCCAATATCCCTTGATGTGCCGTAAATAGCGTATAATCGGTATATATCTTTGCAGACGACTCGTTGAAGTTGCCCGTACTGATAAAACCATAACGGCGTATCTCATCTCCCTCTTCCCTCTCTATAACCCCTATTTTGCTATGCACTTTAAGGCCTCGCACTCCAAAGATTGTATTGACTCCCTCCCTTTGTAGTTGTTCAGCATAGTGGATATTGGCCGTCTCGTCAAAGCGTGCTTGCAGCTCAATTTGGACAGTAACTTTCTTGCCGTTTTTCACTGCATTGATCAGAGAATTAATCACCTGTGACTGTTTGGCCAAGCGGTAAATTGTAATCTTTATACTCTTGACCTTAGGGTCAAGGGCGGCTTCTCTTAAGAAACGTATCAGATAAGAAAAGCTATGATAAGGTGTATATTGCAAGAAATCCCGCTGGGCGATCTGGGCAAACAAACTCTCTTCCATCTTGAGAGCTTTGATAGGGCAAGGATGGAACGGCTTATACATCAGCTCCTTGCGCTCACAGTGAGGAAAATTCATATAATCACGCCTATTGTGATAGCGCCCTCCTGCGATGACACTATCGGTGGATTGTATGCCCATTTTCTCCTTTAGAAAACGCAACATCTCCTCATCAATGAGTTTGTCATAGATAAACCGTACAGGCTCGGCACGCTTACGCCCTTCCACACTGGTGGAAATCTTCTCTATAAAACTCTTATTAAGGTCAGTATCCAAGTCCAATTCTGCATTGCGCGTAATCTTAATCATATAAGCGGAGAGCTCCTCACAAGG
>ERZ772973.386-NODE-386-length-22753-cov-5.0278_pt1 | contig 22753 bp, 18 predicted proteins | sample MGYA00580672_ERZ772973 | MGnify/ENA primary metagenome ERZ772973 (study PRJEB29015, sample SAMEA2737938) | human oral metagenome | biome: human oral; feature: human-associated habitat; material: dental | place: China | collected 2152 ...
GGACGGGTCCAGATTTCCGGTGGGCCGGAAACCGACGGAACCGAAACACAACCGCGGTCCCCGACCGTGGCTCACCGGATGATGAAACGTTCATCCATCATCGCGCCTCCTGTGTGGTTGCTGGCAGGTTGGCTCCCGGGGCCAACACTCGCAAGTCAAGGCCATGACGCCACGACAAGGTCAAGGGCCTGTTTTCCGGCGGGTCACCCGCCGTTGTCCGCGTACTCTCCCGAGACGAAACCCGCTTCTGGGTCGGGCGGGAACACCACCCGTCCAGAGCCCGTCGGGCCGTTCCGGAGTCCGCGGAACGAACTTTCTGAAAACCCTCCACCGCGGACCACACCGACCCCTATCATGTTTTCCACACCTCCCCGGTAGGAGCAGCTGATGAATGAATTCACGTACGACAGCGCCCAGACGAAGGCGTCGAAGGACCTGGTGAGCCAGTGGGCCGCCCCCGAGGCCACCAGGGCGGCGAGACGAAGCAGCATGATGGCCTCATCCCAGAACGAGCGCCGTTGGGGCGTTGAGGCGGGTGCGCTGGCCTACAAGGCGCAATACGAGAAGAACCTCAACGCCCTGCATGACGACTTCCGTTCGCTGGCGGAGCAGCTCAGGGTTTTCGTGGAGGCCCTCGAGCACACCGTCACATCCCTGGAATCCCACGAAGACGACGTCGTGGCCGCTCAGCGGGCTTTGATGAAGAGACTGGAAAGCCCAGAACCGTCCGCTCCCATACCCGATGCCCTGAAGGAGTACTACAAGGGTCCGGGATTATCTGACGGCGACCCCATGAGACCGTACGCACCGGGCCTCGGGCGCGCAAAGGAGGTTTGATCAATGCCTGACAGCCCTTTGTACGAGAGACTGACCGCGGTGGCTAATTTGAACACCGCGGATCAGGGAACCTCCGACATGGACGAGATCCGTTCGCATATCGAGACAGCCAAGGGAATCGTGGCCCGGGTTAGGCAGAATCCCGGAATCACCGGCATGATAAAGACCGCGATCGAGAGGAAACTGGATTCCTACATAGCGCTTTTCGAGATGCACGAGAAAAACCTCACAACGCTGCGCAGCAATCACGAGGCGGCCTGCAACGCCATGACGGAGGCAGTGGCCAGTTTCGGGACCATGTCTAAAAGCTTGATATCGCATCACGAGATGGAAGAATGGCACAGCGGAAAAGAAGTCAGCGTGGCCGGCGAGACAATTCCCTGCGACACCTACTACGCCAATCTCATGGAGGAACGGAACCGCCAGCGGGAGGAAGCCGCCGGCGCGATCTTGGACAAAATGAACAACGCCCTGAACGAAGCTGCCGAAGTGACGGTGGACTCCGGGCACCAGGGTGACGGCGGGGGATCCGGAAGCGCAGGGAGTGGCGGGATCGGTGGGGGTTCCCATTCCTCCGCGTCCTCTCCCCGCTCCATGGGCGCGGGCGGCGCCTCCGGAGGCACCGCCGGTTCAGCCCTGCCGTTCGGGAGGTTCCATCCCGGGGACGATGGCACACTGCTGCGCACGACCCACGATCCCCGGGGCGGCACAGGAAATCTTCAGTGGCCTCGGGACATGCTCAAGTACCCCATCAATGCCCGCATGACCCCGGACGGCCCTGTGGGCGGGTATGTTCCCGCCGACGTGTTGAATGCAGACGATCCCCGCTGGCGCGCCGACTATTCTCCTCCGGGGCTCGCTTCGGGGAGCGGGGCGAAGGCCACCGGCATAGCCGGCGGGGTTCTGGGTGCTGGCGCCCTGGCTGCCAAGGGAGCCGGGAACCTCAATGCCGCGCTGCCCCTGGGGGCGGCCCGCGCCGGCGCCCCCGGTTCCGCCCTCCGTCCCGGAACGATGCCTTACGGCTACGGTGGGGCCGGGGGCGCGGGGAGCTCCAAGGAGAAGGAGAACTCCCGCGACACGAAGGGGTACAAAGTGGTCCGGGTCGACGACGACGCCAGCAGGTCCGTCGATTCCTCGTCGTTCGGGGCGGGCGACGCCGCTTCTCTTCGTCCCTTGGACACGGATGACGGGGACGCCTGGTGATTCGGGATTAGCCGGCGTGCGGCGACTTTTCACGGGGCGGCGTTGAACACGCTACGTGCGGGGCTCATGACGATCGGGTCATGAGCCCCGCCTCATGGGTTCACCCAACGGTTCCGCCCAAACGGCGTCTCCGGAGGTTTCCCTTCGCGTCGTCCGGATTCTCAGTGGTGTTGTCCGGAGTGTCTGGCGTTGACGGAGGCCGCCGCCGCGTTGTCGGCGCGGTTCACGGACGGATCCTCACCCGCCGTTATCTGGGCGGCATCTTCCATGAATTCGGGATTGTTCCAGTAGTCGGAATGCCCGCCATTGGAGGTCGAGGCGATTTTCCCCACTCCGGGAACATACCGGGGGTCCGGTCCGAAATCATCCCCGAATGCATTGTCGGGCCCTAAGCCCGCGACATAATCATGTCCGTTGGCAGATGCATACATGTGACCGTAGGGAACATTCCATTGGTGCGCGTCGGTGGCTCGCGCCCCGGGGGATCCATGCAACTGGGCGGCGTCGACGACACCCGTCTTCGTGTCCATCAGGGCGGTGCCGGCGGCGAGGGATCCGTAGGAATGAGCGTGAACGGTCAGGTTGGGGTCCACGCCCTGCCTCTGGTGCGACGCGTGGAGGCCTTCCTCGAAGCTGTTGAGGGCCGGAGCCGCCTCGTCCGCTCTCGCGGGTGTCATGTAATCCGTCTGGCTCCCGTTGGAATCGGACTCCAGGAGGCCCGGCGGGGTGTCGTAGCCGATCCATGCGACGACGGCCGTCTTGTCGGCGCCGGCGGCAGTACGCAACGCTTCGGCGTTGTTCAGCATCCCGTCCATGCCGTTCCTGGCCGTGTTTCCGATCCCGGGAACCATGGTGGCGACGTTGCTTGCCTTGTCCACGTCGCCAACGGCAACGGCGGCTTTCACGTCCTTGTCGTACCCCTCGGGCACGTCCAGGGTGAGCAACTGGTAGTGGTGCCTGGGTTTCCCGTCGGCGCCCGTCGCGTACCCGCCGGAACCGTCCTCCTCCATCACACCGGCGAGTTCGTTCAGTTTGGCCAGATCAGCAACCCGCCGATTGGCCTGTTGCAGTTCTTCCTCAAAGGGGTTTGGCGGCTTGATCAGAACACCCGCACTGTTTCCGGAGTTCGTCAGTACCGCCCACTTGTGGGCTGCGTCGATTTTCTTCTGCTCGGCATCGTATTTTTCCTGGACGCTCTTCTGGTGATTCTCAGCAGCTGTGGTTTCTCTCTCCAGGACGTTTCGGTTCGCCTCGTCCCGGGCGCCTCCGGGGAGACCGTCGAGGTTCCTGATTGCGTCGGGGTGTTTCTCGATCAGTTTTCTGCGTTCCGCCTCGGTCAGGGCATTCCACCAGACCGACACCTCAGTTGCGGACCAGCCGGCCTGTGGGAGATCCGGCAGGCCCTGGGAGTCGCTGGCCGCCGTCTCCGCGCACACATACGTGCCGTTGGCCAAGGCGTTCAGTCTCTTGAGGTAGTCGTTGTCGACCTCGACGGCGCGGTCAATGGCGGCCTTGATCAAATCCCTCAGCTCTTGGGCGTTCTTTTGCCGGTCGGCGTTTCTGGTGGCCGTCTGGCCGGGTCCGTTCGGGGCCGCCTGCTCCATGGTGGTCGCCTGCTCCTCCTCGCAGTTCACCGTCCCGTCCTCCCCTATGCTGAGGTAGGGGTATTGCTCCACGAAGGAGGTGCATTCGGCCACTTTGGTCTGGACGTCCCATACCCCGTCGGAGGCATCGGCCGTTGCCATCATGAGCTCGGAGACGTCATTAACGACGCGGTCTAGACTCCCGTTGAGCGAGCCCAACGAACCAAGCATGGCGGTCACCGCAGCACCCGATGACTGCACCCTCCCTTTCGCGGAAACCGCGTTATCGGCCTCAGTCGTCAAGGTTTGACGGGAACTGGTCAGATTCTGGACGGCGGTGTTCAGGTTCGCCGGATTCCATTGCTGGACGTCACTCCATGAAATAGCCATGATTCACAACCTTTCCGATCAATTGGCTGCGTCTGTGTCGACATGCCCTGCGGAACGCATGGCCGTCTCGACGTTCGTCTCGGACACTCCGTAGTTGTTTGCCGCGGTCGTCACATCGGCGCTGAAGTCCTCGTAGCACGTCTGGGCGGAACTGCGCCGCTCCTCGATGGCGCTGGCCGCTGACGTGATCGAGCCGGCGGATGAGGATCCGGGCATCGCCGAGGGGGCGTCGGCCATGTCGGTCGTCACGTTCACCCCGCTGATCTCCGTTGCCACGTTGCTCACATCCGTCGACAGGGCCTCCAAGTCACCTGTCACGATGTTCAGGTTGCTCACCATTGACCTCCCACTCCTGATACGTCGTTGTTGGTTGGCCCAGCCAACGCTAGCTCGCACGGAGGTCAGCCCAACCCGCTGCGCGTGTCGCCGTAAACCGCGGTGAACCGCCCTTGACAAGCCAAGATCCCGGACACGGAGCCTCAGCCGCTTCCCGGGAACGCGTCCGCCCGGGGTCGCGCAGACGCGTCGGCAGAAAACAGCATGGAGCTCCGGAAGACCGCGATGATCTGTCCTCATGATTCCGTCGCACCAGGAGATGGAGATGGCGACGGGGCATTCACCGTATACGGCGCAGCAGGCGTACCCGACGGACGAATGAAAGAAATAGTATCCAAAGCACCAATCAACTCCGCAGGAATCACAGAGGTGTTCGCAAAACCAGCAACCGAAATCAGCCACACCCCGTCCTCACGCCACAGAAACCACCGCTGAATGGGATAGGTGTTCTCCTCACCAAAAGTCGCCGTCGCAGCATACCCCCACGCCTTGACACCAGCAATCAACCTCGGCTCCAACGGGATCCCCCGCCCAACCAGATTCTCCTGAGCAGTACCATGCTCCACCCCCTCATCCCGCCTATACTTCACGTCAACATCAGGACCATGCATCCCAACAATCTTGGGAGAAAAATTACCAATACTAATCCCTTCCTGACCACGCGGTTCACGATCACTAACAAGCACCAAGCGCGAAATCCCGGGAATCTCCCCGGGCGACAAAACATCCCACCCATCAGGCACCGCAATGGTCACAATATCCGGAGTGTTACGCTCCTCCCACGAAACAGAAGGACTCGGAGACACACCATCCGAAGAAACACCACAACCCGACAAACCAAGAACCACAACAACACCGACAACTAAACGCCGCCTGAAATCAAACACAATTCACCCCAAATCCAATCACCACCAACCTCACCATAGCCACAACACCACCACCCAATAAACGAATCCCACCAAGAGTCAACAATTTATATCAGAGCTCAATGCCGGAGAGCACCTGAAACTCGGCGGGACATCAACCCAAGTAACAGTATCAAGAGCCGCAATCAATTCCGGAGCAATCACCGAAGCATCCGGCGCAGAACGCAATTCAAAATTCCATCGACCATCATCACGCAACACACGCCACCATTGACACGCATGAGACACCCCTTTGTCCGTCTTACGGGTGAAAGAAGCACCCGCAGCCAGCTCCCCACCCAAATACCGCGAACCAAGAAACTCAACATCCGGATACCGTCTAGCGCCCTCCCGAACAACCCATTCATTCATATAAGCCACAACATCAGCTTCTTCATCATCCGGATCAAAGACTGTGACAGCAATGCCCTCTTCCTCATCCCCTGGATGAGCGAACCGAATAACACGCGTTATAGGACCAACAATCCTCTCCGGAGGGTAATAAAGCTGCCACCCCTCTGGAGGCTCAATAACCACAGTGGAACGCCGCCTCTTCACAGAAGCCGTAGCAGAAGCAGTCGGATCAGACACAGGCCCCGCAGACGAACACCCACCAACACCACCAGCCACAAACGGAATAGCAACCAGCCCCAACACAAACCCCCTACGCCTCACAATCATCCTTTCTCCCACACGACATAAGGAGACACACCCGGCCCAGTGATGACCCATCCTCACGATTCAGTCACGCTGGGCGAAGGCCCGGGAGACGGCGAGACGGTAGTCACCGTATACGGCGCAGCAGGCGTACTCGACGGACGAATGAAAGAAATAGTATCCAAAGCACCAATCAACTCCGCAGGAATCACAGAGGTGTTCGCAAAACCTTTCACATCAATACTCCAATGCCCGTCTTCACGCCACAACATCCAGCTTTGAGTGGGGACAATGCTACCATCACGATAAGTAATCATCGCGGAGTATCCCCAGGCCTGCGTGCCACCAATCATTCTGGACTCCAAAGCCCGGACGCTACTTGCATAATCAGTCTTCAGCAGACTGGACACCATCTGATCTCGCTGGAACTCCATATCATTATCCGGCCCATGCGCATCCTCCACATCAGGTGGAGAATTATGAATTTGAACACCTTCTACCGGAGGGAGATGATGACTACTGGCTATCACCAAACCACGAGGATCATTCACTTCCTCACGATCCAGAAGAACCCACCCATCAGGCACCGCTATGGCCACGGCATCCGGAACTTCGCGTTCAACCCAAGAGGCACTGGGATTCGAAGCACCACCTCCACATCCTGACACAAGAACCACCAGCAAAACACTGAAAACAAAAAGAACACCTTGAGGCCCTTTAGCGAACAGGATTCAACCCTCCTCCCACATGACGCCTGAAAAGATTTTGTACCGTATACGCCACAAAATCTTCCACAACCTCGACAGAACCTTTCCACACGGAACAACGAGACACACCCGACCTACCAATGCCCCACCCTCACGATTCACTCGCACCAGGAGACGGAGACGGCGGCGGGGCACTCACCGTATACGGCGCAGCAGGCGTACCCGACGGACGAATGAAAGAAATAGTATCCAAAGCACCAATCAACTCAGCAGGAATGGTATCAGTATTCGCGAAACCAGCAACCGAAATCAGCCACTCCCCATCTTCACGCCACAAAAACCACCGCTGAATAGGATAGGTGTTCTCCTCACCAAAAGTCGCCGTCGCGGCATACCCCCACGCCTTGACACCAGCAATCAACCTGGGCTCCAACGGGACCCCCCGCCCAACCAGATTCTCCTGAGCAGTACCATGCTCCACCCCATAGTCCCGCTCAGGCTTCAGATCAACATCAGGACCATGCATCCCAACAACCTTGGGAGAAAAATTACCGATACTAATCCCTGCCTGACCATGCGGTTCACGATCACTGACAAGCATGAAATTCGCTGTCCCGGGAATCTCCCCGGGCGATAAAACATCCCACCCATCAGGAACCGCAATGGTCACAATATCCGGAGTGTTACGCTCCTCCCACGACACAGAAGGACTCGGAGACACACCATCCGAAGAAACACCACAACCCGACAAACCAAGAGCCACAGCGACAGCGGCAACTACACAACGCCTGAAATCAAACACAATACCCACCCTTACATCCGGCCACTCATTACTTCTCCCCCATAAACTCTTTACGCTTGATCTCAGCATCGTTCATGGCGGCATCCATCGCGATGGGGGCTTCCCCATAAATCGGATTCAATCCCCCGACCATCACCCCATCCGCCCTCGTCGTCCGCTCCGCGGAAATATATCTCCGGAACGACTTCCTCTCAAGCTCAGTCATCTGGTTGTACGGCTTGACCTCGCCATTGCTGTCAAGAAAATTAACAACCTCTCTCCCACTGTTTTCAATATACTTTTTGGGCGAGAATCTCTCATCCTCACCCCAGTACTTCCCTTCCGAAACGGCCTGGTAGAACACATCCTCCGCCCATTTTCGTTCCTCGTGGCCAGCAGCGGTCCCCTCTTGGCGCGCCACCTCTGCATTGTTCTCATCGAGAAGAGCGTCCAATGCCATGGGCACTCCGACGTTCTTTGTCTGCTCAACCAGCCACTTCGCAACATTGCGTCCCTCACCAATGATGCTGCCGAAAGGTATCGCAGCGAGCCCTTTCTGAATCAGAGAATTCCATCGAGCATTGTTCGCATCCAATGCCTTCCCGGCCTGTTCCGATGCGGCCGCCGGAGAATGCGCAAGATCGTTCAATATGGGCGCCCACTTGTTCTGGACACCTTCCACCGCATCCTTGATGGCCAACACATTGCTACTTCCGGAAGAACCTTCCCCAAGAGTATTCCTGCTAGCAAAAACCTCGGAGAGGTCCTTCTCATATGATGCATGGGCAGCCACTCTAAGCACGTTTATGGCAGATTCACGTCCGTTGGCGAGCGGCTGGTCGAACCCGAGATCGGTGAACAAACCATTCGGCCCAAGAATCCGTTTGCGCCAGTCTTCATTCAAACTGATCAAATATTGATTCTCACCCGTCAGAGGAGCCACATCAACTGGAGCGCCGCCTTCAGGCTTACCCAAAGACTTGGTGAGCCCTTCCACCTGCGGAGCGAGGATGGACCCTGCCCAGTTCCGCAAAGACCTGTGCTGGGCCCCGAAGGGATCCTCCCCGTTGATGAGGTTGTTCTTGATCTCCAATCCCTCTTGGTATCCGCGCAGGAAATTTCCAGAAACCAGTGCGGCACGCTTGGACCGCTCACGCCACTCCTTGTACTCCTCGGATTCGATATCGAGCCCACGCGGCTCGGTCTCGACCGCGGCTGCCTGAGCCAAAACCCGACCCAGAGTGTCCCCACCATCTTGAGTACCAGAATAATACTCATTGCCTCGGAACCCCGTGAGGTAGCGAGTCATGTTCATCGGCCCCTTCGCCTCAAGTTTGTTCTCGCGCGCAGGGACATCTTCCGCATTCACATCGAAGGTCGTATCGGAAGTCAGGAATTTCTGCACGGCTTCGAACCTCTTGGCGTTCTGATCCGAAATCGAGTCCTGATGCTGCGGGACCCCGTCCAAAGACCCATCGTGCAGAGAGCTCGGCTCATCCATCAGCTTCAGCATGGATTCCACAGGATCCGTTGCATTCCGGTTGCCTCCAGGAGGCAACTGTTGGCCCCAGTTTCCATATCCACCGTATTGCGCTATTTCCGCGCCATGCTTGTGGTCGAAGGCAACGATGTCCTGCGCCAGTGACCCAGAAACACCACCTGACGACGACTTCTCGTTGAGGAATTCGGCACCGAGGGCCAAGTTGGGATTCGAATTGGCGGCACTGGACAACAGCGTCCCCAGATATTCATACCCATAATGATGTCCATAGTTCCCACCCAGGTACTCCTGCCCCGCACCGACGGCAGCACCATCACTGCGATACAAGGTATTCCCAACAGTCTTCCACTGATTCAGCCTGGCGCTGGTCAGGGCGCTTATGGATTCACCGGAATCAGTTACGAGTCCTGCTTTAGCAGCAGAAAAAGCCTCTTGATCATGCGCGTTCGTCGGATCCGCATTCATCCCTCCAGTAGACAACACCACCGACGATCCCAGGGAGGCAGAAAGAGAGTTCAGAGATTCGTCATAAGCATCCCTGTTGGCCAACCGCCCCCTATACTGCTCCGCTTTGACGAGGAACCTGGTCATGTCCTCCGGCGTGACGTGCTGCGCAAGCGCCTGCGCGAAGAAAGGATTCGAACACATCCCCCCGTACTTGGCATTGAACTCCATGATCTCCTCCGGGGTTGGCGAGGAGTTCTTCAAATACCTCGCGGCCTGCGGCGCCAGCTCTTGCGCCTGCTCCCACTCGGCCTGACCATCCACCACGGGAATATCATTGAACAACGCCGAGCCAACCTGATTGCGCGACCCCTGCTTCCCCGGCTCTACAAAGGAATCCAGAGCTGCCGTGAACTTCCCGGCAACCTCCCCGGCCACCGCGTCAAGAGCCGTCATGGCCGCCTTGTACTCGGCGAGAATGTTGGCCTGGTCCTCGTCGCGAAGCTCCAAGAGGGTCCTTTTCGCATCCGCTATCTCCTCAGCGGAAACCTGCCGGCCAGCAGCCGTCTCCTGCCGGACGCGCTCCGCAAGGTCCTGAAGATTTCCTTGGTAATTCCTCTCTGCCTGGTCATAGCGATCCCACAGATCGGGCACGGTCTTCGAAATGGCCACGTCGACCGCATCCGCCCACTGCCCCAATGCCGCGGCCGGCGACACGAATACCCCAGCGAAACCATGCGTATGCTTACCGAGCCTCCGGATCGACTCCATATAGGCGTCCTTCGCCTCCCCCACCCACTCCGGCACCCTGTACGCCGGACACGAATACACTTGTGTGCTCTGGATCATCCCCCGCGCATACCGATAACCCTCCGCAAGCCTGGAAACAGCATCCCGGACATCAGGCGGCAGCGGCATCACATCCTTGCCCCGGACGGTCATCAGTGATCGCCTCCGCTCATCCTCGATGCAATCCTCTGGAACTTCTCATCATTGAATTTCTCCGTCTCGTCATAATTCGAGATCACCTGCTCCTGCCCCGACCCCAGAACGCCACAGGCATCCGAGTACTCCGCTGCCGCCCATCTCGTCACCTGATTAAAATTCAAAGCTTTCGACGCCAAGGCCTGGACTCCCTCGTTGGGACCGGCGGGCAGAGGGTAAGCAATTCCGGTACTCGGTAATTTGTCAATATACGCACCAACCTGCCCGAAATTGTCCGCATCCTCCCAATCCTTCTTCGCATTGATGCCCACAGCCGCACGATTGAACTCAATATCACCCATCAGCACTGACCTCCTGCCACCATTGGCTCACCCCGTAACTCTATCCAACCCGGCACCCCTCCGGTAGGAGAACCGAGAAAACTCTCCGAGCCCGCACGGGTTGACGCAGCCAGCCGTTCAGCGCTGATCTGCCCACACCAGCTGCGCCCGGAAGTAGCCGTCGTCGCGTGAGATCACCTGGGCGCGGCCCGGCAACGACTTCACCGGTTTCACACGACCGATGATGCTGCCCTCCTCCGGGCTGCCGGACAGCAGGATGCCGGTGGCCCCCAGGTCGCGCATGGATTGCAGGACCGGCTCGTACAGCGCCCGGGACGCGCCACCCATCCGGCGCGCCACCAGAATGTGCAACCCGAGGTCCTGGGCCTGGGCCATCAGCGGTTGCAGCACCGTGAGCGGGTTGTTTCCCTGGATCGCCACCAGGTCGTAGTCGTCCACCAGAACCCACGCCTCCGCTCCCGTCCACCAGGAGCGGTTGCGCAGCTGATCCGAGGTCACCGAATCGCTGGGCATGCGTGCCCTCAGGAATTCGGCGAGGTGCCCCAAGACCCCCTCGGTTTCTTCCGGGTTCGTCATGTAGGCCGCCAGGTATTCCGCCGGCACCTGGTCCAGCAGCGACCGCCGGTAGTCCACGACGAAGATCTGCGCCTGCTGCGAGGAGAAGTTGCGCATGATCTCCTGGACGAACGACCGCAGGAACGTGGTCTTGCCCGATTTCGCGTCGCCGAGCAGGAACAAATGGCTGTCCTGGCGGGGATGGAACATGAAGGGCCCGAGCCGGGATTCCTCCACCCCCAGCACCAGGCCCTCCGCCGCCCCGGGGTGCTGCAGCATCTTCTCCGCCGTGACGTGGATGGGCAGCAGGCGCAGCTTCGGCCCCGGCGCCGGGGCCGCCTGGGCGATGCGCTCAAGGGACGTCCCCACGCCCTTGCCCAGGGACGACGGATCCTGTTCGCCATCGATGCGTGGCAGGCACACGAGAACGTGGTGATGCCCGATCTCCTGTCCGCGTCCCGGCCGTTCCGGAGGCACGGCCTTCGCCACCTTGCGATCGAGCCTGGTGTCCATCACGTCACCCAGTTTCAGTTCCAGCCGTGACCCGATCGCGTCCGCCACCTGCTGGCGGATGTCCGCCCAGCGGTTGGTGCTCAACAACACGTGAACACCGAACGAAAGGGCCCGGGTCATGATCGCCAGGATCCTCGTGTCCACGTCGTTGAGGTCCGTTTTCATCACGGCCCAGCCGTCGACCACCAGGAACACGTCGCCGTAGCCGTCGTCGAAACGCCCCTCGGCCCGTCCCTGCCGGTAAGTGTCCATGGAGTCGATCCGCTTCCCGCGGAAATACTTCTCGCGGTCGTCGATGATGCCCTCGATCTCCGAGAGCATGCGGTTCACCACGTCCGGCCGGTCCCGGGTCGCCACACCCGCCACGTGAGCCGCCCCGTTGAAAGCGGTGAAACCGCCACCACCCAGATCGATGACGTAGAACTGCACCTCCTGAGGAGTGTGCACCAGGCTCAACGCCATCACCACCGACCGGAGGGTCGTCGACTTTCCCGTCAGGGGACCACCGATGACGGCGAAATGCCCGTTGGCTCCCGAGAAGTCGAACTCCAGCACGTCGCGGCGCTGCTCCAGGGGAAGGTCGACGGTGCCCAGCGGAATGCGCAACGGGCCGCGGGCACGCCACGAGGGCGAGATCAGGCCCAGCTCGGGATCGGCCACGAGATCCCCGAAAAGCTGGTCCAGCGTGTCCGGCACGTCCAGCGGCGGCAACCACACCTGATGAGCCGGGATTCCCCTGCCCCGCATCCGGGCGACGGCGATGTCCATCTGGGTCATGTCATCCCACTTCGCGTCCTCGGGTCTGGTGCCTACGACCTCTGGTTCCTGCTCCGCGTCGGTTTTCTCCAGGACCACGGTCCCGGTGGTGAAAGGCAGGATCCTGATGGGCGCATCGCGCATCCTCTCCCGGAGTTCCTGGTCGTCCGGGCGCGCGGGCGGAGGGGCGGCCACGTAGGACGACCGGAAACGGATCATCTCGTCCGTTCCCGGTTTCAGGTATCCCACCCCCGGGTAGCCCGGAAGTCCGTAGGCGTCCGGCACACCCAGCACGTCCCGGGACTCGCCCGCGGAGAAGGTTCGCAACCCGATCCGGTAGGACAGGTGCGAGTCCAGGCCCTTCATGCGCCCGGATTCCAGGCGCTGCGAGGACAGCAGCAGATGGATCGACATCGAACGTCCCAGCCGGCCGATGGCGACGAACAGGTCGGCGAACTCCGGTTTCGCACTCAGCAGCTCCGAGAACTCGTCGAGGATGATGAACAGCGCCGGCATGGGTGGATGGTCGTGTTTGCCGGCCAACCGGTCCGCCTCGTAGTCGGTGACGTTGGCGTAGTTGCCGGCCTGCCGCAGGATCTCCTGCCGTCGCACCATCTCGCCGCGCAGCGCCTCCTGCATGCGGTCCACCAGGGACAGTTCCGACTCCAGGTTCGAGATCATGGCCGAGACGTGGGGCAGATCCGCCATGCCCGCGAAGGTGGCGCCACCCTTGAAGTCGACCAGGACGAAGTTCAGCTGCTCCGGCGGATGCGTCATCGCCATCGCCAGCACCAGGGTGCGCAGCACCTCCGACTTGCCCGAACCGGTGGCTCCGATCAGCAGGCCGTGCGGCCCCATTCCCTGCTGGGCGGATTCCTTGATGTCCAGGACCACCGGAACCCCTTCGGGGGTGACGGCGAACGGCACCCGCAGCCGGTCGCGGCCCTCCCGTCGCCTCCACTGCCGGTCCGGGTCGAAGTCACGGACATCGCCGGTGCCCAGCAGCTCCATCAGGTTCTGGGAGCGTTTCGGGTCCGGTTTGCCCATCGGGGCCTCGGCCTCGGGACGGTCCTCCGCCATCCAGGGGGCCATGCGTCGCGCGATGGCCTCGGCCTGGGGGATGCCCATCGCGTCCGGGGTGGCCAGGATCGGTTCCTGGTCCAGCAGCAGCAGTTCCATGCGTCCGCGGTCGCCGGGCCGCGCCCCGGGATGCAGGATCATGCGCAGGGTCGCGCGAGAGGTCATCGGACCCCACGACGTCATGGTCCGCACCACGGTGACCCCCTCCAGCCCGCCGATCCCTCCCAGGGAGGTGTTAATCGGCAGGCTCACCCCGTCCAGGATCAAGAACAGGTGCGGCCAGTCGGTGGTTTCCGAACGCGCTCGGAACACGCCACGTCCGGTGATCTCCTCCCCGAGCAGCTGCACCAGTTCCTCGGGATCCGTCGTCACCATGCGGGCCGGCCCCAGGGCGTCGCTGAGCTGCGTGGACCGGGCGTGGGGAAGCCACTTCACCCATTCCCACTCGTCGCGGTTCTTCTCGGAGCAGAAAACCGCGACGCGCATCGCCTGCGGCGAACTCAGGGTGGTGACGTGCATCGTCATGGCACGCACCTGGGCTTGCGTCGCCTCCGCGGGCCCGGCCACGTCGATGTGGCTGAAGTCACCCAGCATGACCCCCAGCGGCAGTTCCTCGACCATCGAGTGGGCATCGATGAAACGCCGCATGGCGGAGAGGCAGACCACGTCGGGTTTGGCCAGTGGCGGCAGCTCCGGTTCCACCAGCTGCATCGCCAGCTCCTGGGACGAGGAACCCAACCGCACGTGCGTGACCATCTCGTTGTCGGTGTTGCGTTCCCACAGGCGCGTCCCCTCGTGGGCGATCAGAACCAGGGAATCCGGGGAGGGCAGCTGCCAGCCGACGTAGTTGCGCTGCCTGCGGGTCACGGTGCGAACCGTCTTGCGGGTTTCCCCCAGATAGGCCAGGTATTCCCGGCGCAGGGTGTCGACTTTCTGGCTGTGCCCCGCCACCTGCCGGTAGATGTTGAAACCCACCATCACGAGCATCGCGAAGACCATGGCGCAGGCCATGAGCAGCATCCGGGTGTTCTGCCCCTGCGAGAGCGCCATGAACACCATGACGCCCACCGAGCCCATCATCGGGACCACGGTCATCAGGGCGGTGCCCATGCTGGCGGCCTCGGGTTGGTCGGGGGGAACCTGGATCTCGATCTGCCCGGAGGGAAGCTCGGGAGCAGTGGTCCCCTCGTCCTGTATGGGTTGAACCATGCCTTGGTACTCCCCGTCTCAAGTGGTCACAACATTATGTTCCGGTCGCGTTTTCATGGTCTGGATGTCGCCCAAGCCCGTTTCATATTATCGTCAGAAAGATGAACCACACCCCGGTTCATTCGCTTGAAAAATGGAGGATTCCATGGCCACGCAGCTGGCGTCGACCACGATCCTTCACGGCGCCTCGAAACAGGACATCGCGGTTCCGGTCGGCACGACGGTGGCGCGGGTGATGTCCATGCTGCGGATCGACGCCGACCCCGAGACGCTGTGTCTGACCCACCCCGACGGCACCCCCGTCGACCTGGACCTGGCCCTCGGCAGCGACCTGACCTCCGGAACCGTCCTGACGCTCACCGGTCCCGCCGAGAGCGAGCGGGTGGCGCAACAGGTGGCGGTCCGGGCCTCCTCCCCGTGGTTTCGTCCCACGCGCGTGCTGTCCTTGTTCCTGGCCCTGGTCACGGGCATCGAGACGGCATGCCTGGCAGGTCCCGTCCTCGGCTGGTGGCCCGTCTCCGACGTGCTGAGGGGATCGGCCGCCGTCGCCTGCACCGTCGCGCTCGGATGGTCGCTCAAGTGGCGGCGGATGCGTTGCACCGCCCCCGGTCTCCTGGTCGCCACCGCCCTGATCGGGGTCTGCGGGACCGCGCTGCTCCCCACCGATGTCGGATCCCTGCCCCGGCTGGCCCTGGCGGCCACCGCATGGACCGCGCTGGTCGCGGCGCTGGTGGTGTGGTTGGTCGACAACAGGTCCGCCCTCAGTTCCACCATGGCCGCCTTGTGGGGGCTGGCCGGTGTCCTGACGTGTTTGTTCGCGGTGACCGACGCTCCCGTCACCGCGATCTCGGCCCTGGTGCTGGCGGTCGCGACCATGACGGTGACCGTCATCCCCACCTTCGCGTTCCGCATCCCCGAGACCCAGCTGCTGGACCTTCCCACCGTCACCACCTCCGCGCCAACGGTCCGCACCCCGGAGGTCGCGGCCCCTGCCCCCATCACCGCGAACCGGGTTCTCCGTTCGATCCGTGAGGGCAACGCCCGGGGGCAGCTGCTGCTCATCGCGTGCTGCGGAACGGCCGGGATCTGCGCTTTCCCCGCCGCGGGGCTCATGAGGTCCGATCAGCCAGCGACCGGGATAGCGGGTGGGGTCATGATGCTCAGCGCCTTCCTGGCCCTGGCGCTGGCGCCCCGCGTTCGCCGCGACCGCCCGGGCCGCATCCTGCCGCGCATCGCCGCTCTGGCGATCGTCGCCGCGACGCTGTCCGTCTTCGGCCTCTCCCAGCCGCTGGGGTCGCAGGTGATGGCGCTGCTGATGATCGTCGCGGCCGCGTCGCTCAGCATCATCACCACGTCTTTTGCCAAGGGCACCGAATCTGCGCTGCTCGGGCGCGCCGGGGACATCACGCAGACGCTTTCCCTGATCCTTCTTCCCCCTGCGGCCGCCTACGCAGCAGGCCTGTTCGACCTGGTACGGCAGATCGCATCATGACCCAGCTCGACCTGACCGCTCTCCCCCCGCCCCGGGCCGAAACCATGTTCCCCGATGCGGGCCCCGAACCTGTGGAGGCCGAACAGCGCGACGACCTCCCGGTCCCTGCCGGCGGGTTGACCCGCACGCTGTCCTACCTGACGGATCTGGCCTGCGTCGTGGCGGTGGCCGGCCCGCTCTGGCGGCTCCTGTACTCCCCGGTGCTGACGGGCATCGCAATCGTGGAGCTGGTCGCCGTCCTCACCTTGCTGCGCGCCCGCACCGGACGCACCCCGGGCGCGTTGCTCTCCGGAACGGTCGCCGTCGCCGACGGCAGCGATCACGCCCCGGGCCTGAAACGGCAGTTGGTGCGTACCGCGCTGATGATCCTGTTGCACGTGACCGTTGTGGGTCCGCTGGTCGTCAGTTTCCTCAGCCGCGACGGCAGGGATCTGGTTGACCGGGTCGCCGGAACCGCGGTGCTCGATCTGCGGTCCGAGAAATCCCGCCCCGGTTCCGGGGACGGGGATGAAGAAACCGAGGAACCGCTTCCCCGGGGGCAGGAGAACTCGAGTTTCCCGGTGCCAGGCGCCCCGGTATCGCCCTCTTCGCCCGCCCCCGCGGCCAGTCCCCTGACGCCACGCAGGGCCGCTTCCCGGGAACCGGCCCCGGCAGCACCTCCCGGGAACGCACAGACCGACCCCCTGACACCACGCAGGGCCGCGCCACCACCGCCCACACCGCCGAAACCCTCGCCGGCCCCCGCCACCGGCCCGACCGGGCTCCCGGGCACGGTGCAGGCTTGGCTGGTCGTGGATTCCGGCCAGCGCGAGAAGGTGGATTCCGTTCTGGTCGTGGGGCGGGAACCCACGGGCACCAACGGGGAACGCCGATTGGTCATACCGGATCCCACAAACTCGATCTCGCGGACCCATCTGAGACTCGGCCCGGCCAGCGGTGGGGTGTGGGTGGAGGATGCCGCATCCACGAACGGAACCGTCGTCCGTAACGCCGCCGGTGCCGTCGCCCATCTGGTGCGCGGCAGACGCACCCTGCTCCCTCCGGGGACGACGATCATCATGGGGGAACGCACCATGATGATCATGAGCGGTTCGCCGCGATGAGAGATCGCCTCAGTTACAGGGAACGGGGCGGGAATCCAAGGATTCCCGCCCCGTTTTCACACTTGGTCAACTGCCAAATCCAACCTCAGGCCTTGGGTATTTCCACGTTGTCCATGATTCTTCTGTTCTGAACCTCGGCTCCGTGGTAACCGAGTTTTGCGTTGAACACCTCGATGTTGAACTGCTGAAGGGCCGAGCGCATCTCCAGCTCCTTTTGGTTCCACTCCCTTCTGCGTACGGCGTAGGCTTCCCTGTCTTCGCCGTCCCAGCTGCTCTCCATGAGGTCGAGCTTTCCGGTCAGCGTGTCCATGCTCGCCTCGATACCCCGGTGGTGTTTGTTGATATCTTCACTGAGAAGATCAATGGCGGAGTAGTTGACCATCATGTCTTTTTCAATGCTCATTTTGATTCACGCCTTTCTTTGTCGAAAAACACGTTCGCAGTTCAGACTGCGCCGCCGCCGGTCATTCGCTTCTCGAGGTTCAGGAAGGCCGCAGAATGAGTCACTTCGGCCTGCCCCGAGTTGGCCTCGGACCCCTTGAGTGCGTCGCTGAACCCCAGCAGCGAATTGTTGAGCGCCGTTGCCTTCTCGATCCAGAGCATGGCGGCCGCATACATGGCGTCCGACCCCTGACCCTGCCAGCCGGCCCGGGCCGCTTCCTTGCTCGCGTCGACACCTTTGATGTGCCCCGACACCTCGTTGTAAGCCTCCAGCGTGGCATCGGAGCCGGCCTTGAGCCCGCCTTGAACGATGCGTACGGTACCTGCCATGGTTCGTCCTCCGGTGTGGTGGATGTGTGCGATGCACGCGACCTGCTGCACCGCGGGTAACTGTTCTCAACCCTAACGCACACCACAGTTCACGAACGAGGGATTTCGAAAGAAACCGTGGAGCAGCATTCATCAATATTTCAATTTACTTTCGAGTAGTGGAGACCTCCCGGAGGAAGTAGCCTTGGCGGAGGAACCCGTTCCAGCGCCAGCACGACAAAGGAACCCCATGCCGTCCTCCGAAAGCTCCCCCGTCGGTGCCCTCCTGCCGATCTCGCTGAGCATGGCGGGGGACACCACTGACATATCGGTTCCACCCAACATCGCGCTGGCCGAGCTGATGCCGGCGATCATCAAGGCCCTGCGCCCCTTGGATCCGGGAACCGCCACCCGGGGTTTCACCATTCGAACCTCGGACGGTCGCGTCCTGAACCAGTCGGAGTCCCTCCCCGACCAGAGAATCCGTCCCGGGGCGGTTCTCACCGTGGAACCGAGCGGCACCAACGTCAAGGACCAGCGCTACGACGACCTGGTCGAGGCCGTGGGAACCGCGGTGGCCGAGAACTCCGTCCCCTGGGAGAAGACCAGTTCCGTCCAGCTTTCGGCCCACGCCTCGGCAGCCCTGGTGCTGCTGGCCGCCCTGCTCCTGGTGACGGGGTCACGGGAACCTGTCCTGACCGCGACGGTGGGCGCCTGCGGGGCGATCCTCACCACCCTGGCCGCCGCGGTCGTGGCGCGCATGCCCAATCGCCCCGGTGCGCTGTCCCTGGGGCACACCACCCCGGTCCTGATCTCCTGCGCCGCCTTCGCGGTCACCCCGGGGCACTGGTTCTCGCTGCCGTTGGCGGCAGCCGGCATCGGTCTGCTCGCCGGTTCGGCGACTCTCCTGGTCCTTCCCTCCGACCTGCGGGTCTCCATGACCGCCCCCATGACCGCGGGTGTGTCGTTCATTCTCGTGGGCGGACTGGTCGGGATGATGGACATCCCTCCCGACAGGGCGGCCGCCACCACCCTCGCCCTGTTGGTGGTGATCACGCTCAGCGCACCCTGGGTGGCCATGGCGCAGCTGCCCACGACCATCGGCACCAGCCGGGAGAACGAGAGAATCGACCCTGTGCGGGTGTACTCCCGCGTCGGGAACGCCCGCGTGCTGGTGATATCGCTGAAGGCGGGCTGCTCGGCGGCCATGATGGTCCTGGCCCCGCTGATGGCGACCTCCCCCACGGCGATCACGATGCTGGCCTGTGTCGGGCTGGCCCTGATGCTGGCCACCCGGTCGCTGCGTTCCTCGGTCGAGGTGGTCATAGGCGTGCTCACCGGCATGTTCCTGACAGTCGTCGCCGCGGTGGCCACCACGACGGTCATTCCCGACGCCCTGCCCTGGACCCTCGGCGCGATCATCCTGGCCGCGGTGCTGCTCCTGGCAGCCAACGTGGTCTCGCAGAAGCTGCGTCCCTGGTTGACCCGGTTGGCGGATGTCGCCGGGGTCCTCGTGCTGCTGGGGATCCTGCCGCTGGCGGCACTGGTCTGGGGGGTCGTCTGATGCCGTCCAACAAGGAGATCCTCGAGGCCCAGCGCTACAACCGCCGCCGCCTGATCACGGCGTTCTCCTCCGGGATACCCGGAGGCCGCGAACTGGAGTCCAAATCACCGTTCATTCCCCTGATCGTGGGCGTGGTCGTCGTAGCGATCATGCTGGGGGTCGGGGCCATCATCAGCCAGTTCTCCCCGACCTTGCCGAACGGCTGGCAGAACTCGACCCTGATCGTGGTGAAGGGAACCGGTTCCCGGTACTACACGATCAAGGGCACCTTGCGCCCGGTCACCAACGTCACCTCGGCGCGCCTGCTGTCGGAGTCGGGCAAGTACCAGGTCAGCGAGGTGTCCTCCTCGACCATCGACGGGATCAGCCGCGGCACCCAGATCGGCATCACCGGCGTTCCCGACGACGTTCCCCCCGCCGGTCAGCTCCACTCGGATCTCTGGTTCTCCTGCGCGATTCCCGGCAAGACCCACACCTGGGTGGCGCACCTGCCCGAGCCCCGAACCCGGCGTGGCAGCGTCCTGGTCAAGAACCAGGACGATTTCTTCCTGATCGCCGACGGCCTGCGCCACAAGATCCCGCGGGAGCAGAGAAACAAGGTGCTCCTGGCGCTGGGGATGGAATCGACGACACCGGCCGAGGTCGATGCCGCCTGGCTGTCCCTGTTCAAACTGGGTTCGGACCTGCAGCCCTTGGAGGTACCGAACGCGGGCCAACCCGTGGAGGGCATGCCGGAGCGTCTGGGAACGGTCACCATCGGGACCGTCATCCAGGTCGACGATCACGGCTCGCAGCGGCGTTACGTCGTCACCGGTTCCGGCAAGGTGGCGACGTTGTCAGAGACCGCGGACAAACTCCACCAGACCGAGGCTCCCCTGACCGTCTCGTTCTCCGACATGTCCTCCGTCGAGGTGGATCCGGCGGGCATCGCCCCGGCCGACTGGCCGCGCCGCATCGAGGACACCGTTCCGGGCGGTTCCCTGCCCTGCGCCCAGCTGTCGCAGTCCTCGGACGGATCGTCGGTGGCGGCGCTGTACTCGATGACCCGGGAGGCCCTCGTCGAAGTGCTCCCGGCGCCGTCTGGAACCGAGGTGAACGCGGAGGAGAAGCTGCGTTCCGTCCCGACCCCCACCACCGTCCTGGGCGGGTCGGGAGCCCTGGTCCGGGCCACGTCGGGGGGCACCCTCGGCATGGTCATGCTGGTCTCCGACCTCGGTACCCTGCACGGATTGGGTGCCCAGCCCGCCGAATCCCTGACGCGCCTGGGATACACGGACAACGACGTCCACGTGATCCCGGCGGAGTGGACGGCGCTGATACCGGAGGGAACCGCGCTCGAACCCGAGAGCGCCTGGGCCACGGTGGGGCAGCAATGATCCGGCTGCGAATCCTGGGCGGGAAACTCGCCGCCGTCTGCGGAGCAGTGGCCCTCCTGGTCCCGTCGCTGCCCGCGCAGGCCCTGACCAGCGACGGGCAGAGCAGGATAAACACGGTGGCCGAGGACAAGAGCACCCCCTGCCAGATCGGGACAACCGCCATGGTGGCGCAGGCCCCGAACGTGATCTCCCTCCTCGGGATCAAGAAAGCGTGGCAGCTCTCCCGGGGCAGCAAGGTGAAGGTGGCGATCGTCGATTCCGGGGTGGTCGCATCAAACGTCCACCTCACGGAGAACGTGCTGCCGGGCATCGACCTGGTGGACAGCGGCGACGGACGTACGGATGCCGCGGGACACGGAACCGCCATCGCCGGGCAGATAGCGGCCCACGAGGTGGAGGGTTCCGGCCTGGTGGGCCTGGCGCCGGAGGCCGAGATCCTGCCGGTCCGGGTCTACGTCAGCGAACAGCACGACGCCACCTCGGCCGGAAAGGGACCCGACGGGGCCCGCACCGCCAAGGGCATCGTCTGGGCCGCCGACCAGGGGGCGAAGGTGATAGTCGTGGCCCAGTCCTCCCCCACGGATCTGCCCGAGTTGAAGGCCGCGGTGGAGCACGCCGCTGCTTCGGGGGCGCTGGTGGTGGCCTCAGCGGGCAACGTCCCTCAGGATCAGCAGAACAGGACCGAGGATCCCAAGGCGCCGCGCTACCCGGCGGCCTATCCCCAGGTGTTGTCGGTCACGGCCGTGGACGCCAACGGGGCCCCGTCGGATTCAGTGCTCCACGGCGAACACGTCGAGGTGGCGGCCCCCGGGTCGCAGGTGCTGAGCACCTTCTTCGGCGACGGCGACTGCATGTTCGCCGGGAACCAGCCGACGACCTCCTACGCCACCGGATACGTGGCGGGAATCGCGGCGCTGGTGGTGGCCAAGTACCCGGATGAAACCCCGGCCGATTGGAAGCACCGGATCCTGGCGACGGCCCTGCGCCCGTCGCGTTCTCATCGCGACAAACTGATCGGCTGGGGGATCGTCGCCCCCTACGATGCCCTGAGTTTCGTCAACGACGGTTCCCTGGAGGGCCCGGAGAATCCCCGCTTCCCGGCCCCGACGAAACAGGAAACCCCGCTCATGACGCCCCCGGAACCGAAACCGGACCCGCGCCCGGCACGCACCGCGGCCCTGGGGGTCATGGCGGGGATCAGTTGCCTGGCGGCATTGGCGATCCTGATCGCCTCCCGGTTGCGGGGTCCGTCGCAAAAGAAGTCACGGAAGTGATCGCCCTTCCCGGGCTCGACGAGATTCCGGGGATGATACTCGCGCCTTCGAAACCCCGGATCTCAATCCGCCACAGCCCGTCCTCACGCCAAATGAACCAGATCTGGAAGGGAAAGAGTTTGTCCTCCTGACCAACAATTTTCCCCATGCCGGAATACCCCCACGCCTCCGAACCACCAATCGCACGGGAACCTAGGAACACCGTATGGAACATAGCCCCTTCTCCACGGCATCGGTCATGGATCTCTCAGCCCTGGCCTTCCTGTCCAGGAGAACCCACCCCTTCGGGACCTCCAAGGTCACCGCATCCTGTATTTCACGCTCCACCAAGAAACACTGGGAGACGGACTCCCGCCCACGGCACCAAGAGCGTCCCCGCAGCCGCCCGACTGAACTCGATCCTGCTCCCCGTCCACAAAAAGTTCCTGCCCCGGCGACCTGACGGTCGCCG
>ERZ772973.390-NODE-390-length-22655-cov-137.661_pt1 | contig 22655 bp, 23 predicted proteins | sample MGYA00580672_ERZ772973 | MGnify/ENA primary metagenome ERZ772973 (study PRJEB29015, sample SAMEA2737938) | human oral metagenome | biome: human oral; feature: human-associated habitat; material: dental | place: China | collected 2152 ...
GGACGCCGTCAACGACCTGGGCGGAGAACTCCTCCTCGAAGGCCTTGACCTGGGGGCCCTGGACGACCATGCCGGAGGCGAGGACGGCGTCGACGGCGTCGCGCTCCTCCTGCCCGATGATCGGCTTCGCTGCTGGGATGAACTCGCGTGACATCAGTGGGTGACCTCTCGGATGGTGATGGAATCGGGATATGACTGCGCATCGGCTCCGGCACCGGATTCAGTGCCGAGCTCCTGATACAGGGTCCCGGTGACGGGACAGCGCCAGCGCGCCGAGCCGTCAGGACCGGGATCGGCGGGAACGAGGGGCTCGCCGGCCCGCCCGACCCAGCCGATGCGGCGGGCGGGGACCCCGGCGACCAGGGCGTGGGCCGGCACGTCCTTGGTGACGACGGCGCCGGCGGCCACCGTAGCCCAGGCCCCCACGTGCACCGGAGCGACGCACACGGCCCGAGCCCCGATCGAGGCTCCCTCGTCGATGGTGACCCCCACAGGCTCCCAGTCGGCGGCGGACTTGAGCGAGCCATCGGGGTTGACGGCCCGGGGGAAGTGATCGTTGGTCAGTGTGACCGCCGGGCCGATGAAGACGCCGTCTGCCAGGCGGGCCGGTTCGTACACGAGGGCGTAGTTCTGCACCTTGCAGCTGTTCCCCATGACGACGCCCTCGCCGATGTAGGCGCCTCGGCCCACGATGCAGTCCCGTCCGAGGACGGCGTGCTCACGGACCTGGGCGAGGTGCCAGATGCTGGTGCCATCCCCGAGGACGGCGTCCTCGGAGACATCAGCGGACGGGGCGATTCGGTTAGCCACGGCGACTCCTGTGCGGGCGGCCTCAGGCCGCCCTGACGATCGAGTAAGACCGGTCAACCTGGCGGCTGCCGGGGCCGTGCCGCTCCAGTCACCGAGGCGGCGGGCTCTGCACGACCTGCACCATCCTAGGGGACTCATCCGCGCTAGACGACGCCTGGACACGACCCGAACGAGACCTACCCCACCAGTGACCACCGACTCGGCGCCCGCAAGAGGCCGGACACTGCGTCATCGCATGCGAGAATGCGGAGGTGACTACCTCCAACGTGACGCAAGCCGGAGCACCTGATTCGGTGCCTCAGGTCACTGACGCCTGGCTCGTCATCCCCCTGTACAACGAGGCCACCGTCGTGCGCGAGGTCATCTCCCAGGCCCGCGAGACCTTCCCCTACATCGTCGTCGTCGACGACGGCTCCAAGGACGACTCGGCCCGCCAGGCCGCTGCCGCAGGCGCCATCGTCGTGCGCCATCCGGTCAACCTCGGCCAGGGCGCGGCGCTGCAGACGGGCTTCTCCTACATCCTGGAGAAGACGAACGCCAACTATGTCGTCACCTTCGACGCCGACGGCCAGCACTCCACCACGGATGCCGCCGCCATGGTCGCCGCGGCGCGCGAGGAGGAGCTCGCCGTCATCCTCGGGTCGCGTTTTCTTCAGGGGCCCTCGCCGGTAGGCCGGCTCAAGCGGCTCGTCCTGCGCACGGCCGCGGCCGTCAGCTCACGCACCTCCGGCATGCATCTGACCGACGCCCACAACGGTCTGCGGGTGATCCGCCGCGACGTGCTGGTGCAGCTCAACCTCAAGCAGAACCGGATGGCGCACGCCAGCGAGATCATCCGCAAGATCGGCGCCACCGGCCTGCCCTGGCGCGAGTTCCCGGTGCACATCGTCTACACCGACTACTCCCGCTCCAAGGGCCAGTCGCTGTGGAACTCGGTCAATATCCTGGTCGACCTGCTCTTCTCCTGAGTGACGGAACGGAAGACGTACAGCCCATGATTCATCAGATCACCACCCAGATCGCTCCGATCACGAACCACCAGTTCTACATCCAGGCCGCCCTGATCCTGGCAGTGATAGCTGTCGGCTGGATGATGCTGCGCACCCCCGGCGGAGCCCGCCATCAGGCCGCCCGGCGTCTGGCGACCCTGGCCTTCGTGGTCTTCGCCATTGTCGCGATCGCCTTCCCCTCGGTGATGACGGCCATCGCGCACCGACTAGGGGTCGGACGAGGCACGGACCTGCTGCTGTATGCCATGGTCGTCGCCTTCCTGGCACAGATCCTGTCCTCCTTCCGCCGCAACGGCGCACGCGAGCGGCAGATCACGCAGCTGGCACGGCGCATCGCCCTGGACAACGCACCCGAGCCACCCGCTGCGACAAGGCTCACCAACACGACTCACGACTGAGCGAGGGGCCCGGCGAGCACCCGGTACGCACCCGACCGATGCTGAGTCCTCCGCCCTCAGCATCCCTCAGCGTCGGGAGGCGCGGACCTCGAGCTCCTCGCGCAGGCGCAGCCCGCCGGAGAGCAGCCAGCGCACCGGCGCCTGCCACGGGGCGTCGTAGACCCCGGAGAGATAGCGCCGAGCCGAGGCGTGGTGGGCGCGGATCATCTTCTCCGGACGCGCCTTCCAGCTGGCCCCCTGCTCATGGATGACGACGGAGTCGTAGACCTGCACATTGAGCCAGCCGGCCCGCCCGACCCGTTCCCCCAGATCCACGTCCTCGAAGAACATGAAGTAGCCGTCGTCGAATCCCCCCAGGCACTTCCAGGCGGCCGCGGGCAGCAGCAGACAGGCCCCGGAGAGCCAGCCCACCGTCCGCGACCCGCCCGAGCCGCCCCGGTCAGCGGTGTGGTAGGCAGCGGAGAAGGGGTTGCTCGGCCATACCCTGCCCAGGACGGCATGTCCGGCGCCCTTGACCAGGGAGGGCAGGGCCCGCCCAGAGGGGTAGACGGTGCCGTCGGGGTTGAGCAGCAGCGGCCCCAGGCAGCCGGCAGCCGGGTCGGCCAGGCCCGCGTCGATGAGCGCATCAAGGCTGCCCGGCTCCCAGACGAGGTCGGGGTTGGCCACCACGACCCAGTCCTCCTCCAGGTCCGCGGCCGCCAGGTTGGCTCCGGCCCCGTAGCCGAGGTTGGTCCCGTCGCCGACGACACGGGCCCCGTGGCGCCGGGCGGCGGCAGTGACGACGTCGTGCTCAGAGCCGTTGTCCGCGATAACGACTGCGAGGCGGCGCGCCGTCGCCGTCTCGAGCGAGACCAGGAAGCGCTCCAGCTCCTCACCCGGGTTGAAGGCCACCGTCACCACACGCACGCTCTGCTCGTCGGGGGGGTCGAGGGGGGCGGGCAAGGCACTGGTTGGCGTCGGTTCCACAACATTGGTCACGGAAAGAGCCTAGCGCCGTGACCCACGTGAGCGGGTTCACCCCCACCAGGGCGAATTTCATGCGTCAGGTGTAGGAAGACCCATATGGATCTCATCGATGATTCCCTATCATCGCTTCCGTGCCTCAGTTCAGTAAGCCGCGTGCGCGGCACTCCTCCAAAGAACTCGGACGCCGCTTGGCCCGCCGAGCGGGGTTCAGCCTGCTCGCAGTGACGGTCTTCGTCGTCTCCGCCGCGGGCTTCGCATGGCACAACATCCAGTCACGCATCACGTGGTTCGACATCGACAGCATCCTGTCCGAGAACGACCGCCCCGGCACCAAACCACCGGACAGCTATGACGGCCGGGCCGTCAACCTGCTCGTGCTGGGCACCGACTCCCGTGCGGGGGACAACAACGTTGACGGATCCCAGGGTGACGACGAGGTGTCCGTGGCTCGCTCCGACACGGCGCTGGTCGTGCACATCTCCGCCGACCGCAAGCGCATTGACGCGGTATCCATCCCCCGCGACACCCTGGTGGACATCCCCTCGTGCAAGACTCTCGACGGCAACAGCACCGGTGCCGAGGAGGACGGCCAGTTCAACTCCGCCTTCGCCAACGGAGCCGGCAGCGGCAGCGACAAGAAGGCCGTTGCCTCGGGAGCCGCCTGCACCCTCAAGACCGTGGAGAAGATGACGAACATCCGTATCGATGACTTCATCGTCATCGACTTCAACGGTCTGTCCAAGGTGGTCGACTCCCTCGGAGGAGTCCACGTGCAGGTGGACGAGGCCATCGATGACCCCGACTACACGGGCTTCAAGCTCGACGAGGGCTGCCAGAAGCTGGACGGGCAGGCCGCCCTGCAGTACGCCCGCGTCCGTCACGGCGTCGGCGACGGCTCGGACATCTCCCGTATCTCCCGCCAGCAGAAGCTCATGAGTGCCATGGCCTCCAAGGCCCTGTCCAGCAACGTCCTCACCCAGTCCGGCTTCCTGACCAGCACCTTGGAGACACTCACCACCTCGGAGCGCATCGGTCAGATCGGCAACCTGTCAGGGCTGGCCTACTCCGTCCAGGGCGTCGGCATCGACAAGATCAACTTCATCACCATGCCCAATGAGGCTGCAGCCGACGAGAACCGGGTCATCCCCACCGAGGGCGCCAAGAAGGTCTGGAAGGCGCTCGAGCAGGACAAGCCCGTCTCCGCCGACGCCGCGGCGCCGGCGACGACAGACGCACCTGCGACGGCGGACGACTCCGCCACCTCGGAGGAGCAGAACGCTGAGGAGGCCGGGGTGGAGCCGGCCGCAACGCAGGCGCCTGCGACCCAGTCCCCGAAGGCGGGGGCCTCTCCCCAGCAACCCGCCACGAAGCCGACCGCCTCGGCGTGCCCCGCCTAAGGCAGAATCACTGGCGTGACCCCGACAGACGACTCGCTCCCGCCCTCGATCACCCCCGGCTCCGGGGGAGGTAGGTCTCCGCGTCGGCAGCGCCCTATCGACGCCGTCAACCAGCGCAGCCGCGAGCGCGCCGAGACGCCCAGCAGCGAGGTCAGCAGCAACCCCGCCGACCCCGCGGGCGGATCCCCGCGGCGCCCGGCCTCGCCGGCTCCCAACCCATCATCGGACTCCACCGGCCGGCCGCAGCGGCACTCGGTGCTGGGCCGACAGGACACGGACGAGCCTCGTCCCGCGCAACAGGCCTCGCAGGCGGCCCAGTCACCTCCTTCAATTCAGCCTCGTCGGGCCTCCGCTGCGTCTCAACGCGGCAGCCACGCCCGGGCCGGGTCAAGCGCGGTACCGATGGAGCCGAGCGGCGACGGTGACGGAACCACGGCCGGGCCCGAACGCACTCAGGCGATGCCCGTACGACGCGGCACCTACCCTGTCGGCACCCAGGGTCACCAGTCCCCGGAGGAGCCGGCACCGGGCAGGCCGACGTTCGAGCCCGAGCAGTCACGCGAGCCGAAGCGCCCCCGGCCGAGCTGGCGCCGGATCCTGCGCTGGACGGTCATCGCCATTGTCGTCGTCCTGGCCCTCATCGCGGCCCGAGTCGCCTGGCTGTGGAACGACGTCTCCTCCCAGCTCCACCGCGTCGACGCCCTGTCCGGGGCTGCGGACACGCCGGGCGAGACCTGGCTCATCGTGGGGTCGGACGCGCGCGGAGGCGTCATCCAGGATGACACCGAGGGTGCCCGCGCCGACTCAGTCATGCTGCTGCACAAGGCGGAGAACGGGCAGACGAGCCTGACCTCCCTGCCGCGCGACACCTTCGTGGACATCCCCGAGTACGGGGGGAACAAGATCAACGCCGCCTACTCCCTCGAAGGCCCCAAGCTGCTGGTGCAGACCGTGGAGAAGCTCTCCGGCCTGACGGTGGACCACTATGTGGAGGTCGGCATGACCGGCGTCTCGCAGATGGTCGACGCCGTCGGCGGGGTCGACGTCTGCCTGGACTACGACGTCGCTGATGAGGACTCGGGACTGGTCTGGGACACCTCCCACGGCAAGTGTCAGACGGTGGACGGGACGAAGGCCCTGGCCTACTCCCGGATGCGCAAGTCGGACCCGACTGGCGACGTCGGGCGTGGTCAGCGGCAGCGCGCGGTCATCTCCGCAGTGGTGTCCAAGGCGGCCTCGCCGACCACGATCATCTCCTTCTCCCGCCAGGACGCCCTGGTCGACGCCGGGACGAACGCGCTCACGGTGGATAAGAGCGCCGGCACCATGAGCATCGCGAGGATGGTGCTGGCCTTCCGCTCGGCCTCCGGCGGTGGCCTGACCGGCGCTCCTCCCATCGAGGACACGGCTTACAGCCCCGAGGACGCCGATATCGGTGAGGCGGTACTGCTGCGGGACACGACTGCGCCGGACTTCTTCTCCAAGCTGCGCAACGGGACGCTGACGACAGCCGACTTCAACCAGTCCTGACACCCGGGATCCGTGTCGTACGCGGGCGGGCCGGCACCTCACGATCGAGGTGCCGGCCCGCCCGCGTGGGTGCGCTCCGGTCAGAGAGCCGCTCAGCCGAAGTGGGGCCGGTTGGGGTCAGCCTGCCAGGAGGTGTAGGAGGAGCTGACGATGTCATCCAGGTCGTGCTCGGCCTTCCAGCCCAGGACCTCACCGATGCGGGTGGCATTGCCGATGAGCTGGGGCGGGTCTCCCGCGCGGCGGGCGAGCTCCTCGGGCTCCAGGTCCAGTCCCGTAGAGGCAATGACCTTGGAGACCACCTCGCGTACCGAGGCTCCCTGGCCGGTGCCCACGTTGAAGATGTGCTCGGCCATGTCCTGCCCACCGGCCAGGTAGTCCAGGGCGGCGATATGAGCGCTGGCAAGGTCCTTGACGTGGATGTAGTCACGCACGCAGGTGCCGTCCGGAGTCGGGTAGTCGGTGCCGAAGATCTTGGGGGTCTCACCCTTGGAGAGCCGGTCGAGGACCATGGGGATGAGGTTGAGGGTGGCCATGTCCCCCAGGTCGTCCCAGCCGGCGCCGGCGACGTTGAAGTAGCGCAGGCCGGCCCAGCGCAGGCCCCAGGCCTTCTCGGCGTCGGCCATCATCCACTCCCCGATGAGCTTGGTCTCGCCGTAGGGGTTGATGGGGCGGCATTCGATGTCCTCGTCCACGATCTCCACCGGGGGCATGCCGTAGACGGCGGCCGAGGAGGAGAAGATCATCTGGTCGACACCTGCCGTCTCCATGGCCAGCAGCATGTTCGCCAGGCCGCCCACGTTCTGCTGGTAGTACCAGGCGGGACGCTCCACGGACTCGCCCACCTGCTTGCGGGCGGCGAAGTGGATGACGGCGGTGACGCCGCACGAGCTCATGACCTCGGCGAGGGCCTCGGTGGCCTGGCCGCTGGCGACGTCGAGCTCGACCACATCAGCGCCCTTGACTCGCTCAGGAGTCCCGTAGGAGAGGTCATCGACGACGACGACCTCCTCCCCGCGCTCGAGGAGAAGTCGGACCACGTGCGCGCCGATGTAGCCGGCGCCTCCTGCAACGAGAATGCTCATACCCACAGTCTACACACACTCGCTCAGAAGCGAACAGAAACGAACTACATCACCGTCCCGACGTCTTGCATCGTCGCAGGCCCAGGAGCTGTGGCACCGGCCTCGTCGCAGATCTCCTCAACCCGAAGATGGGCGTCTTCTACCTGGCGGTGATTCCACAGTTCATTCCCCGAGGCGGGCCGGTGTTCGCGTGGTCGATCGCGCTGATGATGATCGAGTTCGTCATTGCAATCATCTGCCTGTCCATGTACGCGCTACTCGCGTCATCCGTGAGAAAGATCCTCACTCGCGGCACAGTCGCGGCCTGGACGGAGCGGGTCTTCGGCGGCGTGCTCGTGGGCTTCGGAGTCCGAGTGGCGGTCGGGTAAGTCAGTTTCGCAGACGCTCGCGAAGGGCAGCGCCCTTGGCGTGGGCGACCTCGCCGAGGTCCTTCTGGAAGGCTCGCATGGCGGCGGCCAGGCGGGTGGCCTCCTGGCTCTCACCGGAAGCGAGGATGCGCACCGCGAGCAGCCCGGCGTTGCGGGCCCCGCCGATGGAGACCGTGGCCACCGGCACCCCGGCGGGCATCTGCACGATGGACAGTAGTGAGTCCATGCCGTCGAGGTACTTCAGCGGCACCGGCACCCCGATGACCGGCAGCTCGGTGACGGCCGCCAGCATCCCGGGCAGGTGGGCCGCTCCCCCGGCGCCGGCGATGATGACACGCAGTCCCCTCTCGGCGGCAGCGCGCCCGTAGTCGATCATCTCGGTGGGCATCCGATGGGCGGAGACGACGTCAGCCTCATAGGCCACGCCGAACTCGTCGAGGACCTCAGCGGCGGCCCCCATAACCGGCCAGTCCGAGTCTGAGCCCATCACGATGCCAACCACTGGACGGATCCTGTCCGCCGCCGTTCCGCTGACCCCACTCATGCTGTCTTCCTGTCTCTCTGTCGTGCGTTCCGTGCTCTGATACGTCCGGCTCAGGCGTCCCCGCGCAGGATGGCGATGACCTCACGCGCCTGCTCGACGACCTCGGCGACCTCCTGATCCGGGCCGACTGTCATATTGACGTGCCCGAGCTTGCGCCCGGGTCGCCACTGCTTGCCGTAGAGGTGGATCCGGGCCTCGGGCTGGGCGGCCATGGCCCTCGCCAACGCGTTGGCGGCGGGCTGTCTCTGACCGCCGATGAGGTTGACCATGACGGTGGTGGGCGCCGTCGCGTCAGTGGCACCCAGCGGCAGGTCGAGAACCGCCCGAAGGTGCTGGGCGAACTGACTGGTGACGGCGCCGTCCTGGGTCCAGTGGCCGGAGTTGTGGGGCCGCATCGCCAGCTCATTGACGTACAGCCGCGTGGGTTCCCCGAAGGTCTCGACGGCGAAGAGCTCGACGGCGAGCACCCCGGTCACCCCGGCACGTTCCGCCACCGTGCGTCCGATGAGCTCGGCCTCCTCAACCGCGGCCGAGTCGAGACCGGGCGCCGGCGCCAGGACCTCGGCACACATGCCGCCCTCCTGAACTGTCTGAGCCACCGGCCACACTGCGATCTGCCCGCTGGGGCTACGTGCCAGCAGGACGGCCAGCTCGCGGGTGAAGGGGATGGCCTGCTCCACCAGGAGGCTGGTCACCGCCGCCCCGCCGAGGCTGCCTCCCCCGCCGGCTCCACGGCCGTCGCCCTGACCGGCGCGGGCACGGGCCACCGAGGCGATCCACTCGGCGGCCTCACCCTCGCGCAGGGACTCGGCGCTGCGCACCAGCAGGACCCCGTGGCCGTCATAGCCGCCACGCGGCGTCTTGAGCACCACGGGCCAGCCGTGCTCGCCGGCGAAGGCCTCGACGGCGTCGGTCATCTGCTCGGCTGTCTCCTGCTGCGGGCCGCCGATCTCGTCCCAGGCGGGCTGCGGGAGCCCTGCCCGACTCATCATCCGTCGCATGGCCAGCTTGTCACGTGCCAGCGTCAGGGCCTGCGGGGTGGGCTGGACGCTGACCCCCTCGGCCTGGAGCCGCTCCAGCAGGCCCGATTCCTGGTGCTCGTGCTCGAAGGTGAGGACCGCGGCCGGTTCCCCTCCGAGCCCTTGAGTGCCATCTCCGGCGACGACGGCGCGCACGGCGACCTCGTCGTCGGCGGCCCCAACGGGGGCGTCCGGGGTCACCTGGCCGGTGGACCCGTCAGCGGCCTCCACCAGGGCCCTCAGGCGAATGCCCAGGGCACTGGCCTCCTCCTGCATCATGCGGGCCAGCTGCCCGCCTCCGATCACGGCGACGATGGGTGCGCTCACACCCCAAGGCTACCCGCCCGCCGCTCGTCCTCACCGCATGCGGGGTCCCAGACCGTAGGGTGGAGGCCGTGACGCCACCCGCCGCAGAGTCCTCCACCAACCAGCAGACCCCGTCCTCGCGCACCGCCCCACCGTTGCCCTCACCGTCGTCCTCTCCTCGGGCGCGCAGCGCGCTCTCAGGTCCGCCCCACTCGCTCCAGGTCCTGGCGGTCTGGGCCGCGGCGAGCGTCCTGACCTTCGTCATCCTGCGGCTGGGCGCCCAGGACACGCCCACTACCCCGTGGGCCGGCGCCGCACCGTCCTGGGAGGAGCACATGCGCTTCTGGGACGCCGGCTGGTACCACCGGATCGTTGAGGAGGGTTACCCGGATCGACTGCCCGTGGATGCCAACGGACGGGTCACCCAGAACGCCTGGGCCTTCATGCCGCTGCTGAGCGGCCTGGCCACCTTGCTCGGCTGGACCGGCTGGTCCTTCTACGCACGCGCCACGATCGTGTCGATCCTGGCCTCGGCGGGAGCGGCGGTCGTCATGGATCGCTGGCTCTCACCGCTGACGGGGCGACGAACCTCCCTGTGGGCGGTGGCTCTGGTCTGGTCCTCGCCGTGCGCCGCGGTTCTCCAGGTCCCCTACGCCGAGTCCCTGGGGCTGGCACTGGTGGGGCTGACGCTGTGGCTGGCGAGCCGCGGGCGGGCGCTGACAGCGATTCCCCTCGCGTTGGCCGCCTGCTTCGCCCGCCCCGTCGGGGTTCCCCTGGGGGCGGCACTGGGGCTGTGGTGGGCCTGGGAGGTGGCCTGCGCCCGAGGCTGGATCCCGCCCTCCTGGTTCCCACGTCTTCTGCCCGGCCACACCCCTCAGGCACCGAGCGCACGATGGCGACTGCTGGCGCTGACACTGGTCACCTGCTCGGCGGCTCTGACCTGGCCGGCCATCGCCTGGCTGGTCACAGGCCGGCAGGACGCCTACACGGCCACCGAGACCTCCTGGCGCGGCGCCGACCTGGCACCCTTCGTGCAGTGGGCGACCCGGTTGGGCGACTGGGTGGGCCCGCATCTGGGGCTGGTCCTGCTCGCTGTCGTGCTGGTCACGGTGACCCTGCTGCTGAGCGCCCCGGGCCTGCGCACCCTGGGACCTGCGGCCTGGTTCTGGTGCCTGGGCTACCTGCTCTACCTCCTGGCCTTCTTCGACCCGACGACGTCAGTACTGCGTCTCCTGCTTCCCCTGGCCCCAGTGGGCTGGGTGCTGGCCGCCGCGGCCTGCACCACCCGCAGGCGACTGGCGCTGCTGGCGGCCTGCGTCGCCGGTCAGCTGGTGTGGGTCTCGTGGGTCTGGGACTTCGGCAGCGTCAGTGTTCACTGGGTACCGTGACCGGCTTCAGCTTGCGTCATCCGGCGGCAACCGGCATAGGATGCCAATCATGACGCGTTCCTCCAACAATTCCTTGGCACAGCGGCTCATTGCCCTTATCAAGGAATTCATGCAGTTCGGCATGGTGGGCGCGCTTGCCTACGTGATCGACGTCGGCCTGTTCAACCTGTTCCAGCACGGGCCCGTAGGGTTCCTCTCCGGCCACCCGAACTCGGCCCAGCTTCTGGCCTCCTCGATCGCCACCGTCTTCTCCTGGCTGGCGAACCGCTACTGGACCTACCGGGGTCGAACTCGGAAGAACGTCGCTCGGGAGGCCGTCCTGTTCGTCCTGGCCAATCTGGGCGGGATCGTCATCACGCAGCTCTGTCTGCTCTTCACCCACCACGTACTGGGACTGACCTCACCTCTGGCGGACAACATCGCGGCCTACGTCGTCGGCTTCGGCCTGGGAACCGCGTTCCGGTTCGTCTTCTACCACTACATCGTCTTCACCGGGCACAAGGACCGCGGCGCCGGCGACGACGTCGAGCCCCAGCCCACTGCCGTTCATCCCTGAGCCGGCCCCGGACCGCCACGCCCTGACCACCGGACAAGGGTGCCCGATTCCACAGTCCGGAGAGGACCACCCTCACGGCGTGGCCGCGAGGGAACCGCTTAGCCTTGCCTGGTGACTGCTCTGACCGCCATGGCCCCAGCGCTCGATCTGCCCGCCACCCATCTCGCGTCCCTCCCCGCCGCCCACGCCCCGATGCTCGGCCCCGAGTGGCTCGACGCCGCCAACATCATCACGACGATCGTCGAGTGGTTCGGCCCCTGGGCCATTGTCGGCGTCATGCTCGTCATCTTCGCCGAGACCGGCTTGCTCATCGGTTTCTTCCTGCCGGGCGACTCACTGCTCTTCACCCTGGGGATGTTCGTGGGCACCGGTCACGTCGGCGTACACATCTGGGCGGCGGCGCCCCTCGTGTGGCTCGCCGCCATCGCCGGCAACCAGACCGGCTACCTCATCGGTCGCAAGGCAGGACCTGCGATCTTCAACCGGCCGGACTCCCGTCTCTTCAAGCAGGAGCATGTCGATCGCACCTCGGACTTCTTCGAGCGCCACGGGGGCAAGGCCGTCACCCTGGCCCAGTTCGTGCCGATCGTGCGCACCTTCACCCCGGTCATCGCCGGCGTCGGCAAGATGCACTACCGCCACTTCATCACCTTCAACGTTCTGGGCGCCACCTTCTGGGCCTTCGGCATCACCTGGCTGGGCTACTTCCTGGGTTCCTTCGAGTGGATCCGGGAGAACATCGACGCGATGATCCTTGTGATCGTCTTCATCTCGGCGGCGCCGATGCTCGCCTCCGCCATCTCGAAGTTCATCAGGTCCCGCCGTCAGAAGTCCTGACGCCTCTCCTCTCCCGTCGCCTCGCGTTGCGCGAGCGGCCGGCGGCGGGTCAGAAGCGACGACGTCGGCCCACGGAGACCAGCGCGCCTTGCGGCAGGACGTTATTGGGGTCCAGGGACTTGGGGACGGCGTTGAGCAGGATCGAGAAGACGGCCGGCTTGCGCTGGGACAGCTCGATGCGGCCGCCGTCGGCCTCGACGAGATCCTTGGCCAGCGCCAGTCCCACACCGGTGGAGCCGTATCCGGAGACATGCCGCTCGAAGACATGCGGAGCGATGTCCTCGGCCACGCCCTCGCCCTCATCGGCGACGTCGATGAAGACCGCGTGGCCGCCGTTGGCGCTGCGCACACTCACCGTGGTTGTTCCCGCCCCATAGCGCAGGGAGTTCTCGACGACGGTGGCCAGGACCTGGGCCAGCGACCCGGGTGTGGCCAGGACCGGGTGCCTGATCTCATCGCTGAAGGTGATGGTGCGCCCGGCCTGCTCGAAGGCCGGCTCCCACTCCTCTCTCTGCTGGGCGAAGATGTCCTTGAGATGGAGGGCCTCCGTGGTCCCGCCTCCGGTTCGGCGTGAGACCTTGAGCAGGTCCTGGACGACACCGGTGAGCCGCTCGACCTGCTCCAGGCAGGCATGGGCCTCGGCGCGCACCTCCTCCTCGCCGGCGAGCAGCTCGATCTCCTCAAGGCGCAGGGACAGGCTCGTCAGTGGGGTGCGCAGCTGGTGCGAGGCGTCGGAGGCGAACTGCCGCTCGGCGGCGATCCGCCCGGCCACTCGCTCCGCCGAGCGCACGAGCTCGGCCTGGACCAGGTCGATCTCCTCGATCCCCGAGGATCGCAGACGCGGCCGAACCTGACCGCTGCCGAGCTGTTCGGCCTCGGCCGCCAGGTAGATGAGGGGCGCGGAGATGCGCCGGGCAACCCGGGAGGCCACGACGGAGGCCGCTGTGAGCGCAGTACCGGTGAGAACCAGGACCGTGAGGATGACCGTGCCGATGATAGTGACCCGGTCCCCGCCCCCTGAGGTACGCAACGCGCTGGCGATCCAGGCGCCCCCCAGTGGCAGTCCCAGCAGGAGGACAGCCACGGACACCGCCGACATCGTCATCGTCATGGCGTAGCGACGCATGGCTGCCCTCCTTCAGACGCGATCGGTTCTCCGAGGCGGCCCCAGGGCTCAACGGCGTCTGGGAACCGTCCCGGTCAGTGACTCAGCCGATGGCCAGGCGGTAGCCGTCCTCCTGAGCCAGCAGAAGGGCGGGCCGCTCCTCGTCGTCACCGAGCTTGCGGCGCAACCATGTCACGTGCATCTGCAGGGTCTGCGGGTTCCCGGTGGGATCCTCGCCCCAGACCTCCTTGAGAATGTCCTCGCCCGAGGCGACCTCGCCTCCAGCACGTACCAGGACTCGCAGCAGCTCGAACTCTCGCGTCGTCAGCTGCAGCTCCCGGGAGCCGACGAAGGCCCGGTGGGCGGCGACATCGACCCGGATGTCTCCAACGATCAGCTCGTCCTCCGTGGCCTCCCCTGAGGCGCGGCGAACCTGAGCCCGCACCCGGGCCAGCAGCTCCGCCAGACGGAAGGGCTTGGTGACGTAGTCGTCGGCCCCGGCGTCCAGGCCGACGACGAGGTCGGAGTCCTCGCTGCGCGCAGTGAGCATGAGGATCGGGATGGTCAGGCCCTGGGCACGCACCTGACGGGCCACGTCCAGACCGTCGATGTCTGGCAGTCCCAGGTCCAGAACGATGATGTCAGCGGCCGAGACCTCCTCGAGGGCGCCTTTGCCAGTGCCGTGAGTAAGGACCTCATAGCCCTCGCGTCCAAAGGCGCGGGCGAGGGGCTCGGAGATAGCGGGGTCGTCTTCGACGAGCAGAACAGTTGTCACATCCGCGATGTTAGGCGACGACGCAACGACCCGCCATCATCTCAGGGGTGGAGAAGATGCCAATACGAGACCCGAAACGAGCGGGCCGGGTGCCCCACGCCCGCGGGGCAGAACGGGTTTCTCATGAGATACAGCGACAAACCGCGATCCAGATGTGACATGTCAACGGCCGGAGGACCAATGAATAACGAGATGGTAACGGACGCTTCAGGCCCTGCGGAGCGCCCTCAGAGCCGGACTGGAGAAGTCCTCTCCAACGACCAGGGCACGATCTGCCCCAGCCCCTTGGCCACGACCTCATGACACTGCCCCACCCGGTACCTGCTGGCCTCAGGCGAGCGGAGGATGGCCATGGCAGTCGCCTCATCGAGACGGATGCTGCCGGGCTCGGCCGCATCCACGAGCCGCGAGGCCAGGTTGACGGTCGGGCCGAAGACGTCTCCTGAGCGAGAGATGACCCGCCCCTCAACGAGACTGGCCCTCACCCGGATGGCGTCCGGCCCCTTCTGGAGCTCATCGACCAGGGCGGTGACGACATCGGCCGCGACCAGCAGGTCGTCGGAGATGTACATGACGGCATCGCCGATCGTCTTGACCACGCGAGCCCCCCGCGAGGTGATGACGTCACGGGCCGTGTTCTCGAAGCCCTCGAGCATGTGGGTCAGGGCCGCCTTGCTCATGCCCTGAGCGCGCTGGGTGAAGGACACGATGTCGACGAACCCCAGGGAACGGATGAGCGGATAGAGATCGGGGCCGGTGTCCTCGCGCCCACGGGCGGAGACTTCTGCATCGGTACGCCCCAGGATCGAGGCCATGTGACGGCGCCAGACATAGTTCAGCTGACGCGACAGGAGGTCCACGAGACTGTCGATGCGGTCGAGAGCCACCAGCCTCGCCGAGGTGTCGTCCAGGCTGAGACGTTCGCTGAGGTCGGTCACGAAGGTCTCCAGCTCCCACAGGACCAGGCGGTCCATCGTGTAGGACTGGGCTCTCAGGAGCTCGAGCACGCTGGCCGAGGCCAGAGCTGATTCGCTGGTCTCATCGAGCAGCGTCGCAGTGTCTTGCAGCGCGGCGACATCCTGCTCAGTGAAGTGGACCGCGTCGGGAGTGACGTCGGCGAAGCCCATGGCGCGCCAGAACTTCTGCGCCGTCTCCAGGCTGGTCCCCGCCCTGCGGGCCAACTCGGTCAGGGTGAGGCTGGGGACCTCCCCCAGCAGCAGGTGCTCGTGCCCCGCCAGGGTGGTCCGCTCCGCAGGCCCCGCCCCGACGGTGGTCTCACCTTCCACACGTTGGGTATCCGCGTGAGCCTTCTGCCGGGCGCCTTCCCGGACCCCGAATGAGTCCGCTGCGCGCCCATTGCTCGCTTGGCTGTCTAATATCACCATGCCAGAGTAGCGCAGATCACACGCCAATGCCTGTCGAGAGATTCTCCGCCAAGGACGGCAGCCCGTCCGCACCACTCATTCCTCCTTTTGCCGGCTCAGCCTGTGACACGCACCAGCGTGACGTCGCCCGCACGAACCTCGGTATCACCCGCCTGGTTGCGCAGCACCAGGGCGGGGGTGACATCGACAGCCAACCCGCTGAGCTCACCGTCGGGAGCCTGAACACTGACGTGCTGTCCCAAGGTGGTCAGGGCAGCGCGCAGCTCGCGCCCGAGGGCCCCGTCCCCTGCGTCGACGTCGCCGCAGACCTCCTCCCACTGCTCCAGGCGCCGGACCAGCTGATGGCCGATCGCATTGAGGGCGACCTCTGCGACAGCTGCGTGCGCAGAATCACCGTCCGCGTCGACTGCGCCGAGGGTGCGCAATGAACCCGCCCATGCCACCGGCAGGTCGTCGACCTCCTGCCCGATATTGACGCCGATGCCGAGAATGACCATCGGGGCCTCATCGCGACCGGCGGGTCCCTCGTCGGCCACCGGCAGCTGAGCGGTACAGCCCTCGGAGGGCTCCGGAGTGACGAGCTCACTGAGCACTCCGGCGATCTTGCGGGTGCCGGCCCAGCCGGGCACCGGAGCGACCACCGTCGAGCTCTCGGGTACGGCAACGACGTCATTGGGCCATTTGGTACCCACCCTCCAGCCGCGCCCCCTCACGAAGGGCTCCAGCGCGTCGCGCACGGCCAGACCGGCCAGCAGCGGCATCCAGGTCAGCAGCCGCGCCGGGACGAGGGGCCGCAGGACCACCGAGACCAGGAGGGCGCCGTCATCGGGAGTGACCCACGCACGCCCGGATCGCCCCCGGCCCGCAGTCTGCCTCAGCGCACGAAGGGCTGACAGATGGGGCCAGGCCTCGGCCTCGGGGCCCCTCAGGGCGCTGCGCAGGTCGTCCTGGGTGGAGCCGGTGACGGGGACGGTGACAAGACGCGAGAAGGGAACGCCGCTTGTGCTCATGAACCGAGCCTAGCGGGCGGCGCCGTATAGGGTGACACCGTGATCCTCCTGGCGTCTAAGTCATCCGGCCGCTTGGCCACCCTGCGAGCCGCCGGCGTCGAACCGCTGGTGCGAGCCTCCTCCGTCGACGAGGAGGCCGTACTTCACGAGCTGGCCCAGCGGCGCCGAACCACAGGTCTGGCAACCCCGAGCGCCGCCGAGCAGGTACAGGCCCTGGCTCGAGCCAAGGCGCTCGACGTCGCAGCCTCCATCGACCCGCAGGATGCCGAGGTGATCGTGGGCTGCGACTCGATGCTGGAGATTGACGGCCGCGTGGTCGGCAAGCCCGTCAACGCCGCCGATGCCCGGGAGCGTTGGCGGACGATGAGCGGGAGCACCGGCACCCTGCACACGGGGCACTTCCTGGTGCGCGCCGTCGATGGGGCCATCGCCGAGGGGGTCAGCTCGGCCACCATCCGCTTCGGCTCCCCGTCTCAGACCGAGATCGACGCTTACATCGCCAGCGGCGAACCGCTGGGGTGCGCGGGAGCCTTCACCATTGACGGTCTGGGTGGCGCCTTCATCGAGGGAATCGATGGCGACCCCCACGGGGTCGTCGGCATCTCTTTGCCACTACTGCGCCGGCTGCTGGCAGATCTAGGGGTGCGCTGGACAGACCTGTGGGCGCCGCCGGTCGGCAAAGGAACCGACTGACGACGCCCACCGATCCGCGGACAATCGATGCGATGCGTCAGGATGCCGAGGACGCCGACACCCCGGAGTCATCCGGAGCCTGAGCGACGACCTTCATGAGCTCAGCCAGAGCGACCTGCTGCTCCCGACTGAGACGGTCGATGACATGTCGACGCACGCCGTCGAGGTGCACTGGCGCAGCCCTGCGCAGGAAGTCGAGGCCTGCCGGAGTCAGCGTGCAGTTGACGCCACGACGATCCGAGTCGCAGGAGCTGCGCACGACGTAGCCCACATTCTCCAGACGTCGGACCGTGTGGGTCAGCCGGGAGCGGGAGTGAGAGACGTGCTCGGCCAGAGTGGACATGCGCAGCGTCTGCTCCGGCACCTCCGACAGACGCACCAGGATCTCGTACTCGTGCATGGAGATGCCGCAGCCGGCTTCGAGCTCTCGGTTGAGGCGGGCGGTGACAGAGGTCGAAGCCGCCAGGAAGGCGCGCCAGGCATCCATCTCGATCTCATCGAGCCGGCGGAAACCCCCCTGCATTGACTGCTCTGAGGAGTCGCTCTGTCCGCAGGCCTCAGTAGGTACCTGCCCACAGGAACCGGCCGGCTCCTGGCCGCATTCGGCCCGGCCGGCGACCTCAGCCGACTCCTGGCTGTAGGTGGCTTCGACGGCTTCCTGATCGCTCTGGGTCCACTTCATCTCGACGTCCTCAGTATAGGCCGTCGGCTCCACCATTGTCCGCTCTGCAGTAATCACCTTATTGACTCCTCTCAGCACCGACCCGTATAGGCCGCGAACCCTCAAGCACTCACTTGTTGTCTGCCTTTGGCTTTCATACAAGTGCAAGTCCGCTCCTTTTTTATCACACTCGGTCAGAGCGTCAGCATGTCGATACAGCCGCCCAGAAGATCAGACAACCTGTCCAGGACCATCAACGTCAGCGACTTTCGGTTGATATAGCGGGAAACTCGGAGAGCTCCAGCCGTCCCGGAAAGAAATTCTCGCCCCGCCTTCACGCCACCCTGACATCCATCAGATTGACAGTGTAATTACCCATCTTTGTCACGTTATCATCCCCACTGACCGATGATTGGAGGAGGTCTACAATTCATTTCAACCCTCTCATCTCGCGGACACCTAGACAACACTGAATCGCCGTCAGAATTCTCTCCAGCGGGTAATCATTTTCTCCTCACGAAGTGATAGGTGCCCGATCAGCCCCCACCTCCGCCGTACCTCCAGATCCGGCCGGCCGTCATCACCGTCGCCGCAGGACAGGGCGGCCCGCCTGGACGATGGCACCGGTGTCGAGGTCGACGACGAGAGTCGCACCGGGTTCCCCATCTCCTCGAGGAGACGTCGGAACATCGGCTGAACCAATGAATTCCAAGCCAATGTGGCGATGAGACGAAGACTGGACAAGCGCGAGACTGAGCGCACCGACGAGAAGCCCGTGAGCGACGACATCATTCGTGCCGGCTCGCAGTCCGGCCTCGGCAGCCCTGCCGGGCAGGAGATGGATGGGGTTGCGATCTCCGGTGACCTCCGACCAGGAGACGATATCACCGTAGGTGAGCAAGCAGGACCTGGCGCCGGAGGACGGATTAATTCCGGCCCCGCCGTCCGTGATTTCCCACCCCCCGGATACCCTCGGATGGGCCTCGGCGCGACGGGCGACCTCGTGGGTCACGTGCCAGTCCCCCGTTCCCACCTCCACCCGAGTCGTCGCTCGAAGGAGCTCCCAACCCGCTCGATCGATCTGTTGGATCACCAGTCCGCTAGGATCAGCGGAGCTCACTGCGGCCTCGGTGCTCAGATGAGCCGGAGTCATGCGGCAACGACGGTGCAGCAGACCATCCCAGGAGGCACTGCCTCGATGCCCCCGCATCCACTCCTGGAGCTGTCGCATGGCCAAAACGGCGGGGAGAATCGCCGTCGCACCGCGCAGAGCAAGGCGGCCAGCCGTGGGACTGGACGGCCCAGGCGGCGCGGAGGGCTCGGCGGATCCCGTGGCGAGAATGCCGGCGAGGACCGCTGCGAGCCGCTCGACGACGTCGTCACAGGGACCAGGAGTGTTCACGTCACCGATGCTAGGCGGCAGCCACCTCGGGCACGACGAAGCCCCGCCGACATCGTGCCGACGGGGCTTGATCCTGACGTCGCAGGTGGCTGCGACAGGGTCCGGAACGCGCTTGCTCAGCGGGTCTCGCGGTGCTCGGTGTGCTTACCGCAGCGAGCGCAGAACTTGGCGATGCTGAGACGGTCGGGGGTGTTCCGACGGTTCTTCTTGGTGATGTAGTTGCGCTCCTTGCACTCCGAGCAGGCCAGAGTGATCTTGGGGCGAACGTCGCCGGTTTTGCTAGCCACGTGGCTCTCCTCTGATTGATCCTCGAGCCGGTGGGCGCCTTGCTCGAACCTTGCGTAGCGGGGGAGGGACTCGAACCCTCGACCTCACGATTATGAGTCGTGCGCTCTAACCAGCTGAGCTACCTCGCCGTATCAACACAGACGGGGGCCGTAGGCCCCCGCTGCATCGGAGCCCCGAAAGGGAATCGAACCCTTGACCTTCTCCTTACCATGGAGACGCTCTGCCGACTGAGCTATCGGGGCAACGAGCGGAATCGTAGGCAGATCCGAGCCTCTCTGGCAATTCGGTCCGCCGTGGCTTCGCTCACTGCGGTTCTCACCGCGAGGGTGAGGTGTGATCAACGAGTGATCAGCGTGGCGGGTGAGGGATTCGAACCCCCGTAGCATTACGCGGCTGATTTACAGTCAGCTCCCATTGGCCGCTCGGGCAACCCGCCTTGACTCCATGCTCCGACCTCTCGGTCATCGCTTGGCGCCGTGGAAGAATAGCAAGGCGGCGGCGCGAAGCGCCAATCGCCCCTGTAGGACCCTCCTCACAGAACAACCCGCCTAGACTCGGGTCGACTGAAGTCCCGGCCCCGGAAAGGACTGCCGACATGGCCAACGACTCCTCCTTCGACGTCGTCTCCCGCCTCGACCGCCAGGAGGTGGACAACGCTGTCAACCAGTGCGCCAAGGAGATCTCCCAGCGCTACGACTTCCGCGGTGTCGACGCCTCCGTGAGCCTGTCCGGCGACGCCATCACCCTGGAGGCCAACACGGCCGAACGGGTCCTGGCGATCCTGGACGTCCTGGAGTCCAAGCTCTTCCGCCGCGGCGTCTCCCTCAAGGCTCTGGACCTGGGAGACAAGGAGCCGCGCCCCTCGGGCAAGATCTACCGCCTGGTCTGCCCCCTGCGCGAGGGACTCACCCAGGAGGTGGCCAAGAGGATCACCAAGGCGATCCGCGACGAGGGGCCCAAGAGCGTCAAGGCCACGATCCAGGGCGATGAGGTGCGCGTGACCTCCAAGTCCCGCGACGACCTCCAGAGCGTCATCGCCCTGCTGAAGAACCTCGACGTCGACGCCGCTCTCCAGTTCGTCAACTACCGCTAGGACCTCCACCGGCTCCGCTCTAGGCCGACAGCAGCGCCAGGACGGCCTTGACGCGGCGGTGGACGGCGGCGTCGGGCAGGAGCCCGAGCTTGGCGAAGATCCGCTGGGTGTGCTTCTCCACCGCCCCCTCGGTGACCACCATGATCTCGGCGATGCCGGCGTTGGTGCGCCCCTCGGCCATGAGGGCCAGGACCTCCCGCTCGCGGGGCGTGAGCTCGGTGAGCGGGTCGTCGCGCCGGCCTCGCTGGAGGACCTGGGAGACGACGTCGGGGTCCAGGACGAGCTCACCGCGCGCCACCCGCTCGACCGCGCCGAGGAAGGCGTCAATGTCACCAACCCGGTCCTTGAGGAGGTAGCCCAGGGCGCCACCGCCGTCGGCCAGGAGGTCGGGCAGGTAGCCGGCGACGACGTACTGGCTCAGCAGCAGGATGGGCGCACCCGGCCACTGGGCGCGGATACGGGTGGTGGCGCGCAGGCCCTCGTCGGTGTGGGAGGGCGGCATGCGGATGTCGGCGACGACGACGTCGGGCCGCAGCCGCAGGGCCTCGCTCACGAGGGTCTCACCGTCCCCCACTCCCCCGACGACCTCGTGGCCGCCGTCGGCCAGGATGAGGGCCAGTCCCTCGCGCAGAAGGACGGAGTCATCAGCGATCAGAACACGCACGGGATCATCGCCTCCACTGTGGTCGGCCCGCCGGTCGGGGACGTGATCGTGAGCCTACCGTCGACACCGTTGAGGCGCTCCACCAGACCGGCCAGGCCGTGACCCTTGGCGGTCGAGGCCCCGCCGATGCCGTTGTCGCTGATCCTCACCTGCAGCGCGCCGTCGACGACGCGGGCCTCGACGCCGGCGGCCGTGGCCCCGGAGTGCTTGTTGAGGTTGGCCAGGGACTCGCTGACCACGAAGTAGGCTGCCTGGGAGACGTGATCGGGCAGCTCCGGCAGCTCAGTGCTCACGGTGACGGGGACGGAGGAGCGGGTGGCAGCCTCGGTGATGGCGGCCGCCAGGCCACGGTCGACGAGGACCGGTGGAGCGATACCGCGGGAGAGCTGGCGCAGCTCGTCGAGGGTCTGCTGGGTCTGGTCCATGGCGCCCTGGATGATCGCCGAGGCCGCCACCGGGTCCTTCTCGGCCTGGCGCTGGGCACGGGCCAGGTCCATGCGCAGGCGCACGAGGCGCTGCTGGGGGCCGTCGTGGATGTCGCGCTCCAAGCGGCGGCGAGTGTCGGCCTCGGCGCGCTGAACGGCGGCCCGGGAGGTCTGGAGGCGGCTGACCTCGCTGCGCCAGGAGAGCATGGCGCGGATGAGACCCGTCTGCATGGCGGCCAGGCCCCGCAGGACGGCAGGGGCGGTCAGGGAGAAGACAATGCCGCAGGTGAGGTCGAAACCGATGTCCCAGAGCAGCTCCGGCTGCAGGCCCAGAAGATGAGCCAGCCCCTGACGCTGCTCTCCGATGGTCGGGTCGAGGACCAGGTCAAGGGTGATGTCGGCAATGGGGGCCAGGAGACCTGCCACGGCCAGGGCCAGCCACACGACGCTGATGATCCAGGTGATGAAGGAGACCGGGAAGTAGATGACAGCCCACAGCAGGTCCATCCAGCGCTGAGGGTCGCGCAGGCGCCGGAAGAGCCGACGGCGCGCGGAGGCCTCCGGCTCGGGCTCGAGGTAGCCGCCGGGTACCGGCTCGCGCCCGTCCACGCGCGCCACGGCGAGGCGGGCAATGTTGGCGAAGCCCCCGGCGATGCTCAGGTCGATAATGAGCAGCAGCAGCCCCACCCAGATAATGGTGGTGACCACACCGAGGGCGGTCAGTGGCACAACCAGGTAGAAGGCGAGCAGGCTCAGTGGCCCGCTGAGGAGGAGGAAGGCGGCGTCCCTGCCGAGCTGGCGGTAGCGCGCGGCCCATGCTGATCGGTTCATGCCTCATATCCTCCTCAGGGCCGGAATCACGCCCAATCCTGCCACCTGGCGGGGCCGTGGTGGGGCTAGCCCGACACGTCAGTCTGCGAGCCGATCGGTCAGATTGCGGGCG
>ERZ772973.391-NODE-391-length-22654-cov-135.506_pt1 | contig 22654 bp, 18 predicted proteins | sample MGYA00580672_ERZ772973 | MGnify/ENA primary metagenome ERZ772973 (study PRJEB29015, sample SAMEA2737938) | human oral metagenome | biome: human oral; feature: human-associated habitat; material: dental | place: China | collected 2152 ...
GACGCAGCGTGAACAGCACCGAGATATCCGCAACCAATCACTGACAAACGCATGGCAAAAGACTAGGCAGGTATGCAGGGGGTATGTCTACCCCTGCGTCCATAAGGTTCCCTGGTGAATTCCTCAAATATTTCACCAACTATTAGGATGTACTCATCGAATTTTGATTCCGCGCTCATGTGGGTCATGTATGTAGAGGCGGTAAGATATACTGCGAACTCAGAATAGACGTTTAAAGGATAACCTTTAAAATCATTGCCGGCGCGTCTATGTGTTGTCGTGCGGGAGTGGGTGGCAGGCCGCATGGGCGGTACTCGGAGGGCCGGTGTGAGTCTCCGGTGCGAGTGGGTGTCGCCGTCTCGGCTAGATTAGGGCCGGCCAGGGGCGCCTGAGAACGCGCCCACCCAGTCCGCCGCGTCGAGTAAAGGATGGCACAGTGCCCGCAGGTGACGACTCCAAGCAGACCACGCCGGGTGCCGCCTTTGGCATTCCCGAGGGTGCCACGGGGGAGGAGGTCGTCGACGCCGTCTTCGGTGGGAGCGGGGTCGACCCCGAGCTGCTGCCCTACCTGGAGGCTGTGGGCTCCCCTGACCTTGCGGACGCAGAGAGTCTGACCGTCTCCGTCTCTGACCTCCAAGAGGCGGGCGCCCAACAGGAGGCGGACGCTGAGGCTCAGGATCGCGAGGACCTTGAGGCCCTGCGCGAGCTCGTCGCCGCCAACATGATCCCCGGTGGCGATCCCGACCGCCTCGAGGAGCTCCTCGCCGAGGTTGACGCTGACGACTCCGATGACTGGGAGTCCTGGGAGCCTCAGCTCCCCGACGTCCCCGAGGACGAGCACCTGCGGGAGCTGGAGGCTGCTGCCCGCGCCGTCGAGGTCTCGGCCCGCATGCGCGAGGTTGAGGCCGAGATCCTCTCCCGTGCGCCTGAGCACCAGGTCCAGCCCTCCCTGGAGCGCGTTGAGGCTGTTCTCGACATCCTGGGCAACCCTGAGCGCACCTACCGCACCGTCCACATCACCGGTACCAACGGCAAGACCTCCACGGCCCGCATGACCGAGCGCCTGCTGGCCGCTGGCGGAATGCGCACCGGTCGCTTCACCTCCCCGCACCTGGCCACCATCCGCGAACGGATCAGCCTCGACGGCGAGCCGATCAGTGAAGAGGGCTTCATCGCGGCCTGGGAGGACGTGGCTCCTTATATCGCCATGGTCGATGAGCGGTCCCAGGCCGAGGGCGGGCCGCGCCTGTCCTTCTTCGAGGTCCTGGCCGTCATGGCCCTGGCCGCTTTTGCCGACCATCCCGTCGACGTCGCCATCATCGAGGTGGGCCTGGGCGGGCGCTGGGACGCCACGAACGTCATCGGCTCCGATGTCGCTGTCATCACCCCGATCGGGCGTGATCACGAGCGCTGGCTCGGCTCCTCCATCACCGAGATCGCCCACGAGAAGGCCGGCATCATCAAGGATGGCGCCACCGTCGTCGTCGCCCACCAGGTCCCCGACGCCGCCGCCGAGATCGAGCAGGCCGCAGCCTCGCACCGGGCCGTCGTACGCCGCGAGCGTGGCCCAGAGGAAGATCCCGCTTCGCCGGAGGCCGGTGTCCTGCGGGTCCTCGACCGCCAGCTCGCCGTTGGCGGTCAGCTCGTCACGCTGGCCACCGCCGCAGCCGTCTACGAGGACGTCTTCGTCCCCCTGCACGGGGAGTACCAGGCCCACAACGCCCTGCTGGCCCTGGCTGCCGTCGAGGCGATCCACGGCGGGCGCCAGGTGCCCGCACGCGTTGTCGAGGACGGTTTCGCCTCGGTCACCAGTCCCGGCCGCCTGGAGGTCCTGCGCTCCTCGCCCACGGTCCTGGTCGACGCCGCCCACAACCCCCACGGCATCGAGGCCCTCACGGGCGCAATCGAGGAGGCCTTCGGCTTCCAGCACCTCGTCGCGGTCCTGGGGGTCATGGCGGACAAGGACGCCGAGGGCATCCTGGCGGGACTGGAGCCCGTGACCGACGCCGTCGTGTGCGTGCCCATCGACTCGCCCCGGGCTATGGATGTTGATGACCTGGGCGAGATCGCCCGGGAGGTCTACGGCGCCGACCGTGTCGTCGTGAGCCGGCAGCTCGGCGAGGGCGTGGCTCAGGCCGTCGCCCTGTCCGAGGGGCACGACACCCCGTTGACCGCCTCGGGAGTCCTTATCGTTGGCTCCGTGGTCCTGGCCGCCGAGGCCCGCGCCCTGTTCGGCAGGCCCTGATCCGGCCTGCTGCAGCGGTTCGTCGGCGGGCCCAACACCTCCGCGCCACCTTCGGGAACGTGTTCGTTCGTGCTGGTCAAACGCTACTTTCCTGTCCCAACGAGCGAGGTCATCGGGTGCGTGAGAGGATGGAAACGCGAGTGGGCGGTGAGCACCTCGTCGGCCTGCTCCGGCGCGTCCCACGGACGTTCCCGGGATGCGCAGGGACCCATCGGGTCCGCGCAGGGCCCGATCACAGCCACATGGTCGTCCTTCACCCTCGGGTGCATGGCGGTCAGGCCCGGAACCAACACCTGCCAAGACCCGAGAAGGAAACACCATGTCCTTGGATGCCGCCTGGGCCCTCGACTGGGCCCGTCGCGCCGCCCTACTGGCCGCCGAGAACCGCGCCCAGCTGACCGAGCTGGACCGAGCCATCGGAGACGCCGACCACGGGGACAACCTGGATCGCGGAATGAGGGCCGTGGTCACCAAGCTCGATGCCGCCCAGGAGACCGGAAACCTCCCGGCTACGCCCGGGGGAGTCCTCAAGGTCGTCGCCACCACCCTCATGGCCACCGTCGGAGGTGCCGGAGGCCCGCTGCTGGGCACCGCCTTCCTCAAGGCCGCTCGCTCCAGCGACGCCTCCGCCTGGGGGACTCAGGAACTGGTCCGGGCTCTGGAGGAGGCCACCTCGGGCCTGGAGGCCAGAGGACATGCCACCAGTGGGGACAAGACCATGGCTGACGCCTGGCGGCCCGCGGCAGTGGCCGCCAGGGAGGCGGCGGAGATCGGAGAGGATGAGATCGGAGTCCTTGCCGCGGCCGCGCAGGCCGCCGCCAAGGGGGCTCGGGACACCGAGCCGCTCCAGGCCCGCCGCGGCCGGGCCTCCTTCCTGGGGGAACGGTCCTGCGGGCACCGCGACCCCGGCGCCCAGTCCTCGGCTCTCATTCTCCAGGCTGCCGCCGACGCCGCCCGTGACCACTCCTCCGACCCGTTCCTGGTGGTCGAGCAGGCCTGAGTCGGGCACTGCCATGGCCTTGAGGGGGCCAGACCCGTTATGGTCCACTCGGTCCCTCACCAGTCAACCCAGCAAGGAGCTCCCATGGCCACCACGTCCCAGACCGGTCGCATCCTCATTCTCATCAAGCCCGACGCCGTCGAGCGTCGACTGACCGGCGAGATTCTGCGCCGTATCGAGGCCAAGGGCTATGTGCTGACGGCCCTGAAGGTCCTCGCCCCCACCGAGGAGATCCTTGCCAAGCACTACGCCGAGCACGTGGACAAGCCCTTCTACCCCGGCGTCGTGGAGTACATGACCTCCGGCAACGTGGTGGCCGCGGTTGCCGAGGGGCAGCGCGTCGTCGAGGGCGTGCGCAGCCTCATGGGTCCCACCGACCCCACCACGGCCGCCCCCGGCACCATCCGCGGCGACCTGGGGCGCGACTGGGGCACCCCTGCCATCCTCAACCTCGTCCACGGCTCGGACAGCGATGAGTCCGCAGCCCGTGAGATCGCCATCTGGTTCCCCGAGCTGGCCGACTGAACCCTGACGACGACGGTGCGCCTCCCGCACGGGGAGGCGCACCGTCGTCGTAGGAGGAAGCGCGGTCAGGCCCGCTCCGCCCTCCTGAGGACCTCCTTGAGCGGCACTCTGGCGCCGGTGCGGGTGACGGCCCGGGTGTAGATCGCGGCCGCCCCGCGTACCAGCAGTGGCAGGAAGACGAGCGCGATCCCCAGAGCGATCGCCTGCTCGGTCCAGGAGGAGACTCCGAGCACCAGGCGCGCCGGCATCATGAAGGGCGCGAAGGGCGGCAGGAAGGACAGGACCCGGAAGGTCATGCTGTTGGTGTCCCCAGTGGCCATCAAGAAGCTCAGAACGTAGGGGATCATCGAGAGCATGACCAGGGGCATGCTCACTGAGCTGACGTCCTCCTGCCGGCTCACGAGTGAGGCCGCGGCACCGAAGGCGACTGCGAAGATCGCGTAGCCCACGATCATCCACACGATCATCGCGACGAGCACACTGTCCAGGTTGAGACTGATGTCCGGCATGACTCCCGTTGCCTTCGCGGTGACGACCCCGGCGACGGCGACGACCCCGGTGGTCAGGACCGAGGCGATGCCGATCCCCAGGATCTTGCCGGCCAGCAGCGAGCTGGGCCGCACGCAGGCCAGGAGGATCTCCACGATCCGGCTCGACTTCTCCTCCACCACTCCTTGGGCGATGAACTGACCGCCGCCCATGATGGCGAACAGCAGCAGGACGTCGATCGTCATGAGGATGGCGTAGCGTGAGCCGAAGTCGGCGGAATCGCGCTGGGGAGCGTTGAGTACCGTGACCTCCGGCTTGGCGGCGCTGAGCTGAGAGGCCACCTGGGCGGGGTCCCCGCCCAGCGTCGCGATCTGCCGGCCCAGGGCCGCCTGCTGGAGGAAGGCCGTGACCCCTGAGACGACCGAGTCGTCGGCCGACTTTTCCACAGTGATGGTGGGGGCGGAGCCGGAGACGTCGAGGACCATGTCCACGTGCGGCGTGCCTTGAGGGGCGTCGTCGGCCAGGACGTCCTTCGCCTGGTGCGCGGAGACGTCAACGAGCTCGATCGTCTCCCCGTTGGAGGCGGCCACCTTGTCCAGCCCTGCGGCCTGGGCAACCGTCACGCCCTTGAGTCCGACCCGGTAGGCCTGGTCCTGACCCGAGGAGTAGAGCTTGATGCCGATGATGCTGCCGATGGCGGCGACGAGCAGCACCAGGGTCAGGATGATGGTCGACTTCTTCATCAGGTGCGCCCGCAGCTCGCGGCCGGTGACCAGGGCGATCTCCTGACGGCGAGTGATGGGGCTGGTCTGGGCGCTCATCGGTGCGCCTCCTTCGTCTCGTTGGCGTCTGCGGTCCCCTCGTGGGAGGTAGAGGTGAGGACATCCCGGAAGATCTCGGTAAGCGGGTGACGCACCGGGCCGAGCTCGCGCACCGTCCCCAGTCGCTGGGCAGTGCTCAGCAGTACCTGCTCATCAGTGCCCGCGGCGGTGATGACCAGACGGCCCTGGTCATCGAGCTGCACGTCCGGCGCGGTCAGCGCGCTCAGGGAGTCCGCCTCCAGCGGGGCGGCGTCAAGCGGTGGCTCGACGACCACTCGCCAGCGGGGCGTCTCGGTGGCCTGCAGCTCGGGAACCGTGCCGTCGGCCACGAGCCGGCCTGAGCGGATGATGACCACCCGGTCGCACAGGCGCTCGACGACGTCGAGCTGGTGGGAGGAGAAGAGCGTGGGCACACCCGCGGCCGCCCGTTCCAGGAGCACCTGGCTCATGACGTCAACGGCCACCGGGTCCAGGCCGGAGAAGGGCTCATCGAGGATGAGCAGCTCGGGGTCGCTCACGAGTGCGGCGGCCAGCTGGACGCGCTGCTGGTTGCCCAGCGACAGGCTCTGCACCTCGTCGCCGCGTCGTTCCTCCAGGCCCAGGCGCTCGGTCCACTGGTTCGCGGCCGCCTTGGCGGAGGAGGCGGACAGCCCGTGGAGGCGGGCCAGGTAGACGAGCTGCTCGGCCACCTTCATCCGGGGGTAGAGGCCGCGCTCCTCGGGCATGTATCCGATGGCTCGCCGGGTGGCGGCGTCCACGGGGGAGCCCTTCCAGGTCACAGTGCCGTGGTCGGCGGCGAGCACGCCCATGATGATGCGCATCGTGGTGGACTTGCCAGCCCCGTTGGCTCCGACGAAGCCGACGATCTCGCCGGCTTCCAGCGACAGGGAGAGGCGGTCGAGGGCCTGCAGGCTCCCGAAGCGTTTGGAGAGGTTGGACAGGGTGAGCATCGTGGCTCCTTGGGTCTCGGAGACGAGGGGTGGTTGGGCGAAGGGGTGATGAGGAGAGGAACGGGGTCTGCGTTCGTCGGGTCCGACGGCGTATCCAGCTTCCTTGACATGGAAAGTTTGCTTGTCCAAAACGTCGATGTCAAGTGTCTTTGTCGTTTCTGTCGTTGCGCGGGCCGTTCGCGCTGTTAGGGTGGCGCCCGTGCACCTCAAGACGTTGACGATCAAGGGATTCAAGTCCTTCGCCTCGTCAACCACCCTCCGCCTGGAGCCCGGCATCACAGCGGTGGTCGGCCCCAACGGCTCCGGCAAGTCCAATGTCGTTGACGCCCTGACCTGGGTTATGGGGGAGCAGGGCGCCAAGAACCTGCGCGGTGGCTCCATGGCCGACGTCATCTTCGCCGGCGCCGGCTCCCGCCCGGCCCTCGGGCGAGCCGAGGTCTCCCTGACCATCGACAACACCGACGGCGCCCTGCCGATCGACTACACCGAGGTCACCATCTCGCGCACCCTGTTCCGCGGGGGCGGCTCGGAGTACCAGATCAACGGCACCCCCTGCCGTCTCCTCGACGTTCAAGATCTCCTCAGTGATACGGGCCTCGGGCGCCAGATGCACGTCATCGTCGGGCAGGGCCAGCTCGACGCCGTCCTGAGCGCCACCCCCGACGACCGACGCGGCTTCATCGAGGAGGCCGCCGGCGTCCTCAAGCACCGCAAGCGCAAGGAGCGCGCCCTGCGCAAGCTCGAGTCCATGGCCGCCGACCTCGCGCGGGTCTCCGACCTCGCCCAGGAGCTGCGTCGCCAGCTCGGCCCCCTGGCCCGGCAGGCCGCCGTCGCCCGGCGCGCCCGGGCCATCCAGGTCGAGGTCCGTGACGCCACCGCCCGGCTGCTGGCCGACGACGTCGTCCAGGCCCAGTCCCTCCTGGAGGCCGGCGACGAGGACAAGGAGGCCCTGGCCAAGCGCCGCCGCTCAGTCGAGGAGGCCGAGCGCGTCGCTCGGGCGCGCTTGAGTGAGCTGGCCGCTGTCGAGACCACCTCCGCCCAGCGCCTTGCCCGAGCCGGTGGCGTCTGGGAGGAGCTCACCGGAGTGGCCCAGTCCCTCGGTGCGCTCGCGGACGTGGCCGGAGAACGGATCCGGCTCCTGGCCGCAGCGCCCACCGCGAGCCACGGCACCGACCCCGAGGAGCTCGAACGGCGGGCCGAGGCCGCTGGCCGGGAGGAGGCCGAGCTTCTCGACGCCGTCGAGACGGCCCGCACAGCGCTCAGTGACGCCACTCGGGTGCGCACGGACGCGGAGACCGCTGAGAAGGCCGCCGACCAGGAGCTCTCAGCCGCGCAGCGCCGGGTCTCGGAGCGACGCGAGACGATCGCCCGCGCCGGTGGACGCGTCGCCTCCGCCCGCAGCCGTCACGAGGCCAGCCTGGCCGCCCTCGAGCAGGCCCGCAGCGCCCTTCAAGCCGCCGAGACACGTGAGGAGCGTGCTCGAGACGCGCTGGCCGAGGCCGGGGGAGAGCGGGAGGATCAGGACGACGCAACGGCAGTCGCTGGGAAAGGAGCGGTGCCGGGGGCGGCCGCTGAGGCCAGTGCGGCCGAGGCGGCGTCCCGGGCCGCTGCCGTCCATGAGGAGGCGACCCGCCGTCTGGCCGAGGCTCGCGAGGCCGTCTCCGCCGCCACCGACGCCCGCCGGGAGGCGGCCTCCGACCGGGCCACCTGGACGGCCAGACGTGACACCCTGGCCATGTCCCTGCGCAGCCAGGACGGGACGGCCGCACTGCTCCAGGCCGGGGTCGAGGGCCTCCTCGGTCCGCTGGCGGAGCACATCAGTGTCGAGCGCGGCTGGGAGAACGCCGTCGCCGCTCTCCTGGGGGTGCTCGCCGAGGCCGGGCTCGCCGTCGACGCCGGGGCCGCCCTGGCCGGGCTGGAGAGCGCTCGCGGCCAGGACGTGGGGGCCGTGCGGCTGGTTCTGGCCAGTGAGCCGTCGATGGGCGTCGAGCATGACGCCGAAGACGAGGCGGCGCCGGCCCCTGTCGACGGCGTGCTGGTGGCCCGCGAGCTCGTGAGTGTCACGCGGCAGGAGCACGGGAGCCTCGGGAGGGTCCTGGACGGGCTGCTCAAGGACTGCTGGGTCGTGGAGGATGTCGAGACCGCTCGGGCTCTGCGTGCAACGCTGCCCGACGCCGTCGTGTCCACTCGCAGTGGCGATGTCCTGGCTCCCGGCTGGGTCGCCGGGGCAGGGCGCGGGTCCTCCTCGGTTCTCGAGCTCAGCGCCGCTCACGAGGAGGCCGAGGCCGAGGCCGCCGCCGCAGCACAGGCGGAGACCTCGGCCGACGCCGCGCTGGAGGAGGCGCGTCGCGGGGAGGAGGTCGCGCGCCAGGCTCTCAGTGAGGCGCTGACCGCCCTGCGCCAGGCCGACGCCGAGGCGGCCCGGGCCGCTGAGACCATGGCCCGCTTGGCTTCAGCGGTCCACGCCGCCACCGAGGAGACCGGCCGGGCCCGTCGGGTCCTGGAGCGGGCTGAGGCGGAGTCCGTCCAGCGCACCGCTGAGCTCGCCGCCGCCACGGCCGCGCTGGCCGAGGTCGAGGGCGAGTCCGAGGCCGTCGACGGCGCGGATGCGGCGGACGACGTAGGAGGTCATGGCCCCGACCATCTTGAGCGCGCGCTGGAGCGCGCCCGGCAGGAGCGGGAGGGGGCGGCGGAGGCTGCGCGCGAGGCCCGCGGCGCCGAGACCGACGCCCGACTGGCGCTGCGCACGGCCGAGGAGCGCGAACGCTCCAGCCGAGGGCGTGCCGACTCCCTGCGAGCTGCCGCGCGCCGTGAGCGGGAGCAGCGCGCCGCCGCCGAACGGGCTCAGCAGCGCCGCAGCGCCCAGCTCGCCGTCGCCACGCATGTGCGGGACCAGGCTCGCGCCGCCGCCGAGACGGCCAGAGCCTGCGTCCAGCAGGCGGCTGATGAGCGTGCCACCATCGAGACCGAGCGGGCCGAGGCCCTGGCCGCAACCAACGAGGTTCGCGAGGAGATCGACCAGCTCACCAAGGAGCTCGGCAGCCTCACCGACGCCGCCCATCGAGAGGAAGTGGCCCGGGCGGAGCAGCGGATGCGCCTGGAGTCCCTGGCCGAGCGGGCCATGAGTGAGCTCGGCCTCGAGCTGGAGCCCCTCGTTGAGGAGTACGGACCGCACATGCTCGTCCCCGAGGCCGTCGAGGAGCCCGATACCGCCCCCGGCGTGGACGTGGAACCGGCCGATGATCGGAGCTGTGACCACACCCGGGCCAGGGCCCGGCAGACGGGCCATCCCTACGTGCGTTCCGAGCAGGAGAAGCGCCTGGCCAAGGCCTCGCGCGACCTCGCCCGCCTCGGCAAGGTCAACCCGCTCGCCCTCGAGGAGCACGCCGCACTGGAACAGCGGCACCAGTTCTTGGCTGAGCAGCTCGCCGACCTCAAGCGCTCGCGAGACGACCTGCTCAGTATCGTCGAGGAGATCGACGCTCGGGTCCAGGAGGTCTTCACTCAGGCCTACGAGGACACCGCTCGTCAGTTCGCCTCCGTCTTCGATCGGCTCTTCCCGGGTGGCGAGGGGCGCCTGGTGCTCACCGATCCTGACGACATGCTCACCACCGGCATCGAGATCGAGGCGCGCCCGGCGGGCAAGAAGGTCAAGCGGCTCTCACTGCTCTCGGGCGGGGAGCGCTCACTGGCCGCCGTCGCCCTGCTGGTGGCGATCTTCAAGGCGCGCCCCTCGCCCTTCTACGTCATGGACGAGGTGGAGGCGGCCCTGGATGACACCAACCTGGGCCGGCTGCTGGAGATTTTTACCGAGCTGCGTCAGTCCAGTCAGCTCATCATCATCACCCACCAGAAGCGGACCATGGAGGTGGCCGACGCGCTCTACGGCATCACCATGCGTGACGGGATCACCAAGGCGGTCTCGCAGCGGCTGGCCCAGCCCGACCGTGGTACGGCTGTGACTCCTGATGTCTGAGTGAATTATGAGGAGAGTGTGGTAGTGATCTTACAATATGACACTCGTTTTCAGAGTCAAGCCATTGTTGTGTCAGGAAGTTATCAGGTTTTGTTGTCGATTGGACGACAAATGCGTGCGAAGTCTAGTCAGATCGCATTTCGCAAGGCAGAATCCTAGCCATGGGTGCCATGATTCTTCCTCTCGTCGTCGTGCTGGTTGCCGGCCTGCTTGTGCTCGGCATGGTCTGTGCTGAGCGCTTCCCGATCCGCTCCTGGCCCTCACGCATTCGCAGTCTGGTTCGCAATGCGCAGGAGGTGCGTCAGGAGGAGCAGGATGTCGAGGTTGAGGTCGTGCCTCAGGAGGCCCGCCTCTCCGACCTCATGACGCGTGAGGGTCCTGCGCCCTACGTGGGTACTGACTCCTTCGGCGGCCTGGTGGGCGTTTTCGAGAAGGCGATGGACGGTGCGGAGAGGACTCGGGGCTCTGTCGGCTCGCGGCGTCGCGGCCAGGTGCACGAGCCGGCGGCCAGCGGGCTGTCGCAGCCGCAGGGGTGAGCTTCTCCGGCCCGGTTCGTGAAAACTATGCCCTGCATTCATTTTCACGACTCATCGGGTCCGAGGTGGCAACCTCTGGATATAGTCCCGGCCCTGAGAGGTCACCATCCCGGTATTGACTGCACCTGCCTCTTGCGTCTTGATCATGCCATGACGTGAACAGATAACGCCTTTGTGCGCATTGATATGGAGGGCCTCGGCCCTCTCCGCCTGCGGTACGCCAATCGGTGTGCCGCAGGTTTTCTATTGTCACGACTCGGCGTCGCATCACGTCGGTGACTCCCGTGAGGTCGTGCCGCTGAGAGATGGTCGGAGGAGAACAACCCTGCCGCAGCAGGTCCGCTATCGGGCATGATGGGTCTATGGAACCGATCCTCATCGTTCTCGGCATCATCCTGATCATCGTCGTCGGCGGAGGTCTGTGGCTCTATGCGGGCAGGCGTCGGGGCCAGGTCCCCGACGAGGTCAGCGCCCACAGGCCCATGTCCGTCGAGGACCTCCTGCCCTCCGAGGAGGACGAGGAGGACGAGGAGCCTGCGGGGGAGGGCGCTGCAGAGGCTGAAGCGAGCACGGCGCCGGCTGCCACGCTGGAGTCGCCCGAGTCCATCCCCGGTCGCATGCAGCGTCTGCGCGCCCGCCTGGCCGGTGCCGGCGGCTTCGGCAAGGCGGTCCTGTCCGTCCTGTCCCGCGGCGACCTGACCGAGGAGGACTGGGAGGAGATCGAGGACACCCTGCTCACCTCCGACCTCGGTATCGAGGTCACCACGTCCCTCATGGACGAGTTGCGCACCCAGGCCAAGGTGCTGGGAACCTCCGACCCCGAGGCCATCCGCACCGTCCTGCGCGCCGAGCTGCTCAAGCTCGTCGACCCCAGCCTGGACCGCTCCCTCAACCTGGAGCGTCCCACTCCGGCCGACGGCGCCCAGGGAACGCCCGCGGCCGCCATCCTCATGGTGGGTGTCAACGGCACCGGCAAGACCACCACCTGCGGCAAGCTCGCCCGCGTCCTGGTTGCCCAGGACAAGACCGTCGTCCTGGGTGCGGCCGACACCTTCCGGGCCGCGGCCGCCGAGCAGCTGAGCACCTGGGGCGAGCGTGTGGGCGTCGACGTCGTGCGCTCCGAGAAGGAGGGTGCCGACCCCGCCTCCGTCGCCTACGACGCCGCTCGCCAGGCGACCGACCAGGAGACGGACGTCGTCGTCGTCGATACCGCCGGGCGCCTGCAGAACAAGGCCGGCCTCATGGACGAGCTGGGCAAGATCAAGCGCGTCATGGAGAAGATCGCCCCGGTCGGGGAGATCCTCCTGGTCCTGGACGCCACCACAGGCCAGAACGGCATGCGCCAGGCCCAGGTCTTCTCCGAGGCCGTGGGCATCACCGGCATCGTGCTCACCAAGCTCGACGGCACTGCCAAGGGCGGCATCGTCGTCACGGTTCAGAAGGAGCTGGGCGTGCCCGTCAAGCTCGTGGGCCTGGGGGAGGGCGCCGACGACCTGGCCCCCTTCGACCCGGAGGGCTTCGTCGACGCGCTGCTGGGCTGAGCCGCCGGGCGGGTGAGGACTCTTACTGAATGATCCACCCCTTCTGGGCCGCGATGTGCACCGCCGCGGCCCGGGTGGGCGCATCGGTCTTGGCCATGGCCTGGGACAGGTGGTTGCGGGTGGTCCCTTCCGAGAGATGGACCCGCCGGGCGACTTCGGAGACGGTGGCGCCGTCGGCGGCGGCCTGAAGCACCTCGGTCTCCCGGGCGGTCAGCGGGGAGTCCCCGAAGACGAGCGAGTCGGCAGCCAGCGCCGGGTCGACGACGCGCATCCCCGCATGGACCCGACGCACTGACTCGGCCAGCTCGGTGGCCGGAGCATCCTTGACGACGAAGCCGTGGGCCCCGGACTGGATGGCGCGCCGCAGGAATCCGGGGCGCCCGAAGGTCGTGACGATGAGGACCCTCGTGGCCGGCAACCGCTCCAGGAGCCTCGCGGTCGCGCTCAGCCCGTCGGTGCCGGGCATGTCGACGTCCATGAGAACGACATCGGGCCGGTGCTCGAGTGCGACGGGTAGGACATCGTCCCCGTTTCCGACCTGGGCGACGACCTCGATATCGGTCTCCAGGGTGAGCAGCGCAGCCAGTGCCCCGCGCACCATGGCCTGGTCGTCGGCCAGCATCACTCGGATCATCGCTCAGCTCCGTCACTCAAGGTTCCTCAGGACCGACGACATGGGTGCTCGCCGGAGTTCGGGGTGCACGCGACCGGGTCACTCGGTCGCGTCGTACGTCATACGGGAGGATAGACGGCGGGCGCTCACCCTCAGGACGGTGCCGCTGCCGTCGGAGGGTGCCTCGATGGTGAGGTCGGCACCGTTGTCCTGACAGCGCTGGCGCAGCCCCTCCAACCCGTGACCGTCGCCGGCACCGGCCGAGTCGAGTCCGATACCGTCGTCGGCCACCTCAACGGAGTCGGAGGTCAGCTCCACCTTGCAGTGTGAGGCGCGGGCGTGGCGCACGACGTTGGTGACGCCCTCGCGCACCACCCAGGCGAAGAGCTCGCGCAGCTCAGGGTCGACGGCCTCGACGGTCAGTGGCAGGTCGGCCCGGATACCGGCCGAGGTCAGGACGCTCGTTGCCCGGGCCAGCTCACCGGTCAGGCTCAGCTCGCGGTAGCTGTTGACGGTGGCGCGCACGTCGGCCAGGGCGGAGCGCGCCAGGGACTGCACCTCGTTCAGCTCCGCCCTGGCCTGATCGGGGGCGACGTCGACGAGCCGGGCGGCGAGCTCCGACTTCAGAGCGATGACCGTCAGCGAGTGCCCCAGGATGTCATGCATGTCCCGGGCCATGCGGTTGCGCTCCTCGTTGATCTCCAGCTCGTGAGTGCGCTGCTCCAGAATGCGGGCCACCCGCCGCTGTTCCATGATGTAGCGCCCGAAGGTGCAAGCGCCGCCCGCGCCGAGCAGAGCGATCCACGCGTCTTCGCTCGCGGACCAGGACGGAATCATCCTGGGAACGAGGAACAGAATGCCAGTCAGGATCGCGATAGGCCCGATGGCCGCCTGCCAAGGCAGGGAGAAGGCCAGGACGACGGCCAGGAAGACCACCAGCTGCAGGCCCGGCGATCCCACACCGAGGGCGGCCCCGCTCGCCGTGAGCGCGCCGATGATGATGAGCGACAGGCTCAGGCGGCCGGGCCAGGTCAGCCCTTGCCGGACCCGCCTCATGCTGAGCGAGCAGGCGGCGTACAGGCATGCGCAGGAGACGATGGCACTGACTGCGCCCCAGACCCCGCCGTTGGACCCTCGTGCCATGCCCGCCCGGACGACCGGAACCATGGAGGCGGCCCACACGACCCCCCAGCCGACTGCCACGACGCGGGTGCGGCGCGCCCGCGCCTCGGCCAGGGAGGAGGCGCGGGCTTTCATGACCCTGATGGTACTCACGAGCTCACACCCGGGCGGTGTCGCGGCCCATCCTCCAGGCGGCCCCGCCCAGGAAGACCGCGAGCCAGGTCAGGACGTTGACCACCCACCACCAGGAGAAGCTCTCTGCGCCCATGGGCCACAGCGCCAGGTTGTGCAGCCCGTACATAGGGGTGAGGCTGCCGATGCGATCCATGGTGGAGCCCGGCGTCAACGGGATGAACATGCCCCCGAGGAAGGCGAGCAGGGCCATGAGAGGGCCGACCACCTGCATGGCGTTGTCCGAGGGAAGGAGATAGCCGACGAACAGTCCGAAGGCGACGAAGACCAGGGAACCGAACCAGATGATGAGTGCCGAGGAGATCCAGACGCTCGCCGGCATCTGCGCGTGACGCAAGGGGCCGCAGGCGTAGACGGCACCGATGGCCAGGGCGCTGATGAGTATCCCGACGATCGCCTTGGCGGTGATGTAGGCGATGGGCTTCAGCGGCGTCAGGCGCAGCTGACGGCTCCAGCCCGAGGCTCGCTCGTTGCTCACGGCCGCCCCTGCCCCGGTGGTGGTCATGAGCGCGCCGTACAGTGCCATGCCGATCATCATGTTCGCCACGACATTGCCGTTGCCGTATGGCGTCGAGGAGTAGTCGGTGGTGGTGAACATGAGGAAGAAGGCCACTGGCAGCAGGACGGAGAAGATCATGGCCCGGCGGTTGCGCAGGCGCCGGCGTGCCTCGAGTGATAGCAGGGTCAGGCTCAATCCGCCCAGGGGCGGTGTGGCGCGGGAGGAGAGATCGAGGTGGTCGACTGCTGACAAGGCGGAGGAGGACTCAGAGGGAGAAGACATTGCGGTTCCGGTGGAAAGCCTGGGAGAAAGGGTGTCGGTGCTGCTGGTGCGTTTCATGCTGACGCTCCCGGAGTGGGAGCTGCGGCGCCGTCGCTGGTCAGGGCCACGAAGGCGTCCTCCAGGCCACGGCTGGTGATCTCCAGGTCCTTGGCCAGGTGATCGCTGAGGAGGAGTGCGGCAACGGCGTCGGTGTCGGTCGAGCTCAGAGTGAGTGCGCTGCCCAGGACCTCGATGTCGTGGACCCGGCCACGGGCCTGCAGATCGGTCAGGGCGCTGCGTAGCTGCTCGGCTGTGCAGGTCAGGGTGGCTCGCAGGCTGCGGCCGCTCACAGAGGTGCGGATCTCGGCCGCGGTGCCGTCGGCGATGATGCGCCCATGACGCATCAGGATGATCCGATCGGCGAAGGCGTCGGCCTCCTCAAGGTAGTGCGTGGCGAAGATGATCGTGCGTCCGTGCGCGGCGTCAGCGTGGATGGCCTCCCAGAAGCTGCGGCGCCCCTCGACGTCCATGCCGGTGGTCGGCTCATCGAGGATGAGCAGAGCCGGGTCGCTCACCAGCGCCATGGCGAAGCGCAGGCGCTGCTGCTGGCCTCCTGAGCACTTCTTGACGATGCGTGAGGCGAAGTCGGTGATGCCCGCGCGCCGCATGGCCTCCTCGGTATCGATCCGGTGGGAGAAGAGGCTTCCCGTCAGCTCCACCGTCTCACGCACGGTGATATCGGGCAGGAGCCCGCCGGTCTGCATGACGGCTGTGACCAGGCCCCGGTCGACCGCCTGGCGCGGGCTCATCCCGAAGGTGCTCACCTCTCCGCCGGTGGGTCCACTGAGTCCCAGGATCATGTCAATCGTCGTCGTCTTGCCGGCGCCGTTGGGCCCCAGGAGGGCGACGACCTCGCCTGGGCGGATGGTCAGGTCGATGCCGTCGACGGCGGTGACGTTCCCGAAGGACTTGTGCAGGGCGGTCAGCCTGACGGCGTCTGCGGGCTCCGCCACGGGAGCCGTCATGGGAACCTCCCGGAGTGCGGGCTCCCGGGCGGACCGGGTCGTTGTTGTGCTCATGGCTCAAGACTCCTCCCACGTCGGCTGCGGTCCATGGCCCATCGGTCACTACTTGCTCATGACATATCTCAGGGGTCGCCGGATGGTGAAATACCGCAGGATATCGGGAGAAAACCCGCGTTCGGAGTGGGAGAGGGCGTCTGGGGGAGCCGGGGCCCAGAGGTATGACGTGGCGGAGGCCGCCAGCTGGTGAGTGTGGGCTCAGTCCCGGTCCGGGCGCGGGGGAGAGGGCGGGCCCCGCTTGCCGCTATCCTGGGGCACAGTCGAGGTGATCGCCATGGCCCACGGACATGGACGTTCCACCCTCATCCGCCCACAGTCTCCCGACCAACGCGCCCGACGGCGCCAGGAAGGACCATCGCGTGTTCGGCAACCTCTCCGATCGCATCACCGCCTCCTTCAACCAGCTGCGCGGCAAAGGTCGTCTCACCGAGGCCGACGTCAACGCCACGGTCACCGAGATCCGCCGCGCCCTCCTGGAGGCCGACGTCGCCCTGCCCGTGGTGCGCGCCTTCACCTCCGCGGTGCGCGAGAAGGCGGTCGACGCCGCCCGCTCCCAGGCCCTCAACCCGGGCCAGCAGGTCGTCAAGATCGTCAACGAGGAGCTCATCGAGGTCCTGGGCGGCGAGACCCGGGAGATCAACTGGGCCGACCGCGGCCCCACGATCATCATGCTCGCCGGTCTCCAGGGCGCCGGTAAGACCACCCTGGCCGGAAAGCTCGGCCGCTGGCTGCGAGACCAGGGCAAGCGCGTCCTGCTGGTGGCCTCCGACCTCCAGCGCCCCAACGCCGTCACGCAGCTGAGCGTCGTCGCCGAGCGCGCCGGGGTGCACGTGTGGGCGCCCGAGCCCGGTAACGGCGTGGGTGACCCGGTGGCCGTGGCCCGTTCCGGCGTCGAGCAGGCACGCACTAACGGTTACGACGTCGTCGTCGTGGACACCGCCGGCCGCCTGGGCGTGGACGCCGAGATGATGGACCAGGCGATCCGCATCCGCGACACCGTCGCCCCCCACGAGATCCTCTTCGTCCTGGACGCCATGGTCGGTCAGGACGCCGTCAACACCTCGGTGGCCTTCCGCGACGGCGTCGGCTTCACCGGCGTGGTCCTGTCCAAGCTCGACGGCGACGCCCGCGGCGGCGCGGCCCTGTCCGTGCGCGGCGTCACCGGGGCCCCGGTCCTGTTCTCCTCCACCGGCGAGGGCCTGACCGACTTCGAGCGCTTCCACGCCGACCGCATGGCCTCGCGCATCCTGGACATGGGTGACCTGCTCACCCTCATCGAGCAGGCCGAGCGGACCCTGGACCGCCAGGAGGCCGAGGACGCCGCCGCCAAGCTCGCCAAGGGCACCTTCACCCTCGACGACTTCCTGGGCCAGCTGCGCCAGATCCGCAAGATGGGCTCCATGAAGAAGCTCCTGGGCATGATGCCCGGCATGGGGCAGATGCGTGAGGCCCTGGAGAACTTCGACGAGCGCGAGGTCGACCGCATCGAGGCGATCGTGTGCTCCATGACTCCGGCCGAGCGCAAGGACCTGTCCATCCTCAACGGCTCGCGCCGCAGCCGCATCGCCAAGGGATCGGGCACCACCGTCCAGGCCGTCAATGAGCTCGTGGACCGCTTCGAGCAGGCCAAGAAGATGATGGAGGCCATGGCCTCCGGCGGAGGCATGGGCGGACCCGGCGAGGGCGGTCCCATGCCCGGCATGGGGTCGCTGCCCGGCATGGGCAAGCACTCCAAGGCCCGTCAGGCCCCCAAGGCCAAGCGCGGCAAGGGCGGTAAGAAAGGCCGCAGCGGCAACCCCGCCAAGGCCGCCCGTCAGGCCAAGGAGGCCGCAGCCGCCAAGCAGGCCAAGATCGAGGCCGGGCAGAGCGCCGCGCCAGCAGCCGGCTCCTCCTTCGGGCTCGGCGGCGGCCAGGCCGGAGCCTCCGGCTACGGGATCATGCCCCAGGCCCAGCAGCAGGCTCAGACCGGTGCGCAGCCCTCGGGTGACGACGTCGCCGATGCCATGGGCGCCCTGCCCGAGGACCTGCGCCGCCACCTCGGGCTGTAGGCTCAACGGCCCGCGGAGCCTGGGAACCGAGCCGCGGGCTCGGACGTCATCGGATCCGCCGGAGGCGGGTCAGTCGTCAGGAGACAGGGCAGTCGCACCCTCGATGACGGTGCCCTGGTGGAATACCGCTTGCCAGATCGAGCCCCGGCGACGGTAGAGCGTGGATCTGCGGGTGACGCGACTCGGTGTACGTAAGGTGTAGAGGACCTGGACGACGTCGTCGGCAAGGATGCGGGACTCCGCCTCCTCGATTCTGTATCCATCGGCGAGGGAGTCCGCATGCGTTCCCTCCAAGCGTCCCAGGACGATCTCCTTGACCTCGCTGCGGCTGTAACGTCGTCCCGAGGCGCCGATCTCGTTGAAGTCCTCCGCGATCTGCTCATCGAAGGAGCCGGCGTCCCAGATCAGCTCCGGGTGGTGGAAGATCGGTTCTCGTCGGATCAGTTCATGCCGCTGTGATGAGCTCTCCATCCCTTACCTCTCGTCGCGACGTCGACGGCTTGGACGTGACTGGGCTAAAGCCAGCCGTTGGTCTCGGCGGTGCGGGCCGCCTCGGTGCGGTTGCGGGCGTGGGTCTTGGCGATCGCCGAGGACAGGTAGTTGCGCACCGTGCCCTCGCCCAGGCGCAGTCGCGTCGCGATCTCTCGGGCGTCCGCGCCCGTGGCTGCAGCCTGCAGAACCTCCTTCTCCCGCTCGGTCAGAGGGTTCGGCCCGAGCAGGACCGACTCCTGGGCGAGCTCGGGGTCGATGACCCGCAGGCCGGCATGGACCTTGCGGATCGCCTCAGCCAGCGCCTCGGGCGGGGTGTCCTTGACGATGAAGCCCGCCGCCCCTGCCTCCATGCCCCGTGAGAGGTAGCCCGGGCGACCGAAGGTCGTCACGATGAGGCACCTGCACGATGCCCCGGAGGCGACGACCTCCGCGGTGGCCGCCAGTCCGTCGCGCCCCGGCATGTCGATATCCATCAGGGCCACATCCACGGCGTGCTGGCGTACCGCGTCCAGGACCTCGTCGCCCCGCCCCACCTGGGCCACCACCTCCAGATCGCTTTCCAGTCCCAGAAGTGTCGCCAGCGCTCCACGCACGAGGGCCTGGTCATCGGCGATGAGCACGCGGATCGGGTTCACGGCAGCCTCACCTCTAGTCTGGTTCCGCCGGACGGCACGTCAGCGGAGTCTCTCTCGACGGCGCTGGATGAGTCAGTGCGACGGGTGATCGGACTGGTCATGGTGAGGGAACCGCCCTCCTGCTCAATGCGGGAGCGTAGGCCCTCTAGCCCGTTGCCGGGTTTGTCACCGGCCAGACCGACGCCGTCGTCGCTCACCCGCAGTATCCCCGGTGCCAGGTGCACGGTGACGTTGGTGGCGCGCGCGTGCCGGACGACATTCGTGGTGGCCTCGCGCAGGGCCCAGGCCAGAAGTGCCCGCTGACGCTCAGGAATGTCCTGGGCGCTGCCGACCATCTCCACATCGATCTGGGCGGCGCTCAGGGCGGTACGCGTGGCCTCCACCTGATTGGCCAGGTCCGGGGACCGCAGGCGCGTCACCGTGGAGCGCACGTCGGCAAGGGCTCCGCGGGCCAGGGTGATGACCTCGTCGAGCTCCCGGGAGGCGGCGGCCGGGTCACGCTCGATGAGCCGGCGGGCGACCTCGGCCTTGAGGGTGAGGACCGTCAGGGAGTGCCCCAGGATGTCGTGGACATCGCGCCCTACTGCCTCTCGCTGCGAGATGAGGGCGAGCTCGCGCTCGGCGGATGTTCTGCGCTCCTGGAGCTCCACCGCGATGCGGGCGATGATGATGGTCAGTCCCGATAGTGCAGCGCCCAGCACCATCCAGCGCGACTCCGGATGCGTGTTCCACGCCAGAAAGACGGCAATCAAGAGGGCGACCGCGGTGATGACGGTTGGGATTCCCCGACGCAGCGTTGTGGAGAACAGGACCAATGAACAGAAGAAGGGGAAGAAGTAGGCGGTCCACCAGCCCAGAGCCGGCAGTGCCAGCACGCTGAAGAGAATCAGGGCCGCCAGCTTGCCCACAAGGACGCGAATCGGGAGATCAGGCAGAGGATCCCCTGCCCGCACCGCGCGGGTGTCCTGTGTGGAGAAGGCCCAGACGTAGGCGACGATGAACCCCATGACTCCGGCGATTCCCAGCAGGCGCTGCCACGGGGCGAAGGAGCCGAGGAGAAGGTGGACGAGGGGGATGACCAGGAAGAGCACCCACACCGTGGCGTCCCAGACGATATGACGGCGATAGCGGTGCCAGGAGCGGGAACGGGGTCCTTCCTTCTGCGATGCCGAGGTCTCCACGGCAGCATCATTGTGAGAGGGTTGTGATGTCGTCATCGTTGTCGTCACCGAGCTCATTGGCGCCTGGTCGCCCGGCGTCGGGCCCCGATCACGAGCAGCCCGAAGATGAGTGTCCACGCCACCAGGTTAGCCAACGGCATCCACAGCGGGTCCTGGATACCCGCCGGTCGATCCGGTACGTAGGTCCATCCCTCGCCCAGCGGCCACCGGGCCAGCGCCGTCGACCCGTACATCGGGGTGAAGCGGCTGATCGTCAGCAGCGTGTGGTTCAGCGGCATGAAGGTGTTGCCGATGAAGGCGAACAAGGAGACCAAGGAGGTCGCGATACCGATCGATGCCGAGGACGGCAGCCACATCCCGGCGGCCAGCCCCCACAGGACGAAGGGCAGGACCCCGATCAGGCAGATGAGGGGACTGGCGGCCCAGGCCCAGCCCTCCATCTGCGAGTCCGTCAGTGCCCCAGCGGTGAGGACCACGATGACCGGAAGAGCTGCTGTTCCCACTGCGGTTCCGGTCTTGACCACCAGGTAGCCACGCAGACCGCCACCGGTGACGGCCATCTGCCGGCCCCAGCCCGCAGACTGCTCGACAGCGGCCGTCGCCGAGGCGCTGGTGGCACCCAGGCAGGCACTGAAGGAGGCCATGGCGAGCATTACCGAGGCCGAGACGTTGCCGTGGGCGTGCGGACCGTAGTCTCCAGCGGACGCGTTCAGCCGACCGAAGACGAGGTACATCGCCAGAGGGAAGGCGACAACGAAGAAGAGGTTGGCCGGCTCGCGCAGGCTCCGGAAGAGGTCGAGCCAGAGGTAGGTCAGGAGAGGGCGTGCAGGCCTGAGCCCTCCCGGACGAAGTGATTGGTCTGTGAGCCCGCCCGCGTCGGGATCGACAGGGGAGTCGGATACTGGGGAGTCAGAGGATGTCTGGGACGTCGCGGTCATGATGCGGCCTCAATGCATGTGGTGATGGTGGTCAGGGTGATGGGTGTGGGCTAAGGCGTCGTCGGGGCTGCGCCGTCAGAGCCGTCGGAGGTCAGAGCGGTGAAGACCTCGTTGAGGCTCGCGGCGCCGATGCCCAGGTGCTCGGCGGGGGTGGTACTCAGCAGCCAGCGGGCGACGGCGTCGGAGTCCGTCGTGCGCAGCTCCACGTGCTCACCGTGGACGACCGCGTGCAGGATGCTGCTGGCCGCGGGACAGTCGGCCAGGTACTGCCCCAATGATTCCTCGGAGATCCCGGGCCAGACGGCGGTGACCAGGGCGCCATCGCCCAGGGCTCGGATCTCATCGACGCTGCCGTCGGCGACCAGGCGGCCATGGGCGATGATGACGATGCGGTCGGCGAAGGAGGCCGCCTCCTCCAGGTAGTGGGTGGCGAACAGGACGGTGCGGCCGCGGCGGGTCTGGGTGCGCATCGTCTCCCAGAAGGTGATCCGGGCGCCGACATCCATTCCGGCGGTGGGCTCGTCCATGATGAGAAGGTCGGGGTCTGGCAGCAGAGCAAGGGCCAGGCGCAGGCGCTGGCGCTCGCCTCCCGAGCAGCGGCTCACTCTGCGGGTGAGGATCTGGCCAAGATGCGCCTGGTTGACGACGTCGTCGAGCCTGGAAGCGCGCGGGACGCCGTCGCAGTGCCGGGGCTGCATCGAGGCCACGACCCGCAGGGTCTCCCCGACGGTGAAGTCGTCCAGGAGACCGCCGTCCTGGAAGATGACACCAACGCGGCCTGCCTGGACCGCCTGGTTGGGGGAGGTCCCCAGAAGCTCGATCGTCCCGGCGTCGGGCCGGGTCAGTCCTAGGATCATGTCGAGGGTGGTGGACTTGCCCGCGCCATTGGGGCCCAGGAAGGCGACCACCTCTCCGGGCCGGATGGTCAGGTCGAGGTTGTCGACGGCGATGAGGCTGCCGAAGATCTTGTGCAGGCCACGGGAGCGAATCGCGGGGGCTGAAGCTGTGCGCCCGACCTGAGGGCAGGATCCCGGGGAGTGAGTGACGGGGGCTGTGGTGGTTCGGGTCATGGCCCCAGGCTCCCGCCGGCCCGCGGCTCCCGGTACTGAGCGCTGTCACCGCAGCCGCATGACAGGTGTCATATGTGGCCCGGATGAGAGATAACGTCAACAGGTACTCGGACGGTGGGTGGTGGCGACGGGCAATGGTCTCGATCGGGGCGTCCTTTCCCCTCGAGGACTGCGTTGTCCCGCGAACGACTGGTGTCTGACCGGCGTCATCTGTGGGCGATCTCGCACCGAGTGGTGGGGCGGCGCCCCGGCTCGGACTGGCGACGCCGTCGGACGCTCTGGCAGAATATCCGGCTGTACTCGATTGGACGTCGGTCCCTCTCCCGGCCCCGGTCGCGTCTCGGCTCACGCCGGAAACCGTTGCTTGACCCCACCGGGGACCAGCGCGCGCCAAACCATCCAGAACCAGGAGTTCAACCAAGTGGCAGTCAAGATTCG
>ERZ772973.392-NODE-392-length-22431-cov-91.6296_pt1 | contig 22431 bp, 14 predicted proteins | sample MGYA00580672_ERZ772973 | MGnify/ENA primary metagenome ERZ772973 (study PRJEB29015, sample SAMEA2737938) | human oral metagenome | biome: human oral; feature: human-associated habitat; material: dental | place: China | collected 2152 ...
CCTCGGCCAGCATGGCCGTCAGCGCCAGGCGGATGACCTCCTCCTTGCCCAGCAGGGCCAGGCCGACGTTCTCGACGATCTTGGAGAAGGTGTCGGCGAACCAGGTCGCATTCTCCTGGGTCATGGGCATGGCATGGGCCTTTCTCGGGACGGGTTCGGGGAGCGGGATCGGTCAATACTGGCTGCAGGTCATCGGTTCTAGCATTCCGCCCCAGTTGTTGTAGTTGTAGACCGCGCCAATGGGCGTGTCCCTGCCGCCCCAATTCCACTTGTCGGGCACGCCGCTCCAGTTCCCCGCCCCGTCCACGGTGAAGCGCCCCTCGACTGGCACCTTGTTGAAATCGCCCCGGCACTGGACATTGGCGTTGGGCGGCCAGCCGGTCAGCGTGAAGACCGGGCGGTAGGCGGTCTGCCCCGCGCACGATCCGACCTCGCACGTGAATGCGGAGTCCGAGCGCGAGGTCGCGTGCCTGCGCTCGTAGCGCACCGTCGTGACCGACACGCAGTTGCCCCCCGCCCCGCGGTCGCCGATCTCCGCGGAGTGCTGGACCGCCTTGGTGCAGACCCCCACGGTCGCCCCCTCGCCGACGTCCCAGGAGCGCTCGCCGTGGTCGGCGACGTCGATGTTCTCCTGGCCGCTCAGGCTGAAGGTCGTGTCGCGGCCGCCTGACGCGCCGCCCTGCCACGTGCACGTCACCCTCGTCCCGTTCGCCGCGCAGCTCACGGTGGGCGCCGTCGGCGGTCCGAAGGGCGCCACGGCTCCGGAGACCATGTCGGAGTAGGCGGTCGTGCCGTCGCCCTTGGACGCCGCGGAGCGCACGTAGATCGTCGTCTGCCCGTTCGCCCCGAGGTTCTGCGCGCCGGATGTCGAGGACCACGATATCTGGTCCGTGCTCCACTGGAGGCTCTGGGAGGAGGTCGGCCACCCGTTGCCCTCGACCGTCGACAGCCCGGAGATCGTGAACTCGCCCGAGGCGCCCGTCGCCCGCAGCGACAGGGTTCCGGTGGGCGTCACCGGCTTGCCCAGGACCCACAGGGAGGACGACGCGGCCGGCGAGGTGTGCCCCGAGGGGCCGGCCGAGTCATTGACCGCCGTCACGGAGACCGGGACCATGGAGTTGGAGGTGGCCACCGACTCCATGACCGTCGAGGTCCCCTCGGCGGCGCTCACCCGCTTGGAGGCGCCGCCGACCGTGACCGTGTAGTACTCCACCGCCCGGCCGTTGTCGTCGCCGGGGGTCCAGCTCACGCGCACCGAGTCGCTGCTGCCGGAGGCGCCGCGGTTGGCCTGGCTCACATCGGTGATGGTCACGGCCCCCGGCGCGCCGTAGGGCACCACCGGCGCCGAGGGCGCGGACTGGGACTGCGAGCTGCCCTTCGCATTGGTCGCCACCACCGTGGCCGTGTAGGCGCCGCCGTTGGACAGGCCCCTGAAGGTCGCGCTCGTGCCCGTCACCGTCTGCTGCTGGGAGCCGCCCGGGCCCGACAGGTAGACGGTGTAGCCGGTGATGGCGGAGCCCTCGTTGGTGGGGGCGGACCAGGTGAAGGTCGCCTCCCCGTTGCCCGGCGAGCCCGTGGGCTGGGGCACCTGCCCGGGGACGACGTCGATATTCGTCGTCGCCGAGGCGGAGGCCGCCGAGTCCCCCACCCCGTTGGTCGCCACCACGTGGAAGGTGTGGTCCACGCCGTTCGTGCGGCCCTCGAACAGGCAGGTCGTCACCAGCCCGCAGCTCTTGGAGTCGCCCTGGGTCTCGTCGACCACGGTGAAGCCCGTGACGGGGTCGCCGTTGGCCGGGCCGGCGGTCCACGACACCGACGCCGTCGAGGCGCTGTTGGAGGCGGCGGACACGCCGGTGGGCGGCGCCGGACGGTCCTTGACGGCGACCTGGACGGTCCCCTCGACCTCCCGGGAGGCGTCGTTGGTCTTGTCGCCCAGGCGGAAGGACACGGTGCTCGTGCCGCTGACGCCCGCCGGCGGGGTGATGGTCAGGGTCGTCCCCGACACGCTCACCGAGGAGGAGTCGGAGGCCGACGGCGCGCCCACCACGTGCAGCGGCTCGTCCGGGAAGGGGTTGGTGGCGTAGGAGGCCAGGTCCACGCTCACCGCCCGCCCGGCGCCGGTCGACACGGAGATGGGCGCGATCTGGATGCGCTCGCGCGTGGAGGTCACGACCCTCACCGCCACCGCGGCCGTGGCGGTGGCGCCGGAGGGGTCGGTCACCGTGACCTCCACCTGGCCGGCCGCCCCCGACGCCGTGCCCGCCTGCGCCGACACGGACAGGCGCGAGCCGCTCACGGAGGCCGAGACCCCCGTCAGGCTCGGGGCGGCCGAGTAGGTCATGGCGGAGGGGTCGTCGCCGTCGGGGTCGCTCACCCACCGGGCCAGGTCCACGTCCACGGCCTTCTCGCCGGCGGCCACCTCGATCTCCGTGGGGGTCAGGGTCGGCGGCCGGTTCGCGCCGGGCAGCACGGTGATCGGCAGGGTCAGGGTCGCCACGCGGCCCTCGGAGTCGTTCAGGTCCGTCCCGTCGGTCACCTCGAAGGTCACCGAGCTGGGGCCGGAGTAGTCGGCCGCGGCCCCGAAGGTGAGCGTCGTCGGGTCGTGCACCAGCGCCGACCCGTCCCAGCCCAGGGAGGCCGAGGCCCTGGCGGCGTCAGTGATCTGGACGGTGCGCCCGGGGCGGGTGCGCACGTAGTCGTTGATGGGGATGGTCAGGGTCTGGCCGGCCCTGACCTGCAGGGAGCCGGCCGCGCTCGGGTCGACCTCGGGCTCGGCGAGCACGGATCCGGGCACGCGCACCACCGCGGAGGAGGTCAGGCCGTCGGGGTCGGTCAGCGTGTACAGGACGTAGCGGGGCGACTCGGAGACGTCGACGGTCAGCTCGCCGTCGTCGCCGACCCTCACCCCGGGGTCCTGGCTCGTCACGGTGTCGGAGTCGACGTCGCCGTCGGGGTCGGAGTCGTTGTCCAGGACGTCGACGCTCGCGCTCGAGCGGTCCAGGGCCTCGGCGGCGGGCACGGCGTCGTCGCGGGCGATGGGCGCCTGCAGCGGCGCCGCGGCGGAGACGACCACCGTGGCCAGGCCGGTGACGGGGTCGGAGCGCGAGTCGCTCACCCCGTACTCGACGGTGTAGGTGCCCTCGGTCTCGGGGGTGCGCAGCCGGATCCTGGAGCCCTTGGACTCCACCTCGATGGCGGGGTCGACGGCGCCCACCATGTCGGCGACGAGGTCGAGGTCGTCGCCGTCGGGGTCGACGTCGTTGTCCAGCACGGGGATGGACACGAGCGTGCCCGGGCGGATGTTGACCTGGTCGGGCACGGCCACGGGCCGCTGGTTCGAGGTCGCGGCGGGGGCCACGCCCACCCGCACCGTCGCCGTGGCCGTCTTGCCCAGGCGGTCGCGGACCGTGTAGGTGAAGACGTCGGTGCCCGAGGCGGTGGCGCCGGCCGTGTAGGTCAGCGCGCTCGGGCCCGTCTCGACGGTGCCCAGGCGGGGGGAGGAGCCCGGGCCGACGAGGGTCACCGAGTCGCCCTCCGCGTCGATGCCGTCCAGCGGCACCGCGATCGTCGTCTTCTGCCCCGCCACCGTCCAGCCGGTCAGGTCCTGGGGGTGCGGGGCCGTGTTCGTGGTCTCGTCCAGGGCGACGACGTTGACCGCCACGCTCGCCGAGGCGACGTTCCCGGCGGCGTCGTGCACCGTGTAGACCAGGGTGCCGGAGCCGGGCCGGTCGCCGGCGCGCACGCGCACGACGTCGTCGGAGACGAAGGGCGTGGCGGTGGCCGGGTCCATCTCGTGCTGGAGGCGGTCGTCCACCGTCATGCTCAGCCCGGCCGGGGAGCGGTCGTTGCCCAGGACGCGCACGCCGCCGACGTCGCCGGCGCGCACGACGAGCGTGTCGTCGGCGAGCACCGGCGGGTCGGAGGTGGAGGTGGCGGGCGCCGGGATGACGGTGACGCGCCCCTCGGCGGTGCCGGTCGCATTGGCCACCGTGTAGGTGATCTCCTCCGTCGCCGTCAGGCCGCCGGGCGCGGTGATGCGCAGGATGTGGTGCTCGAGCAGGGCGACGACGAGCGGCGACCCCTCGCCCGTGCGCACCGACTGGACCACCAGGACCCCGCCGCCGGGGTCGTCGTCGTTGTCCAGGACGTTGACGAGGGCCTCCCCGCCGGCCGGCAGGGTGGCGACGTCGTCCTGGGCGACCGGCGGGCTCGTGGAGTCCGCGGCGATGACGTCGACCCGGATGACGCCGGTGACCGAGGCGGGCCCGTCGGTGAGCGTGTACTCCAGGTAGGAGGTGCCGGCGGTCCGGCCGGTCACGGAGACCACCGACGAGCCGGGGTCGAGCTCGGCGCCGATGCCGGAGGGGACCTCGCCGATGGCGGACACGCGCAGCGAGTCCCCGTTGGCGTCGGTGTCGTTGACGCGCGGGTCGATCTGGACGGTCTGCCCCTCCGGGACGACGACGTGGTCGCCGCCCGCCACCGGCGCGATGTTCTCCGCCCCGCGCACGTCCACGCGCAGGACCCCCTCGGTGGACTCCCGGCCGTCGGAGTAGGTGACGGCCAGCTCCTGGACCCCGGCGCCCTGGCCGAGGTCCTGGACGGCGATCGTGCCGTCGGCGCGCCAGGTGACGTCGAGCCCGGCGGGGAAGGCCACCGACTCCAGGTAGACCGAGTCGCCGTCGGGGTCGTGCCAGTCGCCGGAGACGTTGAGGGTGGAGCGGGCGCCCTGGCCGAGGATGAGGGTCGAGGTGCGCAGCTGCTCGGGGCCGGCGTTGGTCTCCCACGGGTGCACGGTGAGCGTGACGCCGGCCGTGTCCGTGGCGGTGCCGTCGTCGAGCTCGTAGGTGAAGGTGGACGAGCCGGCGGCGCCGTCGCGGATCCTGACCTGGAGGGCGGCGCCGTCGCCGACCGCCACGACCTCGCCCAGGTCGGGCTGCGAGGTCGGGGAGGCCACGAGGACGTCCCCGTCCGGATCGGTGTCGTTGGCGATGACGGGCAGCGAGGCGGAGCGGCCGGGGCGCACCCCGAAGGAGTCGTCGACGGCGTCGGGCGGGGTGTTGTTCTCGGAGCGCTCGGCCTGGGTCTCGTCGGCGTTCCTGGTGGTGTCGTCCTCCTCCGTCTCCTCCTTCTCCAGGTCGGAGTTGATCTGGTCCCAGTTGTCCACCTGGACCATGTCCTCGTCGGGCAGCCACAGGCCGCCGTCCTCCGGGTTGTTGAGGACGATGACCTTGCGGTTGATGCGGAACACGGCCCTGGAGGCGGAGTCGAGGGCCGGGAAGTCCTCGTTGACGTCCCGGGAGGCGTCGGCGCAGTCGATGAGGTAGCCGCCGGCGCCGCTCCACGCCGCGTAGGCGCAGCCGGCGTGCTGGGCGGGCCGGGACGGGGCCCCGCCGGGGGTCTTCTTCGCCACTTCGGTCACCTGCCCGCGCAGGCTCACGCGCAGCAGGGCGTCGGCGGAGGCGACCAGGACCTCGTCGGCCTCGGGCCCGGGGACCTGGAGGTTCAGCTGCCGGCCGCTCAGGGCGACGGGGGAGCCGTCGGGGAGCACGAGGGTGCCGGAGGCCCGGTCGAGGACGACCGTCTTGTCCCCGACCGCCGAGACCTGCAGGTCGGGGGCGTCGCCGAGCGCGGGCAGCTCGGTGGTGACGGCGTCGTCCATGCCGCCAGCGCGCGTCACGGTGGTCATGCGCCCGGTGGCGGCCGAGGCGACGTGGACCGAGCCGTCGGTGCCCATGGCCAGGACCGCGCCCTTCTCGTCCCGGAGGACGGGCCTGGTGGTCTGGGCGGAGAAGGCGCCGTAGTCCTCGGCCGCCATGGCCCACACGCTGCCGGCCTCGGGGTCGACCACGCCCACGCGGTCGCCGCCCAGCTCCATGGCGGAGGCCGCGCTGAGGGGGGTGAGCATGGAGTACTGCGCGACGTCGATCCGCGTGTAGGTGTCGGAGGGCGTGTCGGAGACGAAGACCGTCCCGGCGCTCTGGTCGACGTCGAACTGGGCGCTGCCGGCGCGGATGTAGCCGTCGAGGGTCTGGGCGGGGTAGTTGAGGTGGGCGATGATGTGGAGGTTCTCGTTGGTGACCCAGACCCCGCCGTCGTTGAGGTCGACCTCCTGCGTCACCACGCCCGGGTGGATGAGCGCCAGCACCATGGCGGTCACCGAGAGCAGCCCGGCGAGACCGCTGACGGCGGTACGCATGGAGAACAGGCGCACGGGCAGCTCCTGACGAGGGTCCAACCGGTGCGGGGACACCGTGATGGTTGAGATGCGGGTCGTCTCCTGGGTTGGAGACGCAGTCATGATCGCAGCCGCCCGACGATTCGGCAACAATCGTCCCTGTCTCACAATTGAGACAAGAACCTCCGCCAAGGCCCGGAAAACCCCGGTATTGCGCCGTTACCCGGTCCAGGTCACAGTTTCGCAACCCTTCGGCCGCGCCGCGGCCTCAGCGGCCCGCGCTCCGGGGCCCGGCCGTCCACGGGGCCGCCATCGCGTCAGTGGCGGCCTCAACCTCGGTGCCCCGCGTCCTCCACGGCGCGCACGTCGTGCTCGGGATCGGCCGCGCCCACGCCGTCGCCGTCCAGATCCATCTCCTCGAGGACCTCGGGCTCGATCTCGTCCGGCGCGCGCACCGGGGTGTCGCCGGCCGACAGGAAGATGCTCACCCAGCGCGAGCGCGGGTCGGAGTCGATGAGCAGGGCCTTGACGAACAGGGTGAGCGGGATGGCGAGGATGGTGCCCAGGGCGCCGATGACCTCGGCCCAGAACAGGAGGGACAGGAAGGTCGTCGTCGTGTTCAGCCCCACGGCGTCCCCCGTGAACTTGGGCTGGATGAGGGTCTGGATGACGAAGTTGAGGGCCGCGTAGGCGACGACGACCCACAGCGCGGTCCACGGCCCGCTGTCCACCAGGGCCAGCAGGGCCGGCGGGATGAGGCCGATGAAGAAGCCGATATTGGGGATGTAGTTCGTGATGAAGGACAGCACCCCCCAGGTCACCGCCATCGGCACCCCCAGGATCCCCAGCGCGACGACGTCCAGGACCGCGACGATGAGGCCGAAGATGGTGGAGACCAGCCAGTAGGAGCGCACCGCCCTGGCGAAGCCCGCCAGCGCCGCGGCGATCTCCGGCTTGAGGGCCGTCAGGGCCCGGGCGCGCAGCTCGATGCGGGACATGTCGAACATGAGGAAGACGACGGTCAGCGCCATGATCATGAGGACCGACCCGAAGGAGGTCACCTGGGAGAGCATCCCCTGGGCCAGCATCACGATCCTGGAGGTGTCGAGCATCCTGGAGACCTGGCTCATGAGCGTGGACTGGTCGACCCCGAAGCGGCCCAGCAGCGTCTGGAGCTGCGTCCAGATGGCCTCGAATTTCCCGCTGTAGTCCGGGAGGGTCTCGACGAGCTGGGCGATGGCCACGCCCAGGGCCACGAACAGGCCGATGACGAAGGCGTAGATGAGGATGATGGCCCCGACGGCGGAGACGGGCCGGGGCACGTGGTGGCGCGAGGCCAGGGCCACGATCGGGCGCACGGTGATGACGAGCGTGAGGGCGAAGAAGGCGGGGGCCAGAAGATCGTGCAGCATGTAGATGCCCGCGCAGCCGATGACGATCGCCGCCACCGTCAGGGTGATCGTCTCACCCTGGGTCCGCTGACGGTCGGGCCTGTGGACGGGGGTTTCGCTCATGCGCCCATCCTGTCACGGGCCGGCCGGGCGCCGCGCGCCGCCCCTCCCGGCGAGGGCGGGGGGGCGCGCGAAGCGCCCGGGTGGAGGATGCTCTCCGACGGCGCCGGTCGCCGCGGGGGCGCGCACGACTCTACCAACACACCCCTATAAGTAGACCGCCGTAATTGAAGCACGGAGACCGCCGTGCCGGCAACTGATGCGCGACCAGGGCGGCCCGGTGCTCGGCGACGGGCGGCGACGCCGGGGCGGGCATCAGACACAGGAGCAGGGCGCCGCACAGGAGCAGCGCCGATGAGCGGGGCGGGAGGACCATGATTCTCCTTCGATGAGGTTCCAACTACTGACAATTATGCACCGCGCCGGGTAGAAGGGGTATCCAACGAAAGTATAGAATCGTCTACGTCCTCCGAGGGGCGAGATGAGGCGCCTCAGGGCACTTCTGGGACGGACTGTTCGGCCGTCCGCTCCTGAAGCGGTATGGTGAAAATCGATATCCACCTGTTGTCCTTCCGTCTTGACATGAAGGATCCGCCCAGTAATTCGATCCGACGGCGCACGCCCTTCAGCCCCATTCCCGAACTGAGCGCCGTATCCGCCGCCGGAGGGTCGCCATCGATCGAGTTGGTGATCAGGCATCGGAGCACGGCGGCATCGATCTCCAGGAAAACCGTAACATCCCCCGGGACGGAGACGTACTTGACCGCATTGACGATGAGCTCTTCGAAGACCCTGACGGCCTGCTGGCGCGTCCCCGCTACGATATCTTCCCCCACAAGAATGTCTATACCCTCCACCTGAATCCAACTCCCTCGCTCCTCGAGTGAGCGGCGGGCCTCTTCGACAACCTCCTGAACCGGTCGCGGCTCGGAAATACGGAGGGGAATCCCCTCATCGCCATTGGATTCGCCGATCATGATCAGAGCCCTTCGCAGTTGTCCAACCGATCTGCGCACCTGGGTGATAATAGCGTCGAGCTCGTGAACCGGGATCCCGTCGTCCGAGTGAGCGTTCTTCGCGTACTGAGCGGCCATGACCGCATGGGTGAGATCCCGCACCACGGTGTCGTGAAGCTCCGAAGTGATGAGACGGCGCTGACGCTCGAAGTTCTGCTCGCGTTGCCGCAGAAGGGAATCCGTCTGCTCACGATGGTAACGGATCGCTTCGCCGAGCACCATACAGGGCGATCCCACTAATACGGGCCAAGTCAAAGCAACGATCCAGGTGGAATCATATAATCCGAGCAGCAGCACTGCGCAGGAGAATGAGTACACCACATAACGGGGCAGGCCGCGAGTCAGGAGAATCGCTACCACACCCCAGCAGGCGGACGGAGCGATCGCACCCACATCATACGGAACGAGTTGCGCACCCCACGTGACAATGAAACTCGCGATCGCACCGGCAATCGGCAGGAAGGAGGTGAGGGGAAGGCACACCAGGGCGAGTGCGGTCGCAATGACCGCGGGCGCCTCCCGCGGAGTCGACGTGCTGGTGAATGAGATGAAGCCCAGGAACAGGGCGATGCCGACGTGCAGCAGGTGCGTACGACGAGTCGGCGCCCATGTCTCGAAGGCGCTGGCGCGGGAAGCGACGTGGAAACGGTTGAGGAGGTTGAGGAACATGACAGCGGCTCTCGCTGAAGCGGCAGGGCGAAGTGACGTAGCGTCAGTGGGGGCGACTCCAGCCTCGGGCCCAGGGCGGCCCCGCCCTCGCGGACCGACTGAGCGCCCCGGCGGTCAGTAGGTTACCCCACTCCACGCGGAACGGTGAAGGTGGACCAAAGTCCCAGCCGCCGCCGAGGCGCACGGTCCCAACCGGGCCGAGATCAGATGACCACTCCATCGTCCCAGTGTCCCCGCGCAACCGGACTCGCTAGGATTGCTCCTATGCCTCTCGATACCGACCTCCCCCCTGACGGAGCGGATGAGCGCCCTATTCGCGTGTCCATTGTCGACGATGACCCATTCGCCTTGCGCATGCTGAGATCCTACCTGGATTCTTCACCGCGGATCGAGGTGCTCAGCACATTCACATCGGCTTCGGATGTGCTTCCGTTCCTCAGACGAATGCGGCACGACGTACTGATTACAGATATGCGCATGCCCGGCATTAACGGACTCGAGCTTCTCACCCGGGTGAAGAAGGAATCGCCTGACGTCGCCGTGATCGTACTGACCTCATTCGATGACGACTCCACAATGCTGAACGCCCTCGCGCAGCACGCCAGCGGCTTCCTCCTCAAGGACGCCTCACCCGACGAAGTGGTTCGTGCCGTCATCGCCGCTCACAGGGGTGGAACCACGATCTCACCGGTCTCCGCCTCGCGTCTGATCTCCCAGCACCTGCGTCCGCCGCGGAGCGGCGCCGGATCAGACCTGACCGAGACGGAGGAGAAAGTCCTGAACCTGCTGTGCGACGGCCTGTCCAATGCTGATATAGCTGCATCCCTCACCGTCTCGGAATCCACGGTCAAAGTCCACGTGTCGCACCTTCTGAAGAAGTACGGAGCATCCTCCCGCCTCGAACTCGTCGTCATGGTCTATAAGCAAGGGGGACCCTCCTGACCCTAGCGCCTGCCAGGGGCGCGTCCTCCTCATCGAGACGTGCACTTCGCTCTCGATCGGCCAGTTCTGACCATTGTCTTCGATTGCGAAGTGCACGTCTCGATGAGGAGGAGAAGGGGGCGGCCCCGCACCGATGCAGCATGCGGAGCCGAACCCGAGCACCGAGTCTTCCTCATCAGGGTTCATGCTGGAGTGCGATGATGATGAGGGCCGCGGGGCGGAAGGGGAAGATGCGCGCCAGCCGCCTTTCCGAGTCGCCGGACCACGCTGCCCACAGGTTCGCCCGCACCCGCGTCTACTACGCCCTTTTCACTCTGCTACGCCTCTTGACCCTCCACTGCACGAGAAAAAGGAGCGTAGCGGAGGTTGAAAGAGCGCATCAGACGGAAAAGGCGCAGCAGGCGACCCGACACGGTCCCCCGCGGATCCGGAGATATTCCTGGCAGAAAGGCTCACCGCCGACCGGAATCAGTAGCAGCGGCAGACGAGCTTCCAGGCGCAGTAGCCACCGGAATAACCTCGGTAACGGCAGTTCATGTTCTCAGACGGATCGAGTCTGAGAGGCGGAGACGGCGTTGATGACCCCGGTGGCCCGGCGCCGCCCGCGTTCGGCCCGCTTGAGGTCGATCCTCTCGCCGATCAGGACGACGAGGGGATGATGCGGGCGGCGCGGCGGGTGAGCCGTGGGACCGCGTTGAAAAGATGATGGGGCCTGATGACCTTTATTGTAGTGACGGATCCGAATCAGAGGGAATACGACGGAAGATGATGCTTCGGCTCTCTTCTACGACGGAAGAACAACATCCACACCCACTTCCGTTCATCCATCAGTGCGGGCACGGGCTGACGAGTCGGAGCAGGAGCAGCAGATTTCAGGGCGTCATAGTCACATCCGTAACCGGCCCGGCCCCGCCAGGGCATACGACGGACGGATCGGCGTCATCCGCGCGGGAGCCTGAGCGCCCCGTGACCGTACCAGGTGTTCGTCCCCGTCGACGTCGTCGCGCAGGGGAGTTTCGCGTTCTCAGCGGGGCACTGGACGGGGGACGCGAGTGCCGTCAGCTCCTGCCCCACCCGACTGGGGGGCACGCCCCGGGCCAGAAGGATCGCGGCGGCGGCCGCCACCTGCGGGGCCGCGTACGACGTCCCGCTCTCGTACCAGTAGTACCGGCACAGATCGACGCCCTCGGAGCAGTCCGACTGGATTCCGGGGGCCAGGGGGGTCCCGTCATCGGCGAGCATCCCGAAATCTCGAAGGAGCTCTGCGGGGACTGTTGTGAGTATTGCGGAATCGAGGCCGTGGGGAGCATTGCCCTGGTCGTACCAGACGGGCTCGCCGCCGGGGGCCGCGATGTCAATGGCGGTTCCGACGTTCGAGTAGTCGGCGCGGACGCCGGACGCGTCCAGCGACCCGACCGTGATGACGTGCTCCGACTGCGCCGGCAGAGTGACGCAGCTGCCGTCGACGCTCCGCCCACTGCTTCTCGCGTGGCCCGCGCTGTAACCGTCCGTCGTGCCGCCGTCGAGGTCGTAGCTCTCGTTCCCGGCCGCCGCGACCATGACCACGCCCCTGTCGGAGGCGTACTGCAGGGCCGACTCGATCTTCGCGCGATCCTCCCGCTGCCGGGCCCGCTCCTCATCGGTGTCCCCCGGGGCGTTGTCGCAGTAGCGGAACCACGGATCGACCGTGAAGCTCATGACGAGGACGTCCAGGCCGGCGTCGGCGCCGTACCGGATCGCCCGGCTGACCGCGTCGGCGGAGAAGTAGCCGGAGGAGTCACCGGCCTTCAGGCTGACGAGGTCCGCGCCGGGCGCCGCCCCGCCGATGCCGTGACCATCGAGCGCCGCCGCGATAATGCCCGCGACCGCGGTGCCGTGACCGAGCAGGTCGCGGCCGGGATCGGTGCAGTACGGGTCCCGGCTGCACCGGTCCTCGACGAACGAGCGACTGAGGGCGGCGTCGTAGGCGTCATCCAGATCGGGATGGGTGGAGTCGATCCCGGTATCGATGACCCCCACGACCGTTCCCCTCCCGTCCTCCGGCGAGGTGCCGCCCTCCTTCCAGGACAGGTACCACTGCTGGGGCCTGAGGGGGTCCGGGCCCGGGGACGTGTCGGCGGCCGCGGCCGTCGGGGGCGCGAGGATCGTCAGAGCCAGCGCGAGCACGACCGCGACGACCGGGGGAGTCGACCGTCCGCGGGCGGTCCCGGGATCCTCGGGGCCCCAGGTCCTCACCACCGCGCCACCTCCTCGTAGAGCCGGCGCACGGGCGCCGTTGTCAGCAGGACCGAGCCGTTGTGCTCAACCCAGGACAGGAAGCCGGCCTCCTCGCCGTAGGGCGCCCGCTCCCTGCCGACGACCAGGTCGACGCAGTGCCCCCGGCGTCGGGCGGCCAGGACAACGGCGGCGTCCTTCTCCACATCGCCGGTGAGGGCGCCCCCCTCCCTGGCCAGCAGACCGCGCAGCTGAAGCAGCACGGCCTCGACCTGCTCGTCGGACTCCCGGGAGTCCGGTTCCACTCGGCGCGGGATCCACTCATCCATCCCTCCCTCGCGGGAGGACAGGACGGTTCGCACCGATTTCCTGAGGTCGCTGCGCATGGAGCGGTTCATGATCGTGTCCTTAATCTACAGAAGAGGAATCGTTAACTACTTCTCGTCGGATCGCAAATCAATTGCATGTCCGGCACGCGACCGTCGAGCAATTCTGTTACTTCATCGCGAACCTCACCTGTTTCGATTCGAACACAAGCGACTCGAAGGAGTTCAGGTCGACCCTTACTGGAATGGTTTCAGAACCGAAATAGAACAACGGCTCCCCGATCGCGCGCACGGGCCACCCCGCCATACTGATCTTCTTGTACAGGGAGTGATCCAGGCAGGCGACGACAACATCCTTCGTCGAGTCAGGATCAACATGCTCGTATAAGGCGATCATCAGTTCCTGCATCGAGAGGAACCCGCCGCCCGCCACGGAGGCCAGTCTCGCGATCTCAATCAATCTGCTCCCGTCGGCCAGAGGGGCACGATAACCGAAAACCCGTTCAACAGGGAGAAGGACATGCTCCGCGTTTGTCCGAATGATGACACGGGCGGTGCACAGCAGACGCCCGGAGTCGTCATTCATGGTGGCAATCGTCGACAATGGGGCCAATAGCCTGTCTTCATTCTCGAGCGCTTGCAGGAGGGCGTCAGCATCGTCGACCTTCTTGTACCCGCTGGTGGCGTACCGGTGAGCAACGAACCGCGTCACCTCGTCGACATAGGATGCTTCATGAAGAATAACAGGAGAAAAGGTTGAGATTGACATGACCCGAACTTTCTGGAGAGACACGAATCGGTGAAATTGTTATATTTAATTCATCAAACGTTCATCATCACCTTTTCATCCCACCTCCGCTCCGCGCGAACATCCACTCGTCCTCGAGGTCGCGACGCTCCAGGATCGCCCGCCGTGACTCGAAGGAATGCCCCTCGCCGGGGAAGACGGCCAAGGTGGCGTCCGCGCCGCACAGCACGAGGTTCTCGTAGAGGGTCAGCGACTGCTGCGGCGTCGTGGCGGAGTTCTCATCGGAATCCCCACACGTGATCAGGAACGGGATCCCCCGATGCGCATGGGCCTGGGGGAGAACGGTCATGGCGCCGTACAGATCGGGGGCGGAGGCCACGGTGCGATTGTCGTGCTCGAATCCCCCCGGCGTGGTGTACCTGTCATACGCCCCGCTCCGCAGCAGCACCCCGGTCGGCGAGGCCGCGCGGCGGAGCACGGCCACGGCGGCCAGCGCCGCCCCGAAGCTGTGCCCGCCGAGGAAGGGCGCGGCGGACGACTCCGGAAGCTCTTCGGCGATGACATCCAGAGCGGCCTTCCACGCCCGGTGCAGCTGCGCGAGGAGCCCCTCGACGTCCGCGTGCGACAGCGCCTCGTAATCGATGCCGACCCGCACCACCGGGCGCGAGGCCGCGTGGCACCACTCGACACCGCCGGGGAAGCGGGATCCGAGGTCGACGCCGGCCAACCCGATGAGTTGAATCGGCAGCGTCCGGGAGGAATCGAACCAGACCAGCGGGACGGCGCCCAGCACCGACTCGGTGAGGACGAGTTCGACGACATGCCCCGAAAGAACCCGGGTGGCGGTGAAGGCGGATCGCCCGGAGACGGGGTCGTCCGCCGTCGGGCACCAGAGGACGCGGTCCTGGGGGCGGGACGCATCGGCGGCGGGGTCGGAATCGGGATCGGGCTCGGGGCCGGGGGGAGCCTCGGCGAGGGGGACCGCCGCGGGACCGGCGGCGGTGATGACCTCGACGCCGCCCGCGCCGCCACCGGGGCGAAGGCTCTCGATGACGCCGTCGGCCTCCCACGAGCCGCCCTCCCACCGCAGGAGGCGCGGCCGCCCGCGCTCCACCCACGCGCCGCTCCGGCCGGGCACGCCCGTGTAGTGATCGACGCCGTCGTCGACGACGGCGATGATCGATCCGTCCTCGACCGCGTAGGAGGTGGTCCTGTCCGCCAGCCGCTCGGTGTACACCGGCGTGGAGCGCCCGTCGAGCACCCGGTTGGCGACCGAGCCCCGTGGAAGGTCGCCCACCGTCGAGACCCGCGGTGGGGCCTGCGCACCGGCCGGGGCGAGCAGGTGGTGGGCGACGTGGTCCTCGCGGAGGAAGGCGGCGAGCTCCTCCGGCGTCGCCGCCAGGCCGACGATGAGCGACTCCCCCGCGTCGAGGTGGACGACGGCGCCGGGGGGCAGGCCGGGAACGGGCGCGTCATCGAGCATGAGGGTGCACAGGGCGGAGAAGAAGAGGTCCTCCACCAGGGCCCGCGGCCACGGCTCGGCGTCGTCGCGGCGCAGGGGGACGGTGCGGCGGTGCCCGTGCTCCTGGCGGAGCCACACCGCGCGGTCTCCGAGCGACCACAGGCGAGCGCCTTCAAGGGGACCCGGTCGGAGTCCGAGCAGGGACCGCGTGCTCGTCCCCCACCGCGTCCGGTCAGCACCGGCCGCCCGGCACGAGTCGACGGCGACGCGGCCGTCGTCCTCCACATGGGCGAAGACCCAGCCGCGCGCTCCGCGGGGAACGGGCGGACCGGCGGCGCGATCCGTGAGGAGAACGGGATCCCCGTCTTCGACGACCCCCAGGTATCCGCACGGCACCACGGAGGGGACGATGTCGCCGACGAGGCGGTCATAGGCGACTGCCCGGTACCTGAGCAGGTCCATGCGGGCCCGGGGGAAGGTGCGGTACACGGGTGCCTCGAGCACGGCCCGCGCGCCGCTGCCGGGGTGCACGAACATACGGACATTCATGGCGTTCAGGCCGCTTCGCAGCCGCCGGGGCGAGGGATCCGCCGCCTGGGCCTCCCGGACCGTCCGGAGCTCTTGCGTCATGACGGCCGTCCTTCCGCCCCGGCCAGAGCGGGGGACCGGGGAGGACGCGGCGACCGGAGGAATCGGGAGGAGCGGAGGGAGCGCATGGGCGTGAGCCGGCCGTCCTCCATGCGATAGCTGCGGTCAATGGCCGGGACGAGCCGCGCATCATGGGTCGTGAGCACAATGCAGTGGTCGCGCCGCAGGTCGTTCAGGATCGCAATGAGCCGATCGGATGACTCGTCGTCGAGCGCGGCGGTGGGCTCGTCGAAAAGGAGAACGCACGGATCGAGGGCGAGCATGCGCGCGATCGCCAGGCGGGCGCGCTCCCCGCCGCTGATGCGCATGCCGTGCTCGCCGAGCATGGTGCTCGTCCCCGAGCACTCCCCGAGCTGCGACAGATCGAGGCCCACCCTCTCGCAGAGCTCCTCGACCCGGGCCTCGTCGATGCCCGGTCTGACGAGCTCGAAGTTCTCCAGCAGCGTCCCGGAGCGGAAGAAGGCGTCCTGGGGGCAGAGCTGGACGATTCCGTTCCACGTCGCCGTGCCGGTGTCGGCGGGGGATATTCCGCCGAAGGTGATGCGGCCGCCCGTGGGGCGGTTCGCCCCCGCGATGAGGCTGAGCAGGGTCGACTTCCCGGAGCCGGACGGGCCCACGACGGCGACGATCTCCCCGGAGCGGGCGGTGAGGTTGACCGAGTGGAGCAGCGTGGTCTCACCCGTCTGGGAGGGAACCCTGTAGTCGACGTCCCGGACGATGAGCGCCCCGCCGATGAGGATGTCGGCGGGCACGCGCGGCTGCTCGTACCACTCCTCGTCCAACTCGAGGAACTCGTGGACCCGGGACAGCGCCGCCCAGGACGTGGCCAGGCCCGTGCGCATGCCCGAAGCGCCCAGGAGCGGCTCGTAGAGCTGGGGGGCCAGGGCGGCGAGGGCCGCCAGGGCGCCCACCGTCATCCTCCCCTCGATGACGTAGAACCCACCGACGACGAGGATGACGACGGTTCCCAGCGCCCCGATGAGGCTCAGCGAGGAGGAGAAGATGCTGTTGACGGTGATCATGCGGGTGTAGGAGCGGCTGACCTCGGCGGCCGTCCGCTCCGCGCGGCGCTGATCCGAGGCGATGTCCGCGGCCGTACGGGAGAAGAGGTGACCGGTCACGCCGACGCGCTCGACGACGGTGCCGCTGAAGTCGGACATGGCGTCGAGCATGCGGTCGGTAACCGTATTGAGGCGCCGGGAGACCTTCTCGGTGGGCAGGACGAGAAGCAGGGCGAGGCCCAGCACACTCAAGGTGATGACGTAGGACCGGGTCCACATGACGCCGACGAGGACGCCCAGGTGGACGACGAGCCCGAAGCTCTGGGGCAGGACGCTCGAGACGAAGGACTGGGCCTGCGCGGTGTCATTGGTGATGCGCGAGAGCATGGCACCACTCGGAGCGGAGCCGACGGCGGACGACGGGAGCCGGGTGAGCTTGCCGAGCATGAGGACCCGGAGGCGCTCCTGGAAGCGCTGACCGGTGGAGACGGTCATCTGCTGCACCGCCACGCCGACCGCCGCACCGGCGAGGGCCGCCGCCGCGGCCAGGAGACCCGGGATGACGATGTCCGACGTCGAGGCGCCGGGTCCTGCGCCGTCGATAATGCGCTGGAGCATGAGCGGCGAGACGGCGGTCAGACCGGCCTGCGCGGCGTACAGGAGGGAGACGACGACAATGGCGGGGGCCGTGGCGCGCAGCGCCCGTCCGGTGCTGGACGGCAGGAGGCCGCGCACCGTCATGGCCGGGGGGCGAGGCGACGGGTCCGCCATGACTGGAGCACCTCCCTGCATTCGCGCAGTCCGGACTCGACCCGCGCGCCGGTCGGGTCGCCGGTGGCGACGGAGACGACGGCGGGGTAGCCGGAGATCTCGACGCCCGCCTCGCGCAGGGAGGCGGCCTGTGCGGAGTCGCGGTCGACCCATTGGATGGCGCCATCGAACTCGGCGTCGTCGACCTCGTGCTTCTCCATGATCTTGAGCGCGGAGCAGGCGCTGCAGGTCGGGGAGAGCACGACGAGGAGGCGGTCGTAGTCCTCGCCCTCGCCGGCCCGTGCCGCGTGCGCCGCGCGCCGATTGCCCCACAGCTGCGCGGCGAGCACGATGGCCGCCGCCAGCAGGACGGCCAGGGCGATGCGTCCCGGACGGGGCGCGGCCGCGCTGCCGCCCACCAGGGCGACCAGCGCGAGGAGTGCGGAGGCGAGGGCGCAGCCGCCGATGTGAACGGGGCCCACCGTCATGCCGTCAATGCCGAAGCAGCCGCACTCCTGCCCCCTGAGCGTCGTGGCCCCGACCACGAAGGCGGCGTAGACGAGGGCCAGAACGAGGCAGGCCGGGCGGGCGCTCGGCAGTGCGAGCGCAATGGCGGCGGTGACGATCTCGACGGCGATGACGAATCCGCTCGACAGGTGGAGGCGGAGGAAATTCGCCCCCTGGGGCCAGGCCAGGCGCGTGTGCGCGGCGGCCTGGATCTTGGCGCCCGCGGTCCCCAGGAGGATTCCGGCGGACGCGCCGATGAGCAGGGTGATGAGCAGAGGTGTCATGGTTGCGTCTCCTTACGTGTTCTCGTCGTTCTCGCCGTCGTGTTCCGGGCCGGATGCGGGATCGGCCGCGGGGCCGACGAGCAGTCCGGCCTCCACGGCGGCCTGAAGGCCGGGGGAGGGCGGGGGCGAGTCCTTCAGCGCGTGGTGGATGAGGGCGCCCTTGTCCTCGTCCAGCTCGTAGACGGATAGTCGGCGCAGGTCCGCTATCGTCCAGCCCCCGTTCTCCAGGTGCGTCAGGCTCAGTCCGTCAGCGAGCCGCCAGCGTCCAGCCACGATGTCACCCACCTTTCCGTCTCAACGGTCCTCTTGACGTCGTAGGCGTACCTCTGCCGCAGGAACGGGTCCCGGCCGATGGCGGCCAGGCCCTCGGCGTTGATGAGCCCGCGCGCGGCGAGGGCGCCGTCGGCGAGCTCCTCCTGCCAGGCGTCCCAGGCCCCGGCGGCCTCGCGCACCGCCCGGAGTCGGGCGACGGCGTGATCGTCAACGGGGTCCCGCCCGTAACGGCGGCACAGGACGGCGTCATGGGTGCGCACGCCGGGGCGGATCGCGGCCGCGCGCTCCTCGTAGGGCACGGCCGCGAAGGCGGCGATGACGTCGGGGTCGTGGGCGGGCCGGTAGGGGCCGCCGGGCGAGGCGGCGGGGTCGTCGGCCGCGGTCCACAGCAGCTGGCAGACCCGCGGCGGGAGTCCCCGCAGGGCCTCCTCCCAGGAGGAGAGCGAGACGATCCGGGCGACGTCGATCATCTTAAGGGCGTCGACGGTGAGCCACTGCGGAGCGGTCACGACCTGGTGCTCGTCGTGAACCGGGTCCTCCGGCCGCCCGGGTCTGCCGCCCCTTCGCGTGAGGAGTCGGTGGAGGAACCCGTGCCGGGGCTGTTCATCGGCGGCGCCCCCATCCGCGTTCCCACCCGCTTCGGCCTCGACGGCGCCCACGAGGTCGCGGAGCCCGCGGGCGTCAATGGGGGTGCCCGGGCCGGGCTCGGGGGCCGGGCCCGAGTCATCGGATGAGGCGAGGTCGTCGAGGTAGCGGGTGATGATCTCGTCGACGGGGAACGCCGGGAGGATGCCGCCGCCGGCGCCGTGCCGAAGCAGGGTCTCGGCGAGGACGTTCTCCGCCTGCTCGAGGCCGTGGGTCTCGGTGCGGTACTGCTCCGGCGCCAGGGGCGCAACGGTCCCGTCGGTCAGAGCCGTTCCGGGGACGCGGTGGAGCACGCCGGTGAAGAGGGACTGGCCCAGGGGCGGGCGGATGCCGCCTATGCGGGCGAGGACGAACATCATGTCGGCGGAGGTGTGCTCACCGGCGAGGGTCTTCTCGTCGATCGGGCTCCAGACGCCGTCCTCTTCGCGCAGGAGCGCGCCCGCGTCCGCCCAGGGGGGAGTACGATGGGAATTCATTGGTGTGGACCTCGACCGTGGTTGTGATGGGAGGTTCGGGCTTCGGGCCCGTTCCGCGCCGTGGCCGCGGCGCGGAACGGGCCCGAAGCAGTGCAACTGTCTGTCAGTAGTAGCAGACGCAAGTCTGGCGCCACCCGCCCGCGCACCGGCCACCCCGGTAGCCCTTGCTCATGCAGTGCGAGTCACAGAACGGGGCCAACCACGGGCAACCGAAGCCCTCGGCACCCTCGAGGGGAGCCTGGGTCTCGGAGTGGAACGCCTGCGTGAAGTTGACGTCGGTCAGGCTGTTGCTGCGACGGATGAACTGGTTATCCATTGGATGTGTCCCTCTCTGTGCTCCAGACGGGTCCCGCCTGGGATTGTGTGGTGTGCGGAGGTCTCCGCGCACCTTCCCCGAATGGGGAAGCTTGGAAAATTCTGTTGTGTCAGTCGGCGGCCAAAGCAGTGATCGGCATCATGGCGGCGGCTCGTCTGGCAGGCCTTAGCGAGGCGGTGGCGCCGACCAGGAGCGCGATGGCCAGAAGTCCGGCCAGTGGGAGCCAGGGGATGGCGACTTCAAGTCCGCCGTTGCCCAATACCGCTAGTGAACCAGCCGCCCCGAGAGCGGTTCCAGCAATAATGCCGAGGGTTCCGCCTATGACGGCCAGGAGGATGGTCTCTGTGATGATGAGGCGGCGGATTTGCGAACGGTCGGCGCCGGTGGCGCGCAGGACGCCGATCTCGCGGGTGCGCTCCAGGACGGAGACGTCGGTGATATTGGCCAGGCCGGTCAGAGAGATGATAAGAGCGGCTCCCATGACCAGGCAGGTGAGGAGCATTATCTGGTTGAGCGCATCGCTGAAGGCGTCGCGTCCCTGGGCACTGTCATTGACCATGAGATCCTGGCCACGGGTGGCCTGACGCACGGCGCTCTCGAGCGCTTGAGTGGGTCCTTCGCCCTTGGCGCGCACCCACATCATGGCGTTGGCGGGAGCGGTGCCGTTGAGGCGCTCGGCGGCGGCGGGGGTGATGGCAGCGCCCCAGCCCTCCCTGACGCGGGCGGTCAGGGTGGCGCTGCCGGCCGGCCCGGTGAGGGTGACCGCGGCGCCGTCGGGAATGTCATAGATTTCGCCGACGATAAGGGTGTTGTCGTCGAAGTCCTCCAGGCCCTCGGTGGAGCGAACAATGGGGGAAATGGTGGCGGTGTCGATGGAGGCGACGTCGGTCCGTTCGGTCTTGCCGTTCACGGTCTGGGTCAGGTCGAGGATGGGGACGAGGACGGTGCCCTGCACGCCGTCAATGCTCCTGATGGTGGAGGTCAGGGCAGCACTGTCGGTCTGCGGCGTTACCCCGAAGATCGTGATGTCGGTGGGCGAGGCCTGGTTCAGGATGTTTTGAAAGGACGAGCTGAAGGAGAACAGGCCCACGAACAAGGTCGAGCCGATCATGACCCCGATGAGAAGGGTGGCGGCGGTAGCAGTGGAACGACCGGGGTTGCGAACTAGGTTGCGAGCGGCCAGATGAAGGAGAGGATACCGGCCCTTAGCCCCGACCCGTCCGGTGATGCTGACGATGAGGACTATCAGCAGGGGCAGAGCCGCCAGGATTCCCAGGGCGATGAGGGCGGCGCCGCCAGCCACTATGTAGAGGTTGTGCCCGGTCATCCCCGACACGAGGAGGACGCCGCCAGTCAGGATGAGAACGAGCCCGCTGACAGCAGCCCAGCGCCGCTTCCTGGTCCGGTTGACGCCAGCGGTCTGCCCGGTGATGGCCACCAGGGGAGAGATGCGAGAGGCCCTGCGCGCCGGACGCAGGACGGCGATGAGGGTAACTGCGGCACCCAGGACGATGGTGACGGCCAGGGAGGCGGGGGTGATGGTGAGCTGGTCGGCGCCCAGATCCTCGATGACGCCGGAGCGGATGAGAACGGCCCCGGCCACAGCTCCGAGTCCGGCTCCGGCCACGGATCCGATCAATCCGGTGAGGGCGGCGGTGCGCAGCACGGCGCCCATGATCTGGCGGCGCGAGGCGCCGATGCAGCGCAGCAGTCCGGTGGTGCGGGTCTGTCGGGCCACCAGGGCGGTGAAGGTCGTGGTGATGACAATAGCGGATACTAATGCACATACCGGCGCCAGCAGATTGAGCATCGTAGACATAGTCGCCCCGCCCGACGTACTGGAGACAGCACGCTGGACTACAGCAGTGTCGGCGTCCATCACGGAGGCGCCGGGCTGAACGGCGTGCACCACCCGTTCGACCTCGCTCACGAGGGTGCCGGTACTCACCCCCGGCTTCGCATTCACGTACAGGCAGTGGTAGGCAGTGGTCGCCCCCATAGCAGCCAATTGCTTGGGCGTGGCGTAGACCATGACGTCGCTGGGATCGAGTGTGGTATCCGCCCCCGGGGAAACAATGCCCACCACAGTCGAACTGGTGCGCACAGTGCGGTCGTGATCAGTCAAGCGAATGGTGTCCCCCACGCCCAGGCCCTGCTGCTCGGCCAGGCGAGTGTTGACGGCGACCTCCCCGTCGGCCTGCGGTAGTCGTCCGGCCGTCAGGGTCGTGTGCTCACTCAATGCAGGTACATCCTGAGCCAGGATCGTGGCCCCCACCGCACGAGTGAGTTGTTCGGGCAGATCCAGTCGAAGGACATCCCAGTGCTCACCGCGCACCGAGGCCACGCCGTCAACAGCCTCCAGTTGCGAGATCAGATTGTCATCCAGTACCTCACCATCATCATGCAGATCCACCGCCGTGACCACCACATCGGCGCCTTTGATAGACAGGCGGGCATCGGCCCGCATCCTGGTGGTGTAGGAGTCGGAGACGATGAAGGCGAAGGCGATCAGGGCGGCGCTCAGG
>ERZ772973.402-NODE-402-length-22010-cov-6.32676_pt1 | contig 22010 bp, 22 predicted proteins | sample MGYA00580672_ERZ772973 | MGnify/ENA primary metagenome ERZ772973 (study PRJEB29015, sample SAMEA2737938) | human oral metagenome | biome: human oral; feature: human-associated habitat; material: dental | place: China | collected 2152 ...
GGTATGTGAGGAGGTTTTGAATATCAATAAGTTACAGAACTTGCGAAACTTAAATTACTAATTTACCAATGGGCAACGACTGACTTGAACTTCTTCCTTTTCCTTTTATCGGGGATACCTGTATCGCTGTTCCATCGCTGTACGAATTTCTCAAAAGAATCGTAGGCTATTATATAGGGCGAAGGCGCTGGCAGGGATTTCTTAGGAATGGCAGTACCTATCCTCTCCAAGCGTTCAGCAAAGAGCAACAAGGCTTTATGACTCACCCTACGCACATCACTGAGCACTTCCTTCTCACCATCTCCCATCAGCTGAAGGCGCGCCTCCATTAGCGATTCCATCGTTGGCTTTTCAGTACTTTTATATAATAGTTCCACGAAAGTATAATGTCCGTCGCCCTCATAGTTATCAGTCCTCAATAGCCATACCGCACCATACTGACCTCCCAACAAGGGTACGCTCAGCACTTCATAAGGCGCAAAAAGGAAATCGGTTACCTTTTGCCAATGTTCGCGTGCAGGCACTGCTGTATTGGCAGTGGCAAGGCGAGAGAGCAGTCGTACTACTTGCTGTTGTCGTTTTTCATAACTCATCTGAGGGGTATCAGTACCAAACTGCTGTAGCCACTTTTTAGAAACTCCTTTTTGTACCAACTGTTGCAGGGGAGCTACCTCCTCAGGGCGCAACCACCCATACTGCCACAACATATCAAGGCGAAGGGTCAAAAATATTTCCTTCTCCAAAGCAGTGCGCACAGCTTCCTTGCGAAAAGTATCCATAAGGAAGCGTATTTCAGCTTCTGTAGCCCCATAGTGATAAGCATCTTCCACTATAGCTTCCAGTTCAATAGCGAGATCACTTTCAATAATATGAACGCCGTAAATATCTTTATTTTTCATAAAACAGTTGTTTATTGTAAGCCCACTAAAATTAACGAATTAAATCTGTTAAGGTATAATCTGTTTTCAGTATATCACCATCTTCTATCTCAAATACATAAAGTGAACTATTGTCCTGACTATCAACAAACAAAATGCGTTCATTCTCATATCCTATGGAAAGACTTTGCGACAATCTTTCTAAGGAGAAAGAACCTTCCTCATAGCCTACTTCTTGCAGCGTAGCAGCATAAGCCTTTAGCTGAGTAATGATAGTACATTGATGCTTGTCAATCGTTATCTCTTTGCAAAGTTCTTCCAATGAATACAACACAAAAGGCGTTTCCTCTGAAAAGACAGGAAAACAAACAGTCTCTTTCTGTGCTTGTAGATAGTTTATATATTCTTGGGATAAGGATTTTATTTCCTTATTCCGAAGTAATGACCTTACACTTTTAGGGCTACTTGTATGATTTTCCTTACTTTGAGATAGTGCAGAAGGCGATATCCATTGTATAGGATTAAAATCAAACATAGCTGTACAATGAGGACAATGTAAAAACATAAACTGCATTTGCTTCCCGATAGCTTCCTTCAAAAAATTAAAGTCATAATCAGAAAGTGTTTCTGGCAGGAAGGTTCTGTTACAATTAGGACAAGTAAGTTCTTTCATTATATTGCTTTTAATTTTGTTCCAGAGGGTTAGTTATTAACCTATACATTATCTTAGCGATGTTATAAGCATCGTCTTTGCCGCGGTGGTGGGTTCCTACAAGGGGTATCTTGAGATAGTTCAGTGCCTGATGCATGCCCAATCGCTTGGGGTGCTGGGTTACCTCTTGGAAGCGTTCCTTTACATTGATATGCTCATTGCGCATTGGGTAAGGCAGTTTTCTAAGGACACATTGCTTTTGGAGCATATTCCTATCGTAATTCCCATAACTCGCCCAAGTGTACTGATAGGCTTGGTATTCCTTTTTAAGGATTTGCAAGGCTTCCTCAAAACTTACGCCTTCCCGCGCTACCAGTTCGGGGGTAAGGGTAGTAAGTTGGGTACAAAAAGGACTGATTTTGGAATGTGTAGGCTTTACCAAAATACCTCTGTTATCGCTAATTTCACCTGTAAGGATATCGAGCAGGCAAATGCCTATTTCTATAATTTCGCTGACTTCTCCTTTAGGGGGTATTCCCTCCCAACAAGTCGCTTCTAAGTCTATAATGATGATTTTGTTTGTCATTGTTTTAATTTTTAATGAAACTCATACTATATCACTTTCAAAAATACCAACACCGTGAATATTTCTTTTTGTGATAGAATGAATGTGTTAATTGATAATACCCTCTACCCATTTTTCCCATTGCTCTGGGTTATGTACCTTTTGTAGCAATTGCTTTACATAAGGGCGAATCTGCAAACGGGCTTTCTCACCTGCTTCTTCTGAAATCCCTTTCTTAGTAGATTGATAATACAACAGTGGCCAGAGAAGTTGTTCAGCAGTTTCATCATAACCATGCAAGCGATGCGTAAAATAACCTTCAGCTTTTCCTGCTTCATACAGTTGTATTAAAGCCTTAAAACCTTCATCTATACCCCACGCACAAAGTAGTTGGGCAGCACAAAGTTCTATAAAGACATCTTCGTGAGTAAGCAGTTCCTTAAGACCGTCAATGCGTTCTTGAGAAATATCCTCTGGTAGGAGATCTTCAGGAAAGGTAGTATAAGTAACTCCTTGAGGAATACTATTTAAAAGTTCTTGTATCTGTTCTTGCATAGTAATGAATAGGGTTATTAGTATTTTCTTGAGAAACTTGGAATATCTCCGAGTTGTGAGACGTACTCATTGACAAATTAGCAAATCGGCAAATTACCTGATTGCCTCATTGTCCTTAATGAAATAGCTCTTATCTTCTGTAGGGCAATAGTAGAGCAGGAGCTTTTCACCTTCTTCCAAAAGAAAGGTAATCTCACTATTTCCCGCTACTTCTTCGGCAAAAATAGCGCTAATGTGTTTGCCTTTGAGTTGCCAAGCCTCAGTAAGGTCATCAAAGCGATAGGCATCATCGTCCTCATCTACTTCATACTCATTCCAACACTCACAAAAAGCAATACCCACATCTAAAAAGAAATGAAAAATAGGTTGTCCTTCTGCTTTTACATAGACGATTAAAACACCTTCATCATCAGGATTTACACATACCTTGAGTTGCTCTATGGGCAAACCATTGAGCACCGTAAGGTTGAAATGGGTATCTTGGTAGAATCTTCCGGTCATAAAGTTTATTTTTTTTGAGAGATGCTGATATCTCGGAGAAACTCAGAATAACTTGGAGGGTTACTGAAATTCTTTTCAACTTTGGTAAAGGTCGTAGCACGACAAGCATTTGCTAATCTGTTAATTCTCTAATTTCCTTCTTGCCAGCAGCACGTTCCTTCTTATAACTCTTTTCTACATAAGTGCTTTTGAAATCGGTGCCTTTGAAAGTGCGCACAGGGTTGCCGCGTTGCACTTGGGTGTGATTGCTCCAATGGTGCTGCGCTTGCTCGGCGAGTTGCTGAAGCTCTATTTCGGCAAGTTTTTCTTTAAGGCGGGCAAGGGCAAGTTTCTTGTTGTCTAACTGCGAACGCGAATCTTGTGCAAATACGCTGATACCCGTAGGCAGGTGGGTAGCGCGCACTGCCGAATTTACCTTGTTCACATTCTGTCCGCCATTGCCTTGCGAACGAGTGGTTTGGAACTGTACATCGCGCTCCGAGAAAGACTGGCGTTGCAGTTGGTCAAGCTGAAAAACGCCTATATACCAATTGCTGCGCTGGTGAAACTTACGAAAAGTACTCTTACCTACCCAGCACACGGTGCCGAGCCAAGTTTTCAGGAAAGCCGATAACTCCTTGCCTTTGAGTTGCAGGGTAACCGATTTGACAGTGAGATTGGCATCGCCTTCCTCACGGCTAAGAATGGTATAGCTAATGCCTGCTTGAGTAGCTTCTTGCAAAAAGACTTTCAGTACTTTCGCCACTACCCATTGGCATTCCAAAGGACCGCGTCCTGCCGTGATTTGTATGATTTTTTCTTCCATTTTCTTTTTGTTTATAGTTGCATATACGGCTTGCTCTCCAAAAGCATCTCCCCAATTTCCATTGCTGAGGTGTGATACTTAAGGGCTGCGATTTCTTTCAGTGGGGTGCGCTTGTACTTTTCCTTAGGCGTATAGCGCTTTTGGTATTGATTCCACGAATAACTGCCTCCATAGATTTTGCTATGGATAATCCCCCAGTTCTTATAGTCACTTATGATTTTATCAAGCTCGGCGAGTTCCCGCTCTATGGCTATATCTACCGGACGGTAGTGGGTGATCATATTAGGCTTTACGCGTAGTTCAAAACGCCAAGGCTCAGTGAACTCATAATAGGTTTCAAAACGGTCTTTTTGGCGATTGAAACACTCTATCCTCGCAAAATAGGCACGTTCTTTCTCGGTGAATTTTCCCCTTTCAAGGGCTCTTTCCCATTCCCACTGACTAAAAGTGTACAATTCCTGTTTGCGAGCTACATAGATTCGCTTGCCACGGCGCTTTTTCTTCTTCTGGAACTTGCGGTTATCAGCATATTGATAGGTGTTGATTTTCTCTAAAAGTGTTGCGAAAAAGTCGGCTTGCTTGCCTTGCCTTACATCTTCTCTGAGTACAAAGAAACGCACATAGCCCTTTTGGTAAGGTTTTTCTAAGGGTACAAGCGGCAGTTCACGACGTTGTTTAAAGAGTGCTTTTTGGCGTTTGATACATTCGCGCAAAAACTTCTCGTAGTCTTCTCGAACAATACGTTTGCGAGAACGCAAATTGCGCAGGCGAGAGACTCCTTCGGGGGTAATATATAGATTTCCCATGCTAATCAGTTTTTAGTAGTCAGCGGTCAGTAGTCTGTTATCGACTAACCAACTACAATTAATAATTAAATTGATATTTGCTTGGGATTTTTGAGAGAAGGACAAACAAAAAGCCCGAAGCTGTCGCTCCGGGCTTTTGTTGTATGATAGAGTAATGCTACATCAAGCTAATATGCCACGAAGCGTTACCTTGTGCAAAGGTAATTCTATGGTAATATGTAACTTGATATATTTCATTTCTTCTGCTATTTTTATTGAGGTTAAACAATTCGTTCTTGAAATCGGGGGCAAAGGTAATAATTAATGTTTAATGATTAATGATTAATAACAAATAATTAACAACTTGTTTTTCTATCATTACTTATTAAGCCTCAAAAACACTGTCACTGACCCAGAAGTATTAGTCAAGGAGACCTGAATCTTTTGTTGTCTTTTTATCCCAAAATTCGTATATTTGCAGACTTCTAAAGCTTAGAAAATAAAGACTATGGACACCATAAACATATATTGTGATGAGAGTTGTCATTTAGAAAATGACAAAGAAAAAGTAATGGTTTTAGGGGCAGTCTATTGTCCTATGAGAAAGAAAGTAGAAATATTCAAAAGACTTTTAGAGCTTAAGAGAAAACACAATCTAATACCTAAAACCAAAAAAAACAGCAAGGATAATAGAACTTATTACGAACTCAAATGGAATAAAGTTTCTATTTCAAAATTAGAATACTTCAAGGATGTCATTAATTATTTTTTTGATAATAATGATTTATGTTTTCGTGTATTAGTGATCCCTAATAAGGATGAATTAGACTATGAAAAATTCGAACATACACATGATACTTTTTACTACAAGATGTATTTCGGGATGCTAAAAGCCATACTAATTCCAGAGAATTCCCATTGTATTTACATTGATATAAAAGATACCCGAAGTAAAGAAAAAGTACATAAATTAGAACATGTATTGAGAACTGATAAATATGATTATCAAAAGAAAATCATTAAAAAAGTACAACAAGTACATTCGCATGAAGTAGAGATTCTACAACTCACTGATTTGCTAATTGGAGCTATCAGCTATATCAATAGAGGTCTGAATACAAGTAAGGCAAAAAACGAACTTATTACATTGATAAAACAGCGTTCAAAATACTCATTGGTGAAGTCTACTCTATTAAGAGAAAGAAAATTCAACATCTTTATTTGGGAACCACAAAAAGCATATTTTATATGAAAATAGAAGAAGAATTAATCTTCCCTGAGCTAATTTTCCTTGATGATTATCGAGGGAATTTTGATCTATTTTTTAATGCCGTCTATCAGATATTTGAAACTGATTTTATAAAAACACAACCTTGCTATGGAAATCACAAAGTATCTGTAAGAAAATATCCTGAAGTAGATGGTATCCACCGAACATTCTATCATATAACACATCAGGGGGAAGATGAGAAAAATAGAGAGCCTGACATACGAAGGATGGAAAGGATTAGATTTCCCAAATTTGTGATAGAACACCATTCACATAAGGACATACTAATATGGAAAAACACAAGAGGATCTGACAAGCGTATTGTCCTATTCAATGAGAAGGAGAACTATATTCTGATCCTTTCTCAAAGGAAGGAATACTATCTTTTTGTGACAGCCTATTATATAGAAACAGAACATAGGAAACAAAAACTATTGAAAGAATATCATTCCTATATGAAAAGCCAAAACCGCTTAGAGAACTAAACGGTTTCTTATACTCCTTTAACACTTCAGCCGAAGCTGTTCTTTTGGTCACTGAGCTGGTGCAAAGTTACAACTTTTCCATGAAATAGCCTATATTATTTCTTAGTTTATTTTATATAATGTAACACGTTAAAAATAAGCACCTTGTATCTTTACCCTCTCTGACTTATAAGTTCCTCCTTTTCCAATAGTCTTTATATACACAAAAACTTCTCTTTACCCGTAGGCAAAGAGAAGTTTTCTACTAATGGGTTGATTATTTAGAGTTAGGGTAGAGGTCAGCTTCTCGAATAGTTTCAGCGTATCCGCTCTTGCTTTTAAAAACACGTACAGTGCCTTCAGGAGAGTTGTTATCTGCTACCTTAACAAGGCTCGTTAGTTGAAAATTCTCTATGGCATCTCCAGTAAACTTCCCAGAGAGTGCCACCAAGTCTCCTGCTTTGTCTATAAAAAAGATAGTGAACTTATCTCCTTCTCCCGAGATAGCGGCATCTACCCCACGAGCTGCATAAGTTCCTGCTAAATGGTTTTCATAGTCTATTTTTAGCTTAGATCCATTCTGTTCATAGAATTTATAGTAGAATCCGTCAAAGTTTTTCAAAGGGTCATTCTTACCAAGGCTGGTATGGATAAGTTCTAACTCTCCAGTGGTAAAGAGCAAACCGGGGAGTAGTGGCTGTACTATAGGAGGATTGGTTCCTCCGTTGATAGTAGCTCCCCCATCGGCCATTTTCTGGATAAGGTCTTGAGAGACTATCTTGGTAACCTCTTGAGAGAAGTTGTTGTTTGTTATTCCTCCTTTGCTCTCATTGTTGTCATCTGACTTAGAGCAGGATACTACTGCAAATAAAGCACATATCGCTGTGCAAAGCGCATAAATGTTTCTTTTCATTTTTTATCTTTAAATTGTTGTTATACACGATATTTTAATTAACTAATAAGTTAGTCGCCATAAGGGTAATTTTGTTTTTTTACAGCCAATTTACTTTGGCTTACCCAAATACGTATAGTCCCTTCGGGAACCATTCTGTTACTGGTATCTCCTGTTTTTTCTATTTTAAGAAACCCATACTGGAAATCCTTGATCCCTTCAGGGGTAATCTCACCTGAAAGCACAGACACATCGCGAGTTTTTATTTCCAAATCAGTAATATTCATATCTAGATAAGCAGTAAACTTGTTACCATTACCTGAGATAATAGTCCCTCTTCCTATCGCGTGATCATTAGCAGTAATTGCTTCATTTATGTAATCTGTCTTTACTTTGGAACCTTCTTGCTCATAGAATTTGAAGCGATAGCTCTCTATCTCTTGCCCTATGGGGTAACCATCATTTTCAAGACTGGTATATATCATCTCTAAGATACCTGTGGCGAATATCCCCTCTATATTGGGAGGATTGGTTCCCTCATTAATAGTCATTCCGTTAGCCTTCATCTTGGCTATATATTCCTCTGAAATAATAGCTTTGGCTTCTGCTGGAATATCAAATTGTTTGGGCTCGTTACTATCTGACTTAGAACAAGAAACTAAAGCAAACAAGGCAAATACCCCTGCACAGAGTGCATACATTACTCTTTTCATCTTCTTTATTTTAAGATTATCGGGGCAAAGATAATACTTAATGACTAATGATTGGTGATTAATGATAAATAATTAACAGTTTTACCGATGAATCAATTAGCTAATTATTTACTATCTTTGCCTCTGTACTGTAATCCTTATCTAAGATGAAAAAAGTTATTCTCTTTGGTTACTTATTTTGGGCTGTTTTGGTAGCCCTCTTTATCATCACTTTTCCTGACGGTATCAATAGCCTCGGTTGGGCGATCTATGGAGGTGGTTTTCTATTGGGATATTTCCTTCTGATTACCACCATTACCCTCATCTACTATAGTACAAAGTATAAAGCAGTCAAAATCATCAGCCTTATACTCGGCTTTGTCTTTTGTTCTGCTGTCTTTTGGTTCTCTACAGGAGAAGATACTATTGAGAATTACAAAAATGGTATTTATGCTACTAAAATGCCTGATAAATATATGTATTGGTACGATTATCTCTGGCATATCAATGATGATCATTTCTACTCTGATCTATCTCCTAAAAAAGAGTTGGAGTTTGACGAGCAAAAGGAATATATGATTAATGGTTCCTCTAATATTTTCTTTTGTTCCAAGAACAAATTGTTTACTTATTATTATAATTCCTTAGATAATATCCTCTTTTTCGTAAAAATAAGCTCCGAGGGAACATCAAAAGAAAGGCTGATACATACCAAAACCAAAGAAACAGAACAGAAAGGGGTCTTCTTAGGTAATTACTACATTGATTTTGATGAAAACTATTACCATACATGGTTAGTAGATAATGATACCTTAAAAAAGCCTTTGGAGGAGGTACCCCATACTGAAAAATGGACAACTGAACAAAAGAGAACTTTCCTCTCTAAAGTACAAAAAGAAGCTACTTACTATTTCCTAAAACATACTGACCGAAAGGATTATTATGACCTGAAAGAGTTCCCAGAGGAAGGCAACTATAAGGTCGTATTTCTATTAGAGGGAAAGTGGCAATTGGCACAGCTCTATTGTCAGAAGGAAGATTTCGCCACCCTTGAGCCAGCACGGGGCACGCACCCTCGCTTTAGGCAAGCGCTTATGGATCGCTTTACTGCGCCTCCTATATATGCTCCAGCCAAAAATCTTCGCCCTGTGTATATACACAAAAGCAGCATCTATTCACCCGATGAGGACGATCGGAAGAATACGGATCCTCAGTTTGACAACAATCATATAGTAGAGGTCTATTTCGACATTAGCCAAGGGGATCGTATGGCCTACCTAAAGACCACTTATCTAATGCCTAAGGACTATCAGAAATTCCTCCATGCCCCCAGCACCTTCCTGAAAAATGGAGATGAAGAAATGGAAATCTTCCATCGTGAAGCCCTCTACAGGCAAAAACAATGGGAGTATGCTATCTACTTCAATGGCAATGAGGTTTATCTTATAATTGAAAGATATGCTAATTATTTCACTGATTAATTACACGGATCGTGAAACTTAGATCATTAATTGTTATGAATTCCATATTCTTCTTTCTTCACTTTTCACTCTTCACTTTTATGACTTCTCTAATATCTTTCCTTTTGGAGTAGGCCATAGGTTGGGCATAGCCAAGGCGTAGGAGTATCTGGGGGTAAGCCTGAGCAATAGGAAGATTTTCACGCAGTGTAGCACTGATTTCAGGCACTTCACAAGGCTGGTTAATGTAAGTGTGCGCGATTCCCGCCTGAGTGAGCAATAGCAAAAAGGCCGTCCTTTTGGACAGCCTTTTTTGTATATTGTTTTAATAAACCCACATATCTTGTTCTCGGTCGCGGATACGCTGTTTGATACGTTCTGCTTCTAAGAGCTGGTATAGGGCATTATCAGGAAGGTATTTCTTGATTTCCCTATCCCCATACACGTTATCTTCCTTATAGATAACCCCTACAAAACGACGAGCGTTCAGCAAGTGGTCAAAGGAGATGCGGTTGGCGGAGTTCAACTGGTTAAATACCCTTGCTTTGTGCAAGATATTTCTCGCCGCAGGATACCACACCCAGAAAAGTTCTACCAAGTTTGATTGTGCATCATCGGTTCCTAAAACACTCACATCGGGTGCTACTGGAGCAATTCCGAGTAAGCGATACTTAAGTTCGCCTTGTCGCTTGTCAAAGTACCACAAGCCTTTGATACGATACTGTACAATATCCCTTGAGGTAAGGTCAGTACGTACGATATATTCTGGAGGCAATGGTTGCCCTTGGTTAAGGATTTCATATCCTGCATCAAGGGTATCGGCTTTGGACAAGCTGTACTTAAGGTCGTCAAATGTTCTCTTTTCAGTGAAATAGGAATCTGTATAAGTTTCAGTGAGTTTTTTCTCCTTCATCGCTCTTAGGAGAACATCGTACAAGGAGCGACGGTCCGCACCAATCTCCATAGTATCAATAGGGAATAGTAGCGGGAAGTTAGCTCTTTCTTCCAAGTCCACAAGTTCCCAAGTGGTAGTTGACCACATAATATCACGGTCATCTACATAACCATAAGGAAGTGGTACGTCATTGTCAGATTCCTGTTGAGCTGTTGTCTTCTCACCTATCTCAGTTGGTACTTTTGCATTCAAGATATTCACTTGAGCAAAAGCATTTGAGGATACTATCCACAAAAAAGATAGCGTCAGGATATTCTTTAGTGCTTGTTTCATAATCTTATAATTTGTTATAATACTTCGATAGATATAGGAGTAGCTGGTTTAGGAGTACCGCTATATCCTGATACTGAGTAACGTATCTCTGATATTTGAATTATATCTCCTCTCTTAGCACGGTTTACGGCTGCGGCAGCTGCACCGCTGGCGCTTACACGGCTACCTTGTACCACCACACTAGGTTGTCCTGGTACCAAGATACGGAAAGAATTTACTTTGGTAGTAAGGTCAAAATCAAAGTCGTTAAATGCTACAGAAAGTTCTCCAGCCAAGATGTTAGCCTTAGCCAACTTCACAGCTCCAGTAGTACGTAAGATAGCTCCTTCTGGTTTTGGAATATCTTTTACACGGAACTTCTTAGAAGAAGAGAATTTCTGACCGTCAAAAGTACCTGTAACTACGATAGTTACCTCAGAAGAACCAACGTTAGGCTTCATAATATAGTTAGGCCCACTCTTACGAGAAAGTCCTGGTGCAGAAGCATTTACTTGGTTATCAGGCACCCCTGGCATAGAGATAGTCATAGGGTTCACTACTCCACGATATACCACGTTCATCTTATCAGCAGAGATTACCGCTTCGTTTGGACGAGGGATAGTGGTGAATGATTGAGACACATCCACAGGTGTTTCTTTACCATCTTGTTCGTAGATGAGCTTACCTTCAATCTTGTGGTCACCTACGTTACCTGTATTAACTTTAAGTTTTACCTTTCCTTCTACTACTTCTACTTGTGATTCAGGGATAGGGCGGCCATCAAGAGTAAGTTCTACTTTTTTAGGTTTGGTAGAGTTATCTTTACGTCCAAGAACGATAGATCCGTCAAACTCTTGGTTAGGATAGTAAGCCCCTCTGGTTTGTTCAAGCAAGGTAGTATAGTGTTTCATAGAAAGCTCTTCTTTCATCTTCTCACCGAGCATAGCCTTGTAGAAGTCTTGTTCTGTTTGGCGAATGTCGGATTGTAGTTGAGAGAATTTAGTAACAGCCGCTATATAAGGGAAACCTTCGTAGTTGTATTGTACCCAACCTACGCTATTTCCTTCACGGTCTTTTACTTTGTCATTCACACCTGTGCTAAAGCGTTCTTCAATGATCGCCTTAAGAGCTTCGTCTTTAGGGTCAAGAAGGCTTACCAATTGGTTACGATAGTTTTTAATTTTGTCTAAGAACTCCTGACCTGCTGGTTTAAGTCCGTCAGTTTTAAAGAATTTTTCGTCCAACATATCGGATTTGTCCATTACTTGGAAGTCCTTTCTTTCTGCTTCAGTTTTACCAGCTTGAGACATTACTTCTTCTTTGAGAGTCCCTAAGTAAGAGTAATATTCGTTAGACAAATCTCTTACTTGACGAGCCTTTTTCAAAGCCTCCGCATATTCATCAGGTTTTTCTTGTTCTTTTTTCTCTAATTCTGCAAAGACGGCCTCATTGGTAGAAGCGTAACGTTCGTTAGCGGCTTGTAATTTTTCATTCATAAGCCCGAACGCACTTAGTACTTCTTTACCCATATTGAGCGCCATCATCGCGATGAAAACCAGATACATCAGGTTAATCATCCTCTGTCGTGGTGAATTTGCTGCTCCTGCCATTTCTAATTGGTTAAATGATTAAATAATTATACTTCTTTAGATTAACGAGCTCCGCCCATTGCAGAGAGCATACCACCATATACAGTGTTAAGAGATCTCAAGTGTTCTTTGAATGAATTAACTTGTGCGTTCAATGAGTTAAGGTTATCTACCATACCTTCTTGAGCATTTACTTGAAGTTCAGTTCTTTCAAGTTGGATACGGTAAAGAGAGTTCAAAGCTTCGAGATGTACAGCCGCAGTGGTGAGTTCTTCTCCATATTTTTGAGTAGAAGCTACAGCGTCAGCAGCAGGCCCTATGTTACGAGCTGCTCCCTCGAAGTTACGGATACTTTTAGCCAAAGAGTTCATTAGCTCTGCATCTATATGTGCTTCTCTTAGAAGATTATCCAATTTCTCAGACAAAGATTCTCTAAGGACTTTTGTTTCTTGATCGTTTTGGTAACCGAATTGTTGAGCAGGGGCACCGCCAGCGAAGTTAAGTTGTCTTGGCTCACCGCCTGAAAGCTCTGGAAATACACGTTCCCAGTGGTATCCTTCGTCTATAGGTTCAAAAGCTGCAATAGCAAAGATGATTGCTTCAGTAATAAGACCTGTTGCGAGGAGTACTCCACCGCCTAACTTAATAGAACCTAAAGAGATTTCCCAGTGAAGGAGTTTGAAAAGGGCTCCGAGGATTACCACAGAGGCTCCTAATCCATAAACCATATTCATGATTTTCTTTGATGATTTTGACTGTGCCATTTTTTTTCTTTTTTTGATTATACTTCTTTTATTTATTAATTTTTAATTTTTACTATTATCTTAGGTTAGAGAGGTTACCTTTCTTAGAATCAACTCTCTGTACCCCCATGTAACTCTGTACGGTACGGAAACCTATATAGCTACGTGCAGAGTCTTGGTATTCGTAATCACGAGTAGCCACTTGAGTATAGAAGGCTACGTCTTTCCAAGAACCACCACGGATTACTTTACGTTTGTTTTGTTGGTCATTTACGTTAGGGTTCATAGAGGACATATACTCATATGAATTAGAATCATAAGAGGTGTTTGTCCATTCGGATACGTTCCCTGCCATATTGTAGAGGTTGTACCCATTAGGGTGATATGATTTGGCTTCTACAGTATAGAGCGCATTATCAGCTGCATAGTCCCCACGTGAAGGCTTGAAGTTAGCCATGAAGCAGGCTTTGCTATCCACAGTATAAGGCCCTCCCCAAGGGTAAGTAGCTGCTTCTAAGCCACCGCGTGCAGCAAACTCCCATTCAGCTTCAGTAGGAAGACGGAACGCATTTACATCTTTCTTCTTTTTTGCTTTTTGGAAAGAGTTCTTATAGAGGGTACGCCACTCACAGAAAGCCTTTGCTTGTCTCCAAGTAACTCCTACTACAGGATACTCACTATAAGCATAATGCCAAAAATAGTCATTGTGCATAGGCTCATTGTAAGAGTAGTTAAAGTCCTTAATCCAAACAGTAGTGTCAGGATATATCTTTACCATCTCCTCTTTGATAAAGTCCTTACGTCCTTTTTTGTGAGAACGTGCAGCGGCTTCTATGTCCATCCATTGGTACTTGAAGACAAGTTTCTCCACAGCCAATGGACGACGTCCGTTGTAAGTCTCCTCAATAGGTACGTACATGGAGTCCATAACTTCAACATAGTGCTCATCAGGCCATTTTTGTTTGTCCCATATGAGTTTCACTTTTCTGTTGATTTTACGTTTTTCAGGATTGTCCTTGTCGCCATAGTTCTCATACATATACTTATCGTAAGCACTTAGCTTTTCCTGATCGGTATCCAAGAAAGCATACTTTCCAATACCTTCACCGCCTGTGGCTTGCCCACTTTCTTCGGCCATGATAGCTAACTTACGACGTATAATAGAGTCACGTACCCAATTGACAAACTGGCGATACTCTCCATTGGTAATCTCGGTATCATCCATGTAAAAAGGGCTTACGGTCACTGTTTTGGTAGTAGCGTCCTCAGTATGTGCTTTATCATAATCGGCACTACCCATAACGAAAGCACCACCCGGAACAAGTGTCATTCCATAAGGCTTGGGCTGTTTCCATAGTCCACCTTTTACACCTATAAGTTCCCCTTGGTCATTACCAGCGCCACAGGAAACCATCAGATAACCTATTACAACAAGTGCTACTTTTTTTAGTTTCAATATCATAATCTACAATATTTTTTCAGAGAGGCAAATGTAGTCATTTTTATTCATCTTACACTATTTTTTTTCGCAAAACCTCATTATTTTTAAAAATTCTTTGTACAATTTTTTAGAAAGGGAGATGTTACTATTTGATTAACAGCGTGTTACATTGCGATAAAGATTTCATTGTCTTACAAAAAAGTTATTAACAATTCCTTTGTAAATACTAAAATCTATTTTGCAAACCTTTCTAAAGGAGTACCTTTTTAAAAAAATGTTGTCCTTTGAAATCATTACATCTGGACTCTCCTTTTGTTGTTTAATTCTTCACGATTGGTTTTACAGAGTGTTTTTATTTAAATTCCAAAATCACATCCTCTATATAAGTAAGGTAATCCTTACCTTGGTCTTTGAGGAATTGTTGGAAGTATTGCTCTCCTGCTTCAATACCGCCAGCTTGTTCTACTTGCAATATTTTTTGGTACAAGGGAGCTATGTGCTTTTCTATAGTCTGCTCAGGAACAGAAGTTCTTCTACCCATGTAGTTGATGATCTGTCCGCTTGGGTCACGGATAATATCAAAGTCGGTAATTACCCAATAATATTCTCCTGACTTGGCTAAGTTTTTAACAATTGCATGGAAGTTAATCCCTTTTTGAATGTTATCCCAAAGGATTTTGAATATAGTCTTAGGCATATCAGGGTGGCGGATCACATTGTGAGGCTTTCCTATTAGTTCAGCTTCATTATATCCACAAACATCCATAAATACCTGATTTACATACTCTATTACTCCTTTTGCATCGGTTTTACTCATAATGGTCTTGGTCTTATCCCAAGCTACTTCCTTATTTACTGGTGTACTCATAAGTCTAACTGTTTATTCGGCGCAAAGATATAAAAATATTTTTAGAAACAAATAAAAAATGTTCTTTTTTTGTCTTTTTTTTACAAAAACTTATCAACCACCCTCTTATTTATACCATAATTATATATATTCCTTACCAAAAATAAGCGTTATCTTATTGATAATCAACAATATACATATTTTTGCTTGTTATTTATTTTTTTCTTTGAAATTTATTAACAACGCCTCCACTTCTTTGGCTTGGGTCTGTTTTCCATTGCGCTGTAACCACTTTATCGTATTCTTCAGATAAGGTTCTGAGGGTGTAAAAGTATAATGTAGTCTTTCGGAAAGAGCTCTATATCGCTCGGTTATTACTTGTGGGTTCTCCTCTATATCATTGCGGTCAATAAACATCTCGGCAAAGAGCGTACGGAACATATCCATATTACCTATAAGCTGTATGGTACCATGGTTCTCCTTGGAATACTCAGAAATCTTCCATTGTAGATTAGGGAAAGCATTAGCTGTAAGCATTGCTTTGAGCTTGTCAAAGGTAGCCACATGCCCACTACGACCGTTATGGCGTATCTTATAGCCCGTATGGGTGATATAGAGCAAGCGATTTTGAAAATCCTTCCCTTTACTTTGCTCAAAGAGCTTGATGCCGTAACCCTCTCCCCACCACAGGCTGGGATCATGAGCGATATAGGCATTGAACAAGTCGGTATGCTTTATCAGAGCATCCACCACCGAGAGGCCTCCGAGGGAGTGCCCTACTGCTATACGAAAATCCTTACAGCGATATTTGCGCTCCACCAAGGGCTTAAGCTCTTCGCGGACAAACTTCCAAAAGTGATCGTTCTCTGTGGTAAAATCATTATCGCGCTCAGTGCTTTCTATTCCTACAACAATCATTTCAGGTATGTTGGGAATCCCCTGGGTGAGCTTCTCCATAAGGGTAGTGAAATAACTGAAGTTGGTTTGTGCATCAAGCAGATAGACCACAGGGTAATCCGTGGGGGTAAGGGAGCTATCATTATAGGAAGGAGGCAGGTAGAGATCTATGGTGCGCTCCCCTCCCATAATGGTAGAAGGGAGCGTAAAACGCTCCCCTATACAAATGGCTGTCTGTGCCCAAGTGCTATACACGGATAGGAAAAATAGACAGATGATATGTTTCATATTATTCAAAACGTCCTATAGCATTGATTACAGTGGCACCTTTTACTACTAAGCCCTTAGTAGCGGCATTGGTTGCAGGATCTATGACATAGATAGCAGGGTCGGTACCTTGTTCGTTCACTGGCAGATATACTTTACCACCGTAGATTGCAGGAGTAATAGGATTGGTCACGATATTGGTACATTTGGTAGGTTCAGGAAGACCAGCTACCCAATTGAGTGTCTTAGCTTCTACATCTACAATAGCATAGTGATATACATCCAAAGAGCGGAGGTTGGCCTTAGCAGCATCATTGAAGAACTCTACAAGGAATTTATTTCCTGTGATATGCCATACACGACGGAAAAGGCCGTTGTCAGATACGGCAGAGATATCAAAGAAATAGCTATCATCAAAGGTGGCAGCCCCAGCCTTGATGCGCAAAGCTCCCGCAGGCTTAGTGGTAGCCTTATCTGCTTTAGCAGGTGCTTTAGCAGGTGCTGGATTCTTAGCAATAGCTCCTGAGAAGACATATACATCTCCGTTGGCTACCTTGCCCATTTCCAAGAGGTATTGGCTCTTAAAGCGTCCTGCTGAATAGCTAAGTTTATCGCTCTTGTAGTAACGCTTAAGGTTCAATTCCTTGTCAAGTACTCCTACATATACCACATCGGTATTTTCCATATAACCTGTACTGGATCCCTGTCCTGGTTGTACATCTTTGTACTCAGAAACAAGCATACCTGTGAGGAACTCTCCATTGCCATTGTCCAAAATACCTGCGAAAGATACGATCTCGGTATCATTCATATTGTCCCCTAAGAACTTATTGGTATGAATGGTTTTACGAGAAGCCTCTCCGAAGTCAGAAGTATTACGGAAGATAAAAGTAGCTCCATCATTTTTCCCTTCAAAAGCCTGTCCACTCACAGCTGTTACATAGTAGTTATCAAAGAAGCCGAAGGTAGTAGCACGCTCATTTACCTCAAACTCATTGATAGGGCTTACTTCTCCCTTTGCATCGCGCGCATAGGAAACACCTATACCTGCTCCCTTAAACTCATAAGAGAGGCCTGCTGCGATGTTTTTATTAAACAACCAAAAATAGCCATTAGCAGGTTTTAACTGTAATTTGTTAGACCCTAAAGGTACTTCTCCTTTGGTTACATCTTCAGCAAGGAGGACATAACGGGCTTTGTTATCAGCTCCTCCTGCATCAATAAAGAAGCTATTTACTTCTGTTGGAGCTGGAGTTGGTTTTTCTCCATTATTATCATCACTCTTAGAGCATGACACCAAAGTAGTTGCTCCTACAAGTCCAAGGAACAACATTTTTCTAATAGTTTGAAAATTAATATACATAATATAAATAGTTTTGAGTTGTCAGTGATCAGTGGTTAGTGGTTAGTGGTTAGTACTAAAACCTATACCCTAATTTCACATAAAAGGCTCTACCTGCTTTTTGTAGACTATAGTTATCATATAGCAGTGCATCGGTAAAGTTCTTGACCTCGGCCGAAAGGGTGTACTTATTCCTCGGCGCTGTATAGGTAAGGCTTAGATCGTGGGAGAGCTGGGTGGGTACAGTGATTTTCGCCCCCTCGCTTTGCCAAGAGAGGAAAAACTCATGAGTATAAGCCAAGTTATAGCCCAAAGTAAGCCCATCGTCCTGAGTGATAAGGTCGGCAAAGGTATAAGAGGCATCGGCATTACCAAAGAGATAAGGCATGTTAGGCACCCGATCCCCATAGGTTAGCGAATTGGCTCCGTTGATATTTTTGCGCTCGCGGTTACGCATATCCATATAAGAGAGATTTCCCCCTACAGAAAAGGTTTTCTGATAGAAATAGCGCAGGGTGAAATCACCGCCCAATGTGAGTACCTTGCCATGATTCTTGCTGGTGGCTGCCCCTGTGCTGGCTACATTGCGAATGATATAGTCCTGAATATAGCGCAGGGCAAAGCCTCCTTCAGCTAAGAAGGCATGTCCATTAGTTTCGGGTTGCCAAGAGAGATTCACGTTGAGATTATTGCTCTGCTCAGGGCGCAACTGGTTGGCTCCTATCTCCAAGTCACCATCTCCGAAAAGTTCTCGGTCGTTGGGCAAGCGGTAACTCTTTTCATAAGAGAGCTTAGCCAGCAGTTCCTTAGAGAACTCATAGGAAGAACCTATCCCTGCCCCCAAGGCATCGGTACGCTCAGTATGATTTTCATAAACGGACAAATAGCCATGGCCACTCACCACTGCAGGGCCTGTTACTTTAGCTGCATAATATTTGCCGAAGGCTAAGACTGTCCAATGGTCATTCGGCACATATTTGTACGAGAGGCCTGTGATATTCTTCTGGTTGATGCGATCCATAAAATCAGCATCAGAAGAGAAAGGTGTAAAAAGCTGGCTCTTGGTCAGTCTATAATAGTGGCTAAAGGTATGAGTAAGCTGCAAGAAGTGCTTTTCGCTTAGCCAATAATCCAAGTGTGCCGCCACATAGGCTGTCTTGCCTTCAAAGACTGTATTCTGATACATAGCCTCTCCCATAGTAGGCTTGGTTCTGTAGGAGCCGTCCCAACTATATATACGATTTTCCTCATCTACAACATTGGTGGTTGTTAGATCATAACGCCCTGTAACGGAGAGGCTCAGCCCCTCCAACAAGTTTTTCTTTTCGTACTCTATTCCTGTACTATAGGTATAGGAGGTTTGGTACTTACCCCCAAAGACAATCTGCATGAGATTGGCATTCTGTATCTGTTTGTACTCTTGGTTATAGTTCAAGGAGAAAGAGAGCTTATCTGCCCAAGGCTCTTTGAAAATATTCACCTTCCCTATGATCACCTCATTGTGATAACGGTCATGGAAACGCTTGAACCACTGCCTATCCTTGGAATAAATCCCCTTGGCCAAATCTAAGTAATGGGTAAGCACCTTATAACTATTATCGGAATAGTTCTGATAAGCATTGAGTTCTATCCCTATATTATCGGTCAGTGGTGCCCCTACATTGAGCGTGCTCTTATGGGTATTGAAAGAGCCAAAGGTATAACTTAGGTTAGCATACTGAGCATTGCTGCGCTTGGTAACGATATTCACCGCCCCTCCCAAGGCATCAGAGCCAAAGGTAACAGGCACCACCCCCTTATAGATTTCAATACGGTCAATCAGTTCTATAGGAATATTGCCTATTTGGAAAGAAGAAGCCCTACTGATAGGCACCCCATCTACAAAAGTACGTACATGCTGACCTGTAAAACCATTGAGGTTAATTTGGCTCTCAGCTCCCACGCCACCCGTTTCGCGTACCTTTACCCCAGAGGCTTTGGCAAGCATATCGGCGGCATTGCTATTGAGGTGGGTGAGCTTGGTAGCATCTATAGCAGCTACATTATAGGCACTCTTCTCCACCTGCTTGATGGGGGTGATTGCCTCCACCGTAATGCCTGTAAGAGCAGTGATTTCTTCCTCCATAGCCACATTGAGCACCACCACAGGCTGTGCCACGGTAAGGGTTTGCTCTTGTGCCTTATAGCCCATGGACTCTATAGAGAACGTATAAGGTGCTTCTCTATATGGTACTGATAGGGAAAAATTCCCTTGAGCATCGGCCACTGCATACTTTTTGAGTTCCTTAAGCTGCACTACTGCCCCCACTACAGGCTCTTTGCCTGCGGTGATACGCCCTTTTACAGTGGAAACTTGCTGAGCATAAAGCACCCCTATACAGAGGTAAAACACACAAAACCAAAAACTTCTGAAAGAGAAATACATCATATAGCCTATATCCAATTTCTAAACGGGGGCAAAGATAATAAATTTATTTGGAATAATTCTAAAATAATTCGTTAATTAGCAGATTTGTCACAGACAAATTAAAAATCCCCATGAGTTGTCATGTCTCATGGGGATTTTTAGTTATTGTCTATTGTGCTACGTCCTAAACTGTTAATTGGCATATCATCTCCACAAAAGCAGGATCTCGGTGAGAGGAGAAGGTCGCGGTTGAAATCGTCTTCCCAAACTAATTCCCATTCCTCTTTTTCTTTGGAAGGGGTGTCCTCTTCTTTTTGTTCTTGAGAGGAGCCTACAATGATGCTCCAAATGCATAAAATAATAAAAGTTTTTCTCATAATATTGTATTGTTTTTAAGTTATTCTAAATGCAAAGGTAGTGATAATTTGATAATTAGCGAATTTGCATATTAGGCAATTATGTATTACCTTTGCGGCATTAAAATATTAATAATATAATCATGAAAAAAGTACTTTTAATGGGAGTGTTAGCTTCCTTTATGTTAGCGGGTTGTGGTACAGCTAAATCACCAGAGATGAAACGCTTGGAAAAACAACAACAAGCCTTGAAACTCAATACCGAGCTCAACGAATTGCAAATGAAACTCACACAAGAGCAAACCAATAATCAGTCGTTGCAAACTGAGGCTACGCAAGCTAATGAAGAAGCTACCAATCGTACAGATGCTTTTAGTGATGCCAACTCGGCTTCGGCAAGTGCTAAAGAAGCGAACAAAGCTGAAAAGGCTTTGCGCAAAGCTAGTAAAGCTAATAAGCAATTAGCAAAAAGTAATCGCCGTATTGAGAAGTTGCAAAAAGACATCACTAAATTGCAAGAAAAGATAACTAAACTAAATGCTGAAGTAGAATTTAGCAAATAGATACAAGTTAGATGTTTTATTAAAAATTCCCGTGTGGTACAAGTACCACATGGGAATTTTACTAATTAGCACATTTGCTAATTTGCTAATTACCATATTGTAGTATCATCTCCACAAAAGCAGGATCTCGGTGAGAGAAGAAGAGTGTTTGATTGGTGTCAAGGGCTTCAATCTTCGCCATATCCTCTTGGGATAGTTGGAAGTCAAAAACATTAAAGTTTTGCTCCATACGCTCTTTGCGTACCGATTTAGGAATGCAGATAATATCGCGTTGTAATAGGTAGCGCAAGGCTACTTGGGCAGCACTTTTGTGATACTTTTCACCAATGGCATTGAGCGTAGGATTGGCAAAGAAATCATTCTTACCTTCGGCAAAAGGTCCCCATGACATTAGCTTGGTGTCGTATTTCTTCATTAGCTCTTGGAGGTCTTGCTGTTGGTAGAACACGTGCGTTTCCATTTGGTTTACCGCAGGTTTTATCTCGCAGTGGCAAGCCAAATCAAGGTATCTATCGGCATAGAAGTTGCTCACGCCAATAGCGCGCACTTTCCCCTCTTTGTAGGCTTCTTCCATAGCGCGATAAGAGCCATAATAGTCACCAAAAGGCTGGTGAACGAGCAGCAAATCGATATAATCCGTTTGTAGTTTGTGCAAAGAGGTTTCGATAGAGGCTTTTGCCTTTTCGTAACCTGCATTGCTTACCCACACTTTGGTCACGATAAAAAACTCTTTGCGGGGGATACCGCTTTTCTTAATAGCATTGCCTACGCCCTCTTCATTTTTGTAGATTTGGGCAGTGTCAATCATTCGGTAGCCTACCGAAATAGCATC
>ERZ772973.404-NODE-404-length-21907-cov-94.8197_pt1 | contig 21907 bp, 14 predicted proteins | sample MGYA00580672_ERZ772973 | MGnify/ENA primary metagenome ERZ772973 (study PRJEB29015, sample SAMEA2737938) | human oral metagenome | biome: human oral; feature: human-associated habitat; material: dental | place: China | collected 2152 ...
GGCGGTCGGCCGGGCGCTCCGGCCGACCGCCGCCGCTCACAACCCGCGGGCGCGGCGGACCGCCTTGCGGATCTCGTCCACCCACAGCACCAGCGAGGCCATGGCCACCACGACCGCCCAGTGGATCGGGTCCAACGGCTCCGTGGAGAAGGCCACCTGGAGGACGGGCACCTCCACCACGGCCACCTGGAGGACGGCGCCGAGCCCGATCGCCCCCCACAGCCACTTGTTGACGAACAGGTGGTGCAGGGCGCTGACCGTCTCCGAGCGCGAGTTGAGGGTGTTGAACAGCTGGGCCAGGACCAGGGTGGAGAAGGCCGCAGTGCGGGCCGTGGGCAGGTCGTCCGTGGACAGCCCCGCGATGTCGATGAGGCCGCCGGGCAGGAAGACGTCCAGCACGGCCAGGGTCGAGACGGCCATGACCGCGCCGATGAGCAGCACCCCGCTCCACATGGTGGCGTCGATCACCCGGTCCTCGGGCTTGCGCGGCGGCCGGCCCATGACGTCCTCGACGCTCGGGTCCACCCCCATGGCCAGGGCCGGGGCGGAGTCGGTGACCAGGTTGATCCACAGGATCTGGGTGGCCAGCAGCGGCAGGACGACGCCGGTCTCGCTGCGCCCGCTCAGGCCGATGATCCCGGCCAGCACCACCCCGCCGAAGACGGTGAGGACCTCGCCCATATTGGACGACAGCAGGAAGCGCAGGAACTTCTTGATGTTGTCGAAGATGCGCCGGCCCTCGCGCACGGCGTCGACGATGGTGGCGAAATTGTCGTCCGCCAGCACCATGGCGGCGGCCTCCTTGGTCACCTGCGTGCCGGTGACGCCCATGGCCACGCCGATGTCGGCCGCCCGCAGCGCGGGGGCGTCGTTGACGCCGTCGCCCGTCATGGACACGGTGTGCCCCTGAGACTTCAGGGCGCCGACGATGCGCATCTTGTGCTCCGGGGCGACGCGCGCGTAGACGTTCGTGCGGGTCACGGCGCCGGCCAGGGCGCCGTCGTCCATGGCGGACAGCTCGCGGCCGGTGAGCACGCGCGCGCCCCGCTCGGCGATGCCCAGGTCGGCGGCGATGCGCCCGGCGGTGTCCGGGTGGTCGCCGGTGATCATGAGCACGCGGATGCCGGCCCGGTGCGCCTCGGCCACGGCGACGGCGGCCTCGGGCCGCGGCGGGTCGATGATGCCGACGACGCCGGCCAGCACGAGGTCCCTCTCCAGCTCCGCCAGCTCGGCGTCGGCGCCCTCGGTGAGGGCGGCCGCCACGAGGCGGGCCTCGTCCTCGCTCAGGACCCGGTAGGCCACGCCCAGGGTGCGCAGGGCCCGGCCGGACATGTCGCGGATGTGGCCGGCGAAGCGCTCGCGCACGTCCCCCCTCAGCGGGGCGGGGACGCCCCCGAGCTCGGCGCCGGCCGCCGCATCGCCCTCGCGCACCCGGGTGCAGCGCCCCATGAGCACGTCCGGGGCGCCCTTGGACACGAGGATCGTGGCCCCGTGCTTGGCGTCGGTGTACAGCACGCTCATGAGCTTGCGCTCGCTGGTGAAGGGCACCTCGCCGACCCGCTCGAAGCGGCCCTCCCGGCCCCCCTCGGTGCCCAGCTTGCGCTCGGCCACGAGGAAGGAGCCCTCGGTGGGATCGCCCACGACGCTCCACACGCCCTCGTCGACGGCGAGCTCGGCGTCGGAGGCCATGGCCCCGCCCGACAGGACCACGGTCACCTCGTCGCGCAGCGCGCCGGTCAGGGGCTCGGGGTCGGGCCGCCCGTCGCGGTCGGCGTCGGGGGCCACCTCACCGTCGGGCGCGTAGCCGATGCCGGTGACCACGGTGGTGCCCGAGGCGGTGACGATCTCCTGGATCGTCATCTCCGAGCAGGTCAGGGTGCCGGTCTTGTCCGAGCAGATGACCGAGGCCGACCCCAGGGTCTCCACGCTCGTGAGCCGCTTGACCACCGCCTTGTGGAGGGCCATGCGCTGCACGCCCAGGGCCAGGACCACCGACAGGATCGCGGGCAGCCCCTCGGGCACGGCGGCCACGGCCAGGGACACGCCCAGCAGGAGGGCGTCGGTGACCGTCTGGGCGGTGCGCTCGGGGGCCAGCGCCAGCAGGGTCGCCACCACCACGACGGCGATGACGATCACCACGGCGCCCAGCATCTTGGAGATCCGGGTGATCTCGCGCTGGAGGGGCGTGCCCTCCTCCTCGACCGAGTCGAGCATCCGCGCGATGGCGCCCATCTCGGTGTCGGCGCCGGTGGCCACGACGACGGCCCGGCCCGTGCCCTGGGCGACGGAGGTGCCGCGGTGGACCATGGAGGAGCGGTCGGCCAGGTCGGCGTCGGGGGCGACGGCGTCGGCGGACTTGACCACGGCGTCGGCCTCCCCGGTCAGCGAGGACTCGATGACGCGCAGGGCCGCCGCTTGGACCAGGCGGGCGTCGGCGCCGACCTGGTCGCCCTCGCCCAGGACGAGCAGGTCGCCCACGACCAGCTCCGAGGACGGCACGACCCGGCGGCTCCCGTCGCGCAGGACCGTGCTCGTGGCGGCCGTCATCGCCGACAGGGCGGCGACGGCGTCGGCCGCCCTGCTCTCCTGGACGAAGCCGAGCACGGCGTTGAGGGTGATGACCAGCAGGATGATGAGCGCGTCGACCGGCGCCCCGTGGGCGCCCTCCAGCGCCCAGGTGATCGCCGAGACGACGATGGCGCCCAGGAGCAGGTAGACGAGCGGGTCGCGGAACTGGGCCAGGAGGCGCTTCCAGGCCGGCTCCGGCGGGGTGGAGGGCAGCTCGTTGGGGCCGTCCTCGGCCAGGCGGCGGGCGGCTTCCGCCCCGCTCAGGCCCGTGGCGAGGTCGGCGCCGTGCGCGGCGGCGACGGCCTCGGGGCTCTCGGCGAAGGGCGCGGGGGGAGAATCTGCGGTGGCGGCGGATGCCGTCGGAGGTGTCATGCGCCCAATCCCATCGGGGCGACGGCGCGGGCGTCATCCCTGTTCGCCCAGGGCGGGAGGGGAGTACTCACCCCCGCCCCGGGCGCCGCCCGGGCGCGCCGGGCGGCCCCTCGTCGGGCTCCCCGCCGGGCTCCGCGGCGGGGGACGCCCGCCGGTCAGGCCACGTCGATCGGCGCGCCCTCGGCCAGCTCGGGCTGGAGGCCGAGCGTGCCCACCAGGCGCTCGCGGGCGGCCGGCGAGGCCGCCTCGGCCAGGTGCGCCCGGGCGGCCTCCAGCCGCACCCCGACGTCGAGGCGCTCGGTCACGCCCTCGTTGCCCGGCGTCGTCGTGAAGCGGGTCAGCGACCGGATCGAGGCCTCGGCCTGCTTGCGGTCGCGCTCGACCTTGGCGTCGATGCGGGCCGCGTACCAGTCGGAGGCCAGGATGTTCTCCCGTTCGAACAGGGCCCGGAACTGCGGGCTGGCCAGCGTCCACCCCTGCTCGGAGCGCCCCGAGTGCATGATCTCCAGCAGGGCCCTCAGCGGCGGCACGGCCCACCGGATCGATCCGTCGTCGACGTAGTGCTGGGCGACCACCCGGTGGGTGGTGACGATGACGTCGACGGAGTCGGCGAAGACCTCCTCATCCTGCAGCTCGGGGCGCAGCATCTCCTCGGTGAACACGACGTCGGGGTGCAGGAAGATGCGCCCGAAGAAGCTGTTGGCGAAGGCCTGGTTCATGCGGTAGCCCAGCCGCGAGGCCTGGACGGTGCGCCCGCCGATCTCCCTGTCCTCCAGGCGCTCCAGGTAGCCGCCCGCGATGAGGGCGCGGGCGTCGCGCTCGGCCTCGGTCATGCGCGAGAACACCTCCGGCACGAGCAGCGAGATGTCGTGGGCGACCCTGACCCTGGGCCCGATGAAGCCCGCCGAGCTCAGCCAGCCGTCGTAGCCGCCCAGGGCGTAGGACAGCAGCGAGGCGTTGAGGTCGTAGACGGGCGGCAGCGCGTTGAAGGGCGACTTGGTCAGCGCCCCCTCGCTGCCGGCGCCCGTGGTCGAGGGCGACTTGCCGGTCATGGAGGAGATGAACTCCATGAACAGCTCGGGCAGCTCCATGTAGTGCAGCGGGTTGTAGGCGCACAGGGCCGGCACCCCCGGCTCGGGCGGGTTGTTGCGCCGGCCGGCGGCGACGACGTCGACGCTGTGGCGGATCGGCTCGTCCAGGGGCACGCGGGAGTACAGGTGGGTGGCCACCTCGGCCAGGCGCACCTCCTCGGGGCGGGCGACGTCCGGGCGCACCTGGAGGTAGCGCGGGTTCCGCGTGGGGGCGCCGTTCACGAGGCGCGGGTTGGCGGTGCAGACCCAGTAGGACCGCCGGGCCGGCTCCGGCGCCTCGGGCAGGGCGGCCGCCCGGCGGACGAGGCCCTGCATGGGCTCGGTGAAGCGCGACAGCCCGGGCGCGTCGTCGACCATGGCCCGCGCGTCGGCGGGGGTCAGGGGCGCGTAGTTGGAGATGAACAGGTCCTGCCCCGACATGTCCGACTCGGTCTGCTTGTCGTAGCCGCGCACGATCGCGTCGTCGGGGCGCTGGAACAGCAGCCGCTCGCAGTTGGTGACGTACTTGCGGCTCAGCCCCCGCGCGGAGGCCGGGTCGTCGGCGGAGGCCGGCGCCACCAGGGAGGAGGTGATGTCGTCCTCCGTCTGGACCTTCGCGCAGGCCGCGAAGTCGGGGCGCAGGGAGAACAGCCGCCAGGCGCCGTCGGGCTCGAAGCCCACGCGCAGCATATTGATCTTGACGGTGTCGCCGTCCAGGCGCAGGGAGTTGCCCTGGCGGCCGTTCATCATGCCCACGGAGAAGTGGCTGCGCCAGTCGGCGCCCCACTCGGGGCGGTAGTAGCGCTTGACCGTGAAGATGAGCTCCTTGATGTGGGGCGGGATGGACTCCAGGAAGGCGTTGTACTCGGGGGTGTACATGTCCGACGGCGTGAGCAGCTTGATGACGCTGCCCAGCGAGCGGCGCTCGGAGAGGATGGAGCGGTGGTGGGCGCTCCTGTTGGCCGGGTCGACGAAGCGGTCGGCGTAGTCGCCGTCGAGGATGCCCTGGACGGCGTCCAGGTCGGCCTCCACGTCCCCGATGTAGGCCTCGCCGAAGACGATGGCGTCGAGGATCGACTTGGAGATCTCCGACTTGCCGCCCCCGGAGACGGTGGCCGGCTTGTGCAGCTGGGTGTGCCAGGGGGCGGTGCCGATCATGTGCCACTGCTTGGGGTTGCCGATGGCCGCCTTGCAGTGGATGCGGTAGCCCGACGGCGTCACGTAGGTCCTGCCGGCCAGCAGCGGGATGCGGGCCGTCTCGCCGTCCGCCCCGGTCCAGGTGATGGTCTGGGTGAGCATGGAGTAGAAGGCCCCGCCGGGCACCAGGACGATCGTCTCGTCGTCCAGGTCGACGGCGCAGCCCGAGGCCTCGCGGCGGAAGTGGCCGGGGTTGGCGGCCAGGACGTCGTCGAGCGTGCGGTCGGCGGGCGTGTGGACGTCGCGGAACTCGCGGCCCAGGTCGTAGCGCGGGAAGGCGATCGCGCCGCCGGAGTGCTCCTCCTCCACGCAGCCGAAGAGGTTGGCCGAGTAGCCGATCTGGGTCTTGACCTCCTTCTTGCAGTAGCCGTAGTAGTTGTCCGCGATGACGGTGACGATGACGCCGCGCTCGTCGCGGGCCACCAGCTTGAAGGGCTTGCCGTCGTTGTAGAGCTCGCCCTCCTCGCGCCAGCACATGCCGTCGCGGCGCCGGCGCTCGTCGGCCTCCTCCCACGCGGGCAGCCCCAGCTCCTTCTTGGTCAGGGCGGTCAGGTGCGGGGCCAGGATGACGCAGCCGGTGTGCCCGGTCCAGGTCTCCGGCGCCAGGGAGGCGTCGTTCTCCGGCAGGTAGGGGTCGCCGCCGTTGCCGAAGATGCCCTCGACGAAGTCCAGGTTGGACACGAGCCCCCCGGGGGCGATGAAGCGGATCTCCATGGTGCGCTCGCCGGTGACGCCGGGGACCTCGGGGACGACGACGGGGCGCAGCAGCAGGGAGACGAAGCAGCGGGCCGGATCGGGCCGGGTGGAGGTCCAGGGCAGGGTGAGCAGGTCCGCGGGGGCGTCCAGGGCCGCGGCCAGGACGCGGGCGAAGACGTCGCGGGGCACGGCCTTCTTGTCGTCGGGGATGGGCAGGCCGCCCTCGGCGATGTGGAAGACGCCGGCCGTGGTGCGCCGGTCGTTGCGCGGATTGTGCAGGACCCCCTGGAGGACGCGGTAGCTCTCGACGTAGGGGGAGGTGAAGCTGGTCGCGTCCAGGGGCAGGGACAGGGCGCGGGCCAGGCCCGGCTGGTCGAGCACGAAGGTGGCGGCGGGCAGGCGCGGGCGCTCGGCGGCGCCGTCGAGGTAGGAGTCGAGGAAGGCCTGGATGCGCCGGTCGGCGGCGCACAGGCGGCCGGACAGGCGCCGGGTCATCTCGCGCTGGCGCGCCAGGATGGGGGACACGAGCCGGTCGGTCCGCGGGTCGCCGACCCCGGCGGGGGCGGGCACGCCCAGCAGTTCCAGGCGCAGGGCGATGGCGGAGTTGATGGTCGCCGCGTCGGCGCTGCGCCGGCCGGGGTCGGAGGGTTGGCGGGCGGTGGACGCGTCGGTGCTGGTCGTGCTCATGGGGCCAGGCTAGTGGGATGCGTCTCACGGCGCGCGCCGTGCCGTCCAGGCTCCTACGGGGTACCTCACAGGCGCCTCCTGCTGTTATCCGGGCGCCGGAACCGCCATACTGGACCGCAGCCCGAGGCGGCCCCCGCCGTCTGAGTCCTTCCTGAACAGCGGACAGAATCGAGGAGCGCGTGGCAGACAGTGCGAGGCGCGACGGCGTCGGCCGCCGAGGCGGAAAACTGGCCGCCGCGGCCAGGGCCGGCAGTCAGCAGCCCATGAGTCAGCAGTCCAAGGCGCCATCGGGGCGCGGCGGCTCGTCGCGTCCCGCCGCCTCGCAGGGACCCGGCGGCCGCCGACCCGGTCGGGGCGGCAAGACGGGACCGGGCAGGGCCGACGGGCGCCGTCGTCGTCGGATCATCAACTACCCGCGGGCCGGCAAGGGCCCCGTCATGCGCTGGATCCCCGGCTGGCGCTTCTTCCTCGGCTGCTTCTTCCTCCTCATCGCGGCGGTCGCCACGGCCTTCATCATCGCCTACAACACGATCAAGGTCCCCGAGCCCAGCGAGTTCGCCCAGGCCCAGTCCACCACCGTGTTCTACGCGGACGGCACCACCGAGATGGGCACCTTCGCGGAGATCAACCGCACCATTATCGACACCACGACGATCCCCGACTACATCGGCAACGCCGTCGTCGCCAGCGAGGACCGCACCTTCTACACCAATAACGGCGTCGATCCCAAGGGAATCGTCCGCGCCCTGTGGAACAATCTGCGCGGGGGCGACCGCCAGGGCGCCTCCACCCTGACCCAGCAGTACATCAAGAACTACTACGTCGATACGACCAGCTCCTACCTGGGCAAGTTCCAGCAGGCGATCATGGCCATTAAGATCGACCGGGAGCTGTCCAAGAAGCAGATCCTCGGCTCCTACCTCAACACGGTCTACTTCGGGCGCGGCGCCTACGGCATCGAGGCCGCCTCGCAGGCGTACTTCGGCCACTCCGCCGCGCAGATGACGGTCTCGGAGGCGGCCCTGCTCGCCGGCATCCTGCCCGCCCCCAGCGCCTGGGACCCGGCGATCGACGCGGGCCAGGCGCAGACCCGCTTCCAGCGCGTCCTGGGCTACATGCTCGAGGACGGCTACATCACCCGGGCCCAGTACGACGAGGCCTCCATGCCCACCACCATCACCCCGGAGTCGAACGAGCTGTACGCCGGCCCCAACGGCTACCTGCTGCAGATGGTGCGCCAGGAGCTCATCGACAAGGCGGGGCTGAGCGGCGAGCAGATCGACACCGGCGGCTACAACATCACCACCACGATCAACAAGGCGGATCAGGAGGCCGCCGTCGCCGCCGTGCAGGCCCTGCCCGAGGGCTATTCCCCGAACCTCCACGTGGCCATGGTGTCCATCGACGCCGCCACCGGGGGGATACTGGCCCTCTACGGGGGCAGCGACTACCTGACCAACCAGGTCAATTCCGCCACCTCGGCCATAGCCCAGGCGGGTTCGACCTTCAAACCCTTCGCGCTCGTCTCGGCCCTGGAGAAGGGCGACACCCTGGCCAATGGCTATAATTCCCCCTCGCCCATGACCATCGAGGGCAATGAGTACCGCAATTACGGCGGCGTCTCCTACGGCTGGATCAATCTCGTCGATGCGACCGCCAATTCGGTTAACACGGCCTACGTGCAGCTCAATCGGGACATCGGCCCGGATGCGACCAATGAGGTGGCGGTGCGCGCGGGATATCCGTCGGACACGACCGGTCTGGACGACACCGTCCAGAACGTCCTGGGGTCGGCCTCGCCGCACACCATTGACATCGCCACCGCCTACACCACCTTCGCCGCCCAGGGCTCCCGGCACACCGCCCACATCGTGGCCTCGGTGAAGAACGGGCAGGGCGCGCTGGCCTACAGCGGTCCCACCGACGGGACGAAGGTCTTCGACGAGGGCGTCATGGCCGACGCCACCTACGCCATGACGCAGGTGGTGCAGAGGGGCTCGGGGACCACCGCCCTGGAGCTGGACCGGCCCGTCGCCGCCAAGACGGGCTCCTCCTCGGACAACAAGTCCGCTCAGTTCGTCGGCTACACCCCGCAGGTGGTCACCGCCGTGACCCTCTACCAGTCCGGCGCCGACGGCTCCGAGGAGTCGATCACCCCGTGGGGCGAGTACGACGAGATCACGGGGTCGACCTATCCGGCGGACATCTTCACCCAGTACATGAAGACGGCGCTGGCGGACCTGCCGGAGGAGGACTTCCCCGACCGCACGGCCGGCTCCACCAGGCCCGGCGGGCTCGACGGCACCCCGGCGCCGGTCTACGAGGAGCCGACGGCGGCGCCGACCCAGCCGCAGGCGCCGGTCTACGAGGAGCCGACGCAGGATGCGGTCGAGCCCCAGCCGGGGCAGACCCAGAGGTCCGAGCTGCAGCCGGGCGACGGGTCGACCAGCGGTGCCGGCGATGGCGGCGGTGGTGGTGCCGGCGGCGGCAACGGTGGCGGCGGCAATGGCGGCGGCGATAACGGTGGTGGTAACGGCGGCGGCAATGGCGGCGGCGATAACGGCGGCGGCGATAACGGCGGCGGCGGCGGTGGTGCCGGCGGCGGCAATGGCGGCGGCGGTAACGGCGGCGGCGGCGGTGGCGGTGCCGGCGGAGGCGGCGGCGCTGGTGGCGGCGGCGGTGCCGGCGGTCAGCAGAACCAGCAGAACAACGTGGACCACTGAGAGCGGCCGCCGGGCGAACCATCCGATAGTCGGATCCAGCCGCGGCCCCCGCGCCGTCGGACGGTCATGGCGCCGGCCCCGCGTGGCGCACCGCACGCGGGGCCGGCGCCCCGTCGTCTTCCGGGGCGGCGGCCCGCTCCGGTAGGGTGACGATTCGGCTGCGCCGTCGGGCATCCGCCCGATGACCGGCCGTACGCATCACCCTCCTGTCACGGAAGGACCGTGACCGCTTCAGACCAGAGGAGGTGGGTACCAAGCATGCGTCACTACGAGATCATGATCATCCTCGAGCCCGAGACGGACGAGCGCACCATCGCTGCGACCCTCGAGAAGCTGCTGCAGGTCGTCCCCAGCAGCGGTGGCTCGGTCGACAAGATCGACATCTGGGGCAAGCGCCGTCTCGCCTACGACATCAAGAAGAAGTCCGAGGGCTTCTACGTCGTCGTCGATATGACCACCACGCCCGAGATCGCCCAGGAGCTCGACCGCCAGCTCGGCCTCAACGAGACCGTCCTGCGCACCAAGCTGCTGCGCCCCGAGGCCTGACCGCATCCACGGAACGGAGAGAAGCATGGCCGGCGACACCGTTATCACGATCATCGGGAACCTCACCGCGGACCCCGAGATGCGCTTCACCCCCTCGGGTGCGGCGGTCGCGTCCTTCACGATCGCCTCGACGCCCCGCATCTTCGACCGCCAGACCAATGAGTGGAAGGACGCCGAGACGCTCTTCATGCGCTGCTCGATCTGGCGCGAGGCGGCCGAGAACGTGGCCGAGTCCCTCGCCAAGGGCATGCGCGTCATCGCGCAGGGCCGCCTTCAGCAGCGCTCGTACACCACCCGCGAGGGCGAGCAGCGCACCGTCGTCGAGATGCAGGTCGACGAGATCGGCCCCTCGCTGCGCCGCGCCAAGGCCCAGGTCACCCGCACCTCCGGCGGTCAGTACAACGCCGGCGGCCAGGGCGGCGGCTCGGGCTACCAGGGCGGCGGCCAGGGCGGCTACAACGCCGGCGGCGGCCAGGGCGGCGGATACCGCGGCGGCGGCCAGCAGGGCGGCGGCTCGGGCTACCAGGGCGGCGGCCAGCAGCAGCCCACCTACAACGCCCCCGCCGGCGGCTCCTCGGACGACCCGTGGGCCACGGGCGGCACGACGTCCTTCGGCGACGAGCCCCCGTTCTGATCACGGGCCCGTTCCGCCCCGGTCGGCGCTCGTCCGGTCGGCTGCGGTCAGCGGACTGCGATCGACTCGCCCCCACCGCGCGGCAGGATGCGCCGCGCGCCAACCCATCTCGTATGAGCGCCCGGGGCGCTCGAAGCAAGGAGTACCACCATGGCGAAGCCCCAGCTTCGTAAGCCGAAGAAGAAGATCGGCCCGGTCAAGGCCATCAAGGTCGGCACCATCGACTACAAGGACACCGCCACGCTGCGGAAGTTCATCTCCGACCGCGGCAAGATCCGCGCCCGCCGCGTCACCGGCGTCTCCGTCCAGGAGCAGCGCAAGATCGCCAAGGCCGTCAAGAACGCCCGTGAGATGGCCCTGCTGCCCTACTCGAGCTCTGCTCGCTGATCGGAGGCCGATTCATGACCACCAAGCTCATTCTCACCCACGACGTGACCAACCTCGGCGCGGTCGGCGACGTCGTCGAGGTCAAGGACGGTTACGCCCGCAACTACCTCCTGCCCCGCAAGCTGGCCACCCCGTGGACCAAGGGCGCGCAGCGTCAGCTCGACCAGATGGCCGAGGCCCGCCGCAAGCGCTCCATCGAGTCCCTGGAGCAGGCCCAGGAGGCCCGCGCCTGGCTGATCGAGAACGTCGTCACCGTCATCGCCACCGCCGGTGCGAACGGCCGCCTCTTCGGCGCCGTCTCCACCGCGGACCTGGCCGGGGCCGTCAAGGAAGCCGGCGGCCCCGCCATCGACCGCCGTAAGATCGAGGTCATTCCGCCGATCAAGTCGACCGGGCGCCACAGCGCCACGGTGCGCCTGCACGCCGACGTCGTCGCCCCCATCGAGGTCAACGTCGTCGCCCGCCGGCGCTGAGAGCGCCCGCTCGTCCCGCGTCCGGGGCGGAGCGGCGGTGGCGGGTTGTCGGGGCGGTGTCCGCCGCGCGGTCGCGCCTCTGCTCGCACACATCGAGGGGTGATGCGCGAAACTGCACCTTAAGGGTTGGTTTCGCACATCATCCCTCGATGCGTGCGCCGGTCCGCGACCGCGCTTCACGTGAAACACCGGGCCGGGCCGGTTCGGTCGCCGCGCGCTCTGCGGGCCCCGATCAGCCGCGCCACTCTACCGACTCGGCGGAGGGCCCTCAATGTACAAGAAATGGTAGTGTTCCCGGCTCGAAGGCTATGAGGTAGCCTTGGCGGGCGCATGTGACGAACGCGAAACGGGGCCGACGACGGGGCCTCTTTATGTGATGTAGTTCACATGTTTTCTTATGAAGAGGTGAACCATGACTGATTCCTCGGAGTTCTCCCCCGAGCAGGCCGCCGATCCCGGGACGAGCATGCAGGACATGGCGCGGATCGCCGCCGAACGCCCCGACCTATGGGCGTCTCTCGCGGCGAACCCGTCGCTCTACCCCGACCTGAGGGAGTGGCTCGGCCAGGTCGACGATCCGGCGGTCAAGGAGGCCCTGAGCGCCTCGGCGCAGCGGGCCGCCGAACGGGTTCCGGCCGGGGACGAGCCGGCTGAAGCGCCGGCCGCGGAGGAGGCGCCGGCCGACGACGCGCCGGTCGCGGAGGTCGAGGATGTGAAGGCCGACGGGGCCGAGGCGGACTCGGCCCAGGAGACGCCGACCGCCGAGGCCGTTTCGGCCGAGAATGCGAGTGAGCCGGTCGCCGCGGAGGAGGCGCCGGTCGACGACGCACCGGCCGCGGAGGTCGAGGATGTGAAGGCCGACGGGGCCGAGGCGGACTCGGCCCAGGAGACGCCGACCGCCGCCATGGGCACGCCCCCGCCGCCGCCGCCCTCCGCCTCGACCGCCGCCATGGGCACGCCCCCGCCGCCGCCGCCCTCCGCCCCGACCGCCGCCATGGGCACGCCCCCGCCGCCGCCGGCTCGGGCCGGCGGGAAGCGCCGTCGCAAGAAGTGGGTTCCGATCGCCGCCGTACTCGCCGTCGTGCTCGCCGTCGGAGGCGGCACGTTCGCCGTCTACACCTACCTCACCCAGCGCGGGGCCGCCTCCCCCGACGAGGTCATGAGCACCGTCTCGCAGGCGATCGCCGACAAGGACATCATCTCCATGTTCAAGATGGTCTCGCCGTCGGAGATCGACACCGTCGCGGACTCCGCCGACGCGATCCGCGATGGCGGTTCCGACTCGCGCAAGGGCAGTTCGAAGGCCGACCCCGGTGCCCTGCTGTCCAAGGACGCGATCAACAACTACCTGGAGGCGCTCGACGTCAGTACTTCGGATATGACCTACACCGTCGATCAGAAGTCCGATGACCTGGCCGTAGCCACCATCTCCTCGTGGCACCTCGACGTCAGAGTCGACCAGAGCCTGGCCGATACGCTGCGCACGCGCTACCAGTCGGCCAAGGGATCGTCCTTGACCGATGACGAGGAGGAGTTCTTCTCCGACTTGGACTTCTCGGACCTCTCCTACGACGGCGACGTCGCCGATGACTTCCGCGACGACATCCCCCTCGAGATCGTCATGATCAAGGAGGACGGCCGGTGGTTCATCTCCCCGCTCATGACCTCCGCGCAATGGAATTACCGGGACCGGGCGCAGTGGGACGACGACGTCGAGGCGCCCAACTACGAGGCCGACTTCAGCTCGGTGAAGGGGGCGGACTCGCCCGAGGCCGCCGTCCAGAACCTGACCGAGGCGATCCTGGACGCCCGCCGCCCCAGCGACATGCTCGAGGACAACGTGACCGGCCTGCTCTCCCTGCCGGAGCGCCGACTGGCCATGGTGTACGGCCCCGTCATGGTCGGTGACGACAGGAAGTTCTCCGAGCGCGCCTCGGAGAACGTGAAGATCGACTGGGATCTGACCTCGACGGACATCGGGGGCGGCCAGGCCGTCGTCCAGCCCGGCAATTCGAAGATCACCCTGAACCCGGACGACGAGGACGAGAAGATCACCTTCGAATTCAAGGGAAACACCATGAAGGTGACGACCCCCGCGTCGGAGAACAATACGGCGTCGGTGGACTTCACGCGTCAGCTCAAAGACCCCGATCGCCTCGGAGTGGTCGTGGAGAAGAGCGACGGGACCTGGCACGTGTCCTCCTCCGGGACGATCGTCAATATCTTCAACCTGCGCCCGTCCGAGCGCGCCCTCGACAAGTTCTCCGACACCTTGGAGGACCTGGGAGTCGATCCCGACGACTCCGACGACCTGGCCGACACGATCACCCAGTCGGTGGCCATCGCCACGCCGATTCTCGTGGGCGTCGACATCGCCGAGCAGCTTCAGGACGTGAACTGGCGCGCGCCCTACCGTCCCAGCTACGACAGTTACGACAGCTACTCCGGTTACTCCACGGCCGACTACTACAGCCAGTGCACCAGCGGGGACATGTCCGCCTGCGACAGGCTCTACTACGCGTCCTCCTCCGGAAGCTTCGACGAGTCCTACGGCAGGAGCTGCGGCGGGCGCAACTACTCGCTCGACTACGGCGGACAGTGCGAGTCGAGGTACGGCCGATGGTACTGATCCCCTCCCGCCGGGAACGGTGAGTCGAGGAGCGCCCACTGGTTCTGGCGCTCCGGGAGGATCGTTCGAGTCGGCGCATCGGATGTGCTCGGAGGTCTCCGCGTGATTGCGCGGGTCTGACGGCCGCGCGGCCGGTTCGGGACGGAACGATCCTCCCGGAGCGCCATTCCCCGCCCTGGGCGGGGCCGGTGGAGCAGAGGTGTGGGACGGGATGTCCGATCCGGCGGGGCGTGCGGGGACGCGCGATCGACTAGCGGATGAGTGCTCCATCGGCATCCAGGGTGAGGATGTCGTTGTCGGTGACGATGGACAGGAGTCTGGGACGCTGGCGGGGCGGGAGGAGTCGTATGACCACCTGTCCTTTGCGGGCGTCGTCGAGCGCCCGGGCGGCCCGGTTGATGATGGCCTCCCGGGCGTCGTCGGTCAGGCCGCCGCTCGTGCCTCGGTCGTCGAGGAGGATGACGTCGATGCCGCGGGTCCGGGCGGCCCGCGCGGATTCGATGACGCGGGTTCCGGTGAAGAAGGGGGCGCGCCGCTCGTCGCGCAGCTCTGCTTCGAGCATGCGGGCCCGGGCGCGCATGCCGGCGGTGATGGGGGCGCCGTCGGCTATGGCGGTCAGGAGCGGTTCGACGCGCCGTCGCACGGATGTCATGGCCTGGCGCATGAGGGCCTCGCTCTCCCGGTGGGCCCGGCGCTGGGCGGCGATCTCGGCGCCGGCGGCCTCGGAGGCGGCCGTTCTCGCGGTGATATCGATCGATATCCGGGCCGTCAGGTACCAGATGAGGAGCGTGGAGAATTGTCCGGATCCCAGGGCGAAGATATTGGCCGGGTTGTGGCCGGTGCTCAGTGTCCACACGCCGATCACGACAATGATGAGGATGAGGCCCGCCCAGGCCTGGCGGGGGCGCTCGCGCGCGATCAGGCCGCAGCACAGCGTGGTGCCCGCCCCTATGCACCATGAGGTGTAACCGGGCCAGCCCGCGGAGTCGATCTGGAAGAGGACGAGCACGTTGGCCCCTCCCGTGATCGCGGCGACCAGGGCGGCCGCCCGGGCGGGCATGCGATGGGCGGGCCACCGTTTGAGGAGGGCGAGTGCGGCCAGGCCTATTGCGAGCAGGCCCGCGATGACCGGCGCGAGGCGCCGGTAGGAGTCGACCCGCATCTCCAGGAGGGTGACGAGGGTGTAGAGAACGAAGACGCACACGACAATGGCCCGCGCCCTCGGCGTCTCCAGGCAGGAGGCCAGGGAGAGCGGGGACGCGCCCGTGGTCGCCGTCGTGGTTCGTGGGTTCCATGACAGGGTCACGGTGGTTCCGGCGCCGGGGGAGGAGTCGATGCGGGCCTGGCCCTGGGCGTCGCGCATGCGGGCGATGATGGAGCCGCTCACGCCGTGCCGACTGATGGGCGCGCGTTCGGGGTCGAAGCCGCGGCCGTCGTCGGACACGGTGATGGTGACGCCGTCGGCGTCGCTGCGCAGCGCCGCCGTGCGCATGATGGGGCCCCGGTCGGGTCCGGCGGCGTGGGTCAGGGAGTTGCGCAGGGCCTCCGCGGCGGCGTCGATGAGCGCTTGGGCAGTCTCCTGCGGCAGGTTCAGGTCCTTGGTGATCGAGTCGGAGATGACGACGTCGTCGCCCCCGATCGCCCGGAGTCTGCGGGTCAGGGCGGCGAGCAGCTCGGAGGAGCGGACGGACGACTCGTCCGGCTCGGAGGAGCGGATGGGCGCGTCCGGCTCGGCCGCCGCCGTGTCGAGGTCGGCCAGGGCCTCGCGGGCGCCGGCGCGCAGCTGGGCGGTCTCGGTCGACTCGGTGGGGATCACTTTGAGGACGGACAGGATGTGGTCGTGGATGAAATTGTCGGCGCGGCGCCGCGCCCGTGCGCGGGAGGCGTCGGTGCGCAGGCGGATGAGGAGGGCGCGCCGGCGGGCGTCGGCCTCGTCCAGGGCCTGAGCCTGGCGCAGCAGCCAGGTGAGCAGAGCCATATTCCCCAGGGAGGAGACCAGGTAGATCATGACCTCCTCCGCTGGCAGGCGCAGGCCGTCCTGCGCCGGATAGCCCGCGATGAGGAACGGCGCGAGGAGCACGATGTACAGGAACCGGCCGCGGGGGGACAGGACGGCGGTGGCGACGGCCGCAACGACGTAGTAGTAGTTGACCAGGAGATTGGGAACGGGCACCGGGTTCTGAATCTGATTGTAGAACGGGATAATGGGCAGCAGCGCCGTCAGCACGACGAAGATCGTGTAAAAGGTGAGGTGGACCAGGAGCGTCCACCGCCAGATGCGGTCCGCCGCCCCGATCCGGCGCAGGCGCTGCGGCGGAATCTCCCCGCCCGCATTCGTGCGCCGCATGAATCTCAGGAGCCCGATCGCGGCGGCGGCGCCGGCGACGACGGACGGCAGCACGAGGGCCGGCAGGAGGAGCCAGAACGCCCACTGCCCCGAGACCTGCGCCATGACGCGGACGCTGGCAGTGGTGAAGCCGCTCATGACGATGGTGGCGATCGCCGCGAATACGGCGATGAGTCGGCGCATGCGCTGGGTGTGGGGGCCCGGCGCGGGCGGTGCGGCGGCCGGGGGCGTCGCGGGGGCGACCGCCTGCGTGCGAGCAGCGGCGGGCGATTGCGGGAAGAGGATCATGGGCGGTTCTCGTAGGGGGCGTCGCCGCAAGCGGCGTCGTGCACGGTACGGCATCGCAATCGAGTTGTCAAAGAGCCCTTTTCGTCAGGGTGGCCAGTCGGGTGCCGTTCTCAGGCGGCCGAGGCTCCGTTCTCATTGAGGGTGAGGATGTCGTCGTCGGTGACGATGGACAGGAGCCCGGGGCGCTGTCGGGGCGGGAGGAGTCGTATGACCACCTGTCCTTTGCGGGCGTCGTCGAGTGCTCGGATGGCTTGGTTGATGATGGTCTTTTGGGCGTCGTCGGTCAGGCCGTTGCCCGTGCCGCGGTCGTCGAGGAGGATGACGTCGATGCCGCGGGTCCGGGCGGCCCGCGCGGATTCGATGACGCGGGTTCCGGTGAAGAAGGGGGCGCGCCGCTCGTCGCGCAGCTCTGCTTCGAGCATGCGGGCCCGGGCGCGCATGCCGGCGGTGATGGGGGCGCCGTCGGCTATGGCGGTCAGGAGCGGTTCGACGCGCCGTCGCACGGATGTCATGGCCTGGCGCATGAGGGCCTCGCTCTCCCGGTGGGCCCGGCGCTGGGCGGCGATCTCGGCGCCGGCTGTCTCGGAGGCGGCCGTTCTCGCGGTGATATCGACGGACAGCCGGGCCGTCAGGTGCCAGATGACAAGGGGGAATAATTGTCCGGCTCCCAGAGTGAGAATAATAATCGGGTTGTGGCCGGTGTCCAGCGTCCACATGCCGAGCACGATAATGGTGAGGACGAGGCCCGCCCAGGCCTGGCGGGGGCGCTCGCGCGCGATCAGGCCGCAGCACACCGCGGCGCCCGCCCCCAGGCACCACGCGGCGTAACCGGGCCAGCCCGCGAAGTCGATCTGGAAGAGGACGAGCACGTTGGCCCCTCCCGCGGCCGCGACGACCAGGGCGGCCTCCCGGGCGGGTATGCGGTGACCGGGCCACCGTTTGATGAGGGCGAGTGCGGCCAGACCTATTGCGAGCAGGCCCGCGATGACCGGCGCGAGGCGCCGGTAGGAGCCGGCCCGCATCTCCAGGAGGGTGACGAGGGCGTAGAGAACGACGATGCACACGACGATGATTCGGGGCGTCCGCGCCTCCATCGAGGAGGTCAGGGAGAGCGGCGCGACCGCGGGCGCCCGCGCGGTCGGTACTGCGGCCTGCGCCCGGCCCGCCCCGGGGTCCGTTCGCGCGCAAGGCCCGGTCGGGGACTCCGCCGTCGTGGTTCGTGGGTTCCATGACAGGGTCACGGTGGTTCCGGCGCCGGGGGAGGAGTCGATGCGGGCCTGGCCCTGGGCGTCGCGCATGCGGGCGATGATGGAGCCGCTCACGCCGTGCCGACTGATGGGCGCGCGTTCGGGGTCGAAGCCGCGGCCGTCGTCGGACACGGTGATGGTGACGCCGTCGGCGTCGCTGCGCAGCGCCGCCGTGCGCATGATGGGGCCCCGGTCGGGTCCGGCGGCGTGGGTCAGGGAGTTGCGCAGGGCCTCCGCGGCGGCGTCGATGAGCGCTTGGGCAGTCTCCTGCGGCAGGTTCAGGTCCTTGGTGATCGAGTCGGAGATGACGACGTCGTCGCCCCCGATCGCCCGGAGCCTGCGGGTCAGGGCGGTGAGCAGCTCGGAGGAGTTGACGGGCGCGTCCGGCTCGGCCGCCGCCGTGTCGAGGTCGGCCAGGGCCTCGCGGGCGCCGGCGCGCAGCTGGGCGGTCTCGGTCGACTCGGTGGGGATCACTTTGAGGACGGACAGGATGTGGTCGTGGATGAAATTGTCGGCGCGGCGCCGCGCCCGTGCGCGGGAGGCGTCGGTGCGCAGGCGGATGAGGAGGGCGCGCCGGCGGGCGTCGGCCTCGTCCAGGGCCTGAGCCTGGCGCAGCAGCCAGGTGAGCAGAGCCATATTCCCCAGGGAGGAGACCAGGTAGATCATGACCTCCTCCGCTGGCAGGCGCAGGCCGTCCTGCGCCGGATAGCCCGCGATGAGGAACGGCGCGAGGAGCACGATGTACAGGAACCGGCCGCGGGGGGACAGGACGGCGGTGGCGGCGACCGCAATGACGAGATAGTAGTTGACCAGGATGTTGGGGACGGGAGCCGCGACCCGGACCTGGTCGTAGAACGGGATGATGGGCAGGGGTACGGCCAGCAGGACGAGGGTCGTGTGGACGCCGAGGAGCACCAGGAGCGCCGTCCTCCAGATGCGGTCCGCCTCCCCGATCCGGCGCAGGCGCTCCGGCGGCATCTCCTCATCCTCATTCGCATCCGCGCGCCGCATGGATGTCAGGAGTCCGATGGCGGCGGCGGCGCCGGCGACGACGGGCGGCAGCACGAGGGCCGGCAGGAGGAGCCAGAACGCCCATCGGCCCGTGGTGCTCACCATGACGCGGATGGTGATGGCGATGAAGATGCCCGTCACGGCAGCGATAATCGCCACGAATACGGCGATGAGCCGGCGCATGCGCTGGATGTGGGGGCCCGGTGCGGGCGACGGGGCGCGCCCGACCGCACCCGTGTCCGCATCGGGCGGGAGGGTCGTGGGGGCCGTCATTCGTAGTAGCTGGTCAGGCCGATTCTGGCGGTCGCCTTGCTCAGGTCGACGCGGTCGCCGTCGGTGAGCAGGCCGGCCGCGTGGAATTTGCTCTTGATCTGTGCGATGTAATGGGTGACGGTGTTCTTGGACAGACCCAGGATGCGGGCCACCCGGTCCGCCTGGACGCCGTTGGCGTACAGCGTGATGACCTCGATCTCGCGGTGGGTGAGCTGCTTGACGAAGTCCTCCTCCACGTCCAGGGCCCGGGCCCAGTCGATGCTGCCGCTCGGCTCGCCTTTGAGCGCGGCCCTGATGGCCTCGATGAGCTCCTCGATCGGGGCCGTCTTATTGACGATCGCCATGACGCCGGCGGCGATGGCCTCCCGGATCCGCTTGGGATCCTCGCCGGAGGTGTAGACGACGACGGGGATGGACCTGCGCGACAGCTCGGCGATGATCTCGGCTGGCCGACTCCCGTCGTTGAGGCGCAGATCGAGAACGGCCAGGGTCCGGCCCTCGGGCCAGTCGATGTCGCTTAGGCCCCGGGCCCATATGACGCTCCAGGGCAGTCCGGCCTTGGCGAACTCGCCTTGACATCCGGTGGCGATGATCTCGTGATCATCAATGACAATGATGTGGCAATCAGTATTCATAAGGCTCCTCCGGGGTCGTTGACCGTCCGGCCCCGGAGGGTCGGGAACGGACCATGACTCGGGGCGGACGGCCCCGCTGGGATGCTACCGCGGGGAGGGCGGTCGCGCTAAGGATTCGAGGTGTCGTCGTCAAGATACCAGAACTGGTGTATCAGGGGTGATGCATCAGAACTGGCGGTCGCGGGCCCGGGGGAGGGGCGACTAGCGTCTCTCGCGGTTCCCGAGCGGCGATGAAGCGGCAGCAGGCTCCACGGTGCGATCGGCCTCCCCCGTGAGGGCGGGCGCGCGTCGCGGCGCGCGAATTCGCGGCTCAACCCCTGAATGAAAGGAGAGCGCGGCCATGGAAGTCGCGGGTATTGTCATCTTCATCCTCGTCATCGCGGGTCTCTACGGCCTGGTCACCCTCTACTCCAAGTTCCTCCTGTCCGGGATGGCCACCCGCGTCGTGGCGACCGGCCTGCCCATCGAGCAGATCCGTAACGTCTTCGTGCAGAAGGTCGCCGGCAGCACCTGGAAGATCGTCGACGACGGCAACCCGATGATCGCCCAGAGCCCCCTGCTCACCGGGATCCGCCAGCAGATCGGGCTGGAGGTGGAGCAGAACGGCGGCAGGAACATGGCGCGGGTCAGTGTACTGCGCTGGACCGAGAAGTACGGAATTCCCAACAAGGCCTACACCCTGCGCATGCGCCTGGGGGCCTTCGTCAACGAGGTCCAGCGCCTCGACCCGGGCGCCCAGGTGACCGAAGTCGGTCTCAAGGACTGACCATGCTCTGGTTCCTCATCGTCCTGGCGGGCATCGGCCTCACGGTGCAGGCGTGGCTGACGATCCGGGGCTTCGGGCCGCCCAGCCCGCCGGACCAGCTGGACCCCGACTACCGCGACGAGCGCGTGCTGCTCGGCGCGCCCGCCGCCGTGCTGGACGCCTACCGGCGCGCCGCCGAGGCGACGTCGGGCATGCGGGTCTACGGGGTCGCCGCGGACGGGCTCCTCATCGACGCCCGGCCCTCGGCCTTCGTGCTCGACGGCGACTACGGATCCTCCATGCGCGTATCGGTCCGGCCCGCCCCCGATGGGATGGGGACCGCCGTCTGCGTCGAGTCCATGCCGAAGACCTCCTGGGTCGCCCGGTTCTCCACCCCCACCCGCGTCAATGCGGCCTTCGTCGCCAAGGAGCGCGCCCTGAGAATGAAGGCCAAGCACCTGGGCGGGATCGCCGAGGCGATGTGAACGGCGTCGCGCCATTGATCTCATATATCGGATTCGCGGTGGAAGAAAGGAAATCGTCATGTCAACCGCATCCCGTCCCGTCCGCATTGCTGTGTGCCTGCTGGTCGCAGTCGGCCTGGTCATGCCCCTGTCGGGGTGCTCCTCGGTCGGGAAGATGACCTGTTCGGAATTCAATGATCTGGACGTCAATGAGAAGTCCAGCAAGCTGAGGAGCCTGCTCAGGGAGCACGATCTCGAACCCGACAGCATGGGGAATACCGTGGGTGTGATAGCCGCGGTCGAGTCGTTCTGCTCGTCGAGCAGCCACGACGACTCGCCCCTGGACGACGCCGTCGACTGGGACTCGCCCACGTGGTGAGCGGAGGCCGGGGCGGCGGTGAGGGCGGGCTGACGGTCCCCGTCGCCACCGGTCCTCACCGCCGCCAGGCCGTTCCGCGCGCCCGCAGGCCCGTCGTCAGCCCCCGCGCGCCCATGAACACCCAGGCGAAGGCCGCCCACAGCCACGCCAGGCCGCCGGTGGGGGAGGCGGCGGGAAGGCCGTGGGCCACGGCCACCGCCAGCGGCGCGTAGGGCACGAGGGTCACCAGCCCCGCCCCGGCCAGGTAGCGCCCGTCGCCCGCGCCCATGAGGATCCCGTCGAAGAGGAAGACGGCGCCCGCCAGCGGCATGGCGGATGCGGCCACCAGCAGCGCCGGCCGGGCGGCGGACGCCACGGCCGCCTCCGAGGTGAACAGCCACGGCAGCCACGGGCTCGCCGCCGCCAGGACGACGCCGATGACCGCCCCGGTGGCCGCGCCCCACCCCAGGGTGCGGCGCAGGACCGCCTCGACGCTCACGGGGCCGGCCCCGCCGGACGGAACCGGGGCTGATCCGCCGGACGGGGCCCGCGCCCCC
>ERZ772973.408-NODE-408-length-21833-cov-6.43177_pt1 | contig 21833 bp, 28 predicted proteins | sample MGYA00580672_ERZ772973 | MGnify/ENA primary metagenome ERZ772973 (study PRJEB29015, sample SAMEA2737938) | human oral metagenome | biome: human oral; feature: human-associated habitat; material: dental | place: China | collected 2152 ...
AGAGCGCATCCCTGATAAGGATGAGGTCGCTGGTTCAAGTCCAGCTAGGCCCACAAACACTGAAACGGCCCCTGACAAGGCGTGATGCCGAGCCGGGGGCCGTTGTTGTGTCTGCGTCAGGGCGGTTTCAGTGGGGTGAAGTGCGGTCGCGTGGCGTCTTGTCGCGCCGTACCGGGTACGCCCTGACAAGGGTAAACGCCGCAAGGGGTCGGTCGAGTCGTACCCGAACCGTACCGGGAAACGCGAAAGGACCCCCACCCTTTTGGGTGGGGGTCCGTGTATGTGTGGCGTGCGCGTCCCGGGTGCCGGGGAGTGGTCCGAGGCCGGGGCGCTGGCCACGCGTGGCCCGCCGGGAGCCAGTCTAGCGGGCCTGCTCGACGCCGATCAGCGCCGCCTGTTGCGCGACCTCCGTCACGTCCCGCAGCGCCGTGAGAAGCAGCTGTAGCACCTCCGGGGTCTTGGCGACCAGATCGGCGGGGGGCAGCAGGCAGGCCTCCCGCAGCGACTGGAGATTCCCGGACTTGGGCTGCGCGGGGCCGAGGAGCTTGCCAAGCCGCTCCGCCGCCGCGGTGAGCCGCTGCCGGGCCGTCGCGGCTGCCGCGGCCTCCCGTTCCAGGGCGGCGGTGTAGGCCTCCTGGAGTCGGCCGCACGCGTCCAGGAGTTCGGCCGAGGTGCGGCCTGCCAGGTCGTCGGGCAGGATGTCCGCCACGTCAGCCCGCCTGCTTCTCGCCGGCAGACGTATTGGCGGTGGCCAGGCCGGTGATGGCGGACGCCAGCAGGGACCAGGCGGCGATCTGCTCGCCGGTGACGATGCCGTAGACGCCGAGGACGGCCAGGGCGGCGGTGGCAATGCCGTAGATCCAGCGGCGGACGTCGGGGTTGGTGATGATCATGATGAGTTTTCCTTTCGGGATGCAGCCTCCAAATGGTGGAGGCGGATTGAATGGTCGGACAGCTGCTCGTCGTAGCGACGCTCGGCCTGGGTGGCTCGAGCGGCCGCGCCGGCCGCCAAGTCGTTGGCGCGGCCGAGCTCACGGTCGTGGCGCTTGATCGAGGCCCGGACGTCAGCGACGTCGTCGCGGACCGCCGCCAGCTCGGTGCTGTTCTGGTCGACACGGACGACCATGTCGCCAACCTGCTCGCCGAGAGCCTCGACCTTGGCGAGGGTCTTGTTCACGGCATCCCGCATGGATGAGCCGTGATTGGGTCGTAGTTCCTTGATGACCGGCGCGATCGCCGCCAGGGCGGCAAGGAAGGCGGCCGCGCCGGTCAGGAGTGGGCCCCACACCTCCCACGGGGGGAGGGACGGGGCTTCCAGGGGGATCATCCGCGCTGCGCCTCCAGCAGGCCCAGGATCTGGTCCACCTTGGCTTCGAGCTGGTCCAGCCGGGCCTGGCTCTCGATACCGATCGACTTGGCGTCAGCGACTTCCTGCCGCAGACTGACCTGCCCGTCCACGGCCTTGCGGTCTGTCGGGCGGGTGATGTCGGCGGTCTGTTGAGCGGCCTGGCGGGCGTAGTAGGCGGCGTCGGAAGAGCTCGCTTGGATACGACCCAGATAGGGGCCGAATTTCTCGCCGCCCCATTCCACCTCTGCGATGCCTTCCTTGACCCACTGCTTGACCTCGTCAGCGGATGCCATGATGTCGTCTCCTTCTTGTTCCATGAGGGTGATGCCCTGCGCGGCGGTGATCCACCGTGCCGGGGCGGGGTGGGTGTCTCGGCCACCGCGACCCCCGCGGCCGAGACCGTTGTAGCCGTCGCGGACGGCCTCGATCTGGTAGGCCGAGCTCGTGTAGCCGCTCCCGGGGTCGAGGGCGGCATGGATGTGGGGGTCGAAGCCTTGCGTGCGGGTGCGATACCACGTGCCGGATGCGCCGTAGCGGCGGGCGTGGGCGACCAGTCGCTCAATCTGCGAACTACTGAGATGCCACGTCTGTAGATCGATGGCCCAGCCGTCCGCGTGCGTGCCGGCAGACGCGGAGGCGTTCCCGGCGGCTTGAATGATGACCAGTTTGATGTCGGGCAGGTCGCGGGCGACGGCCTGCTTCCACAGGCCCCACCACTTCGCCGGCGTTTCAGCGAGGTAGGCATCGCGGCCGCGATAGTTGGTGCCGATGTAGACCAGGCTCATGGGCACTCTCCTTTCCTAGTTTCGCCACCGCCCGATGGCGGTGGCGCAAATCACAAGGGGGTCGGCGACGGTGCGGGGCGCAACGTCGAGGCCGCGCAGTAGCGCCGAGTGGGTGGAGGCGTCCCCGGAGGTGGTGCCCCACGACGCGCCGGTGGACCACTGCCACTGCGTACAGGTCACCGTCGGGCGGTCGATGAAGGGGGCCGGGAAGTCCCACTGCCAGCGCCCCTGGTACAGCTGCCCGTAGGGCGCGGCGTCGGCCCGGATGGTGGTGGCGCGGATCGTGCACTCCTGCATCCCGTCGGGCCGCCGCACCCAGGAGCCGCGGCCGGTGGTGCCGTAACTGGCCCGCCCGGGCGGGCCGATGATGACGATCCCGCCGGAATCAATGACGGCATACACGAAGCTGTTGGCGGCGGGCGGATCGCAGGCCAGGTCGGCGGCCAGAGTGGCATCCGGCGCGGAGGCGGGGTGGAAGTACTGCCCGTCCCAGCGACCGGTGACGAGCCGCAGGCCCGCGTCCCGGGGCGCCGCGGCGCGGGCGAGAAGGTCGAGGGGGTCGGTCACTGCCATGTCTGGCCTCCGGTGTAGATGTGCCTGCCCCGGGATTCGACAACGGCTCCGATGCCGAGGCTGATCTTGCGATGGGTGATGACGACATCGGCGCCGGGGGTGCGCAACACAACCCGATCCCCCAGGGTGGTGCCGTCGACGGGATGCTCCCACGTCACGTAGCGGGAGAACTCCAGCCCCTCGGCCAGCATCCTCCTGGCCTTGGCGTCGAGGACCTCTTGGGATGTGGCCTCGACGGATTCGGCGTGGCTGAACAGGCCGACGCGATCCTGATGCCACGGATGGGCGGGGTCGGTGATGCGCGCCTCGGCCCGGAGGGAGGGGTGCTCGGAGTCGCCGCGCGTCCAGAGCAGGACATGGTTGGGCACGTCGGTCAGGTCGGCCTCTTCCTCGTATTCCGGGCGGACCAGAAGGTCCGTGGGGTTGCCGCCGTAGATGGCGCGGATCGGGCGCTGTGCCGGCGGAACGTAGGGTGCCGCCCGCCACCAGCCGGACTGGTCGCACCAGATGGAGCCGTAGCCGATGACATCCAGCAGGTCGGCGGCGACATTGCCCCAGGTCTTGTCCGGCTCCCATGCCATGGCGGTGCGCAGCGTCTCCCCTGACGGGGTCAGGGCGATCGCGGTTTCCCCGAGCTTGCGTAGGTTTCCGGCTATGCGGTCGGTGACGACCGTGCCGGCCCCGTACTGGGCCCAGTGGGCGAGCTGGGAGCGCAGCCGGGCGGTGGGGTCCTCCAGGCGAACGCTGGCTTGCGTCAGGGCGGTGGTGCGGCGGGTTTTGGGCCAGGCGGGGATGTAGACGCCCATGGGGCGGTCTATGCCGTCGGCGTGGTGCATGATGCGGATGCGGCTGGTGATCCAGTCGATTCTGGGGCTGGGGGCGCGGGCGAATTCCAGGGTGCCGCCGGACTGCACGGCGGCGAAGGCGTTCCACTCCAAGGAGCCGCCGCGTATGCGGGGCAGTTCGTCGATGACGTCGCCCGCGCGGGTGACGATCTGCGCGGACCAGCGCTCCATCAATCCGCCTCCGTCTCGGTGACGGTCAGGGATATGGCCGTCGCGGGGGAGCCCGCGACATCGGAGGATCTGATTTCCCCGGTCAGGGTGCCGAAGATCCGATGCCTCCTCGGGGAGCGGAACCACACGTCTTGGTCGAGGAGGGCCAGCCAGTCCTCGACGGGGGAGCCGCCGTCGGGGAAGATGTCGCCGTCGAGGCTGATCTCGACGGGACGTGCCGCGCCGAGGTGGACCATTGGTTTGCTGCGACCCTCGTAGGTCTCGAGGACCTTCTCGACGCCGTACTTGGCGTCGATTTTCAGGTTGTCCTCGCACCAGGCGCGGGGGGATCCGCCCCGGGCGGTGATCCAGATCCGGCATGTCCGGGTGCCTACCGTGACGATCTCGGAGGTGGCCTCGGAGGGCAGCGCCGACTCGGCCACGGCCCGGTACGACGCCGTTGCGCCGAGGGGAGGGAATGGGTCGTCGGCCATCAGTCGGGAGCTGTTGTACACGTCGGCGACCAGGATCCAGGACTGGCCGTCGTCGTAGCTGGACTCCACCCGTAGACGCACCGCCGCCGGTGTGTCGCCCTGCGCCGCCGGCACTGCAGCGTCGAGGGCGACAGTGCCGGCTTCTTCGATGAATCGGGCCCGGAGTGTGGGGGCGGGTGGCGGCTTGAAGTCGGTGTAGAAGGTGGCCTGCTGCCATACCTGGAGACCGGTGCCGGAAGTGGCGGTGATCTCGACGCGGTATCCGTGCCGGTTGGTGAGCCGCACCGGGATTGCGCGGGGCGTGTAGGCATCCCGCCCGGTCTCGGACCACAGGATGATGTCGTTGTCGTAGTCGCGCAGCAGTATTTCCCATGCGGCCATGGCGGCCCCCGAGGTGTCGGCCCAGGTGATCTCCGGGGTGATGCGGGACGCGGAGATCGTGGAGCCCGGAGTCGGCTTGGTGATCTCGACGGCGGGGGGTGTGGCGCCGCGGAATCCCTGCGCCGGCGACCAGGGCCCGTATCCGTCATATTCGCCGCGGGTGCGGGCCTGCCATTCCCACATGCCGACGGTCAGGGATATCGCCGCCTGCTCGGTTGTACCGGCGGTGATGGCGGTCCAGTCGTTGGCGCCGATCTGGCGGTAGCGGATTTCGGCGGCCTGCTGGGGGGTCAGGTCGCGGGGCTCGTGTCGCCACCGCAGGGTCACAGGCTGGGTGACGTCGACGGTGCCGACGGGCCCCAGGGGGGTGGGGGCGTTGGGCGGGCAGGGGGCGACGACGACGGGACTGTAGGCCCACTGGGACCAGCGCTGCCCGCCCTCGGAGACGCCGGAGCGGCCGCGGGCACGGATGGTTTCCCCGGTGGCAGTGGTTGTCGAGCCGGATCCGTCGCGGCCGTCGTTTTGCGTCCAGTACTGCCACGATCCGTTGTTGCGCTGGATCTCCATGTACCAGTGCTGCGGATAGGCGGCGCCGGCGGTGAGGGTGATGGTGACGCGTCCACCATTGCGCGCGGCGGTCAGCGCCGGCGCGTTGGGGGTGGTCCTGATGCCACTAGTCTCGGCCCAGGCGGATTCGTAGCCGCCAGCAGCGGAGGCGCACACCCGCCACTTGTAGCGGTTGTTCGGAGACAGACCGTAGTCGGTGACGGATGTCCCGACCGTGGATCCCAGCTTGTCCCAGCGCCGATTCCCCTCGTCCCAGCGTTCGATGTAGTAGCGGGTGGCGAGGTCGGTGGCGCCCCATGAGATGACGGCCTGATCGTCGGAGACGTAGCGGGCCTGCGGCGCCGGCCTGCCCGGGATGCCGCCCGCCTGCCCCGGCAGTGGCACCGACGAGGTGTGCGACACGGTGCCGCCGCCGATGTAGCCGATGTCGGATGCGGATGCGGTGAGCGACACCATGTAGGCGCCGCTGGAGTAGATGGGCAGAGAGCCGTCCAGGCGTTCCAGCACGACGGACCCGCTGGTGGCGACCTGTATGCCGATGCTGCTGGATGCGTCGCCGAAGGCCCCGGAGCGGCTGTACCGCACGCCCGACCAGTGGAAGCCGTAGCCGGCCTCGAGGGAGATGGTGGCGCTGACGGCGACGCTGGATGCGCCCACGGCCGGCACCCCGACCGTCCAGTCGATGCGGATGCGGGCCCGGCGGGGGGTGCCGGAGTTGGGGGTCCATGGTCCGTAGGTGGTGTAGGACGGCATGCGGCTACCTCCTGACGCCCCAGGACATGCGGCGGGCGCGAGCCGCGAAGTCGTCGAGCCAATTGGCGGCGGCGCCCCCGCTTTGGGCAGCAGTGGCGGGCATCTGGACGGTGACGTTGACGGTTTGGTTGGAGTCCCCGCCGCGCTGCACGGCCAGGGTGGGGGATGGCAGGTAGCGGGGCGGTTCGGTGCGTAGCGTCCCGCCGTCGGCGAATCCGGGCAGCAGGTCGCGCGGCACCCGCTTGGCGTTGAGCGCATATAGCAGCTCCGGGCCGTAGTGCTCCACCGCCGACGCCCGGACCACGAACTCGCGGCGGGAGAGCATGGCGGGGATGGAATCGGAGGTGGGGGTACCGGGCCTTCGACGATGCCGCCGGCGGGCCACCTGCGGCGCACTGGCATGCCGCCGGCGGCGAGACCGATGGCATCGGCCAGGTCTCGGATGTAGCCGCCGGTTGCGGGCAGTACGGAGCCGCCGTCGCTGGTGTGGTGGGTGCGGATGTAGGTGTGCACCGTGTAGCCGTCAAGGGCGGCGAGCACGCCTCGCGCGGAGGCTGCCGCCGAGGCTGCATTGCTGGATGCGTGGATGGAGATCCCGACGTGCCGCGGGATTCCGCCGAGTGCGTCACGCACCGCATGAGCGTTCGCGACAGCCTGGCCGTGCCCGACGGTGCCGATGCTCGGGCTGGTCTGTCGCGGGATACGGCCGAGCGCGTCACGCACGGCATTGGCGTTGCCCACGGAGCCATCCCAGCCGGGCGTGGAGATCGGCACCGCCACATTGCCCGGAAGCCCGCCCAGGGCCTGCTGGACGCCGCCGATCTGCTGCGTGGCCTGCTCCGCCCCGGGGGTCGAGACGGGCACCTGCTTCTCGCTCGGCAGTCCGAGCAGCGCCGCGCCCAGGCCGAGGATCTTCAGCAGCACCTCGGCCAGGCCCGGGGATGTGACATTTGCCTGCGTCTCCGGCGGCAGATTCATCAAGGAGTTGTTCAGCTCTTTCGCGTCGGCGCCGGTTTTCGGCAGGCCCGGGGAGAAGATGTGCACCTCCTTGGAATCGGGTATTCCATTGAGATTCTTATCCAAGTGCCACGCCTCTTCGGCGGCTTTTATGAGCTCCGGATATTCCGCCTTGATCTGGATCTGCTTCTCTTCGGGCAGCTTGCGGATCTGGTCATAGATTCGCGCCAGCTTGTCCTGATCACCCTCGGCAGCCTTTAGCTCCAGTCGGGTGACGATATCGGCGGGTATGAGTCCCAGTTTGTCGGCATACTTGGCCGCCTCGTCGGCGGACATGCCCATTCCTTGGGCGGTTTTGATGAATTGTTCGCGGGCGCCCGCCATCTTGGCGGCGGTTGCGTCCCCGCCTTCGCCAGCGGCGATCATGTCGGATGCCAGCTTCTGCGCCGCTTCGGCGATCTCCAGGAGTGCGGACCGGTTTGCGCGCCCTTTTTCGGTGGTTATGTCGAGGGTGCGGCCGTTCTTTTTCAGCGCCTCCGCGGCGGCGTCGTAGGCGGCCTCCAGTTTGATGGCGGAGTCCTCGGCCGAGGCCACGGCAGAGTAGTAGGCGAGCAGGGCGTCGGTGACTTCCTGAAGGGCCTTCGCCTGCCGTTCCGCCGCAGCGGCGGCAGCCTGCTGCTTGTCGCTGAGCTGCTCGGTCTTCTGTCCAGCGGCATCGTAGCTGTTGCCGAGGTGGTCCACGTAGGCGACGCCGGCGGCCATGGCCTGCTCGACGGTTTTGATTCCGTCGGCGGTGTACACGAGTCCGGCCGGGAGTTTGCCGGCTGCGACATCCGCCAGTTTATTCATGTCGTTGGCGTAGTCGGCGTAGGCGGGGCCGGCTGCAATGAGCTGATCCTTGACCTTGCCGAGGTAGTCGCCGAAGAATTCGGCAGTGTAGGCGGCATCCTTGCCGTTTTTCTTGAACTCGTCGAAGATCTTCCCGAAGGCCTTTCCGGCCTGCATGGCATCCATCTGGGCGAGCTGCTTCGACAGCTCTTTCAGCTGATCGACGGCTTTCCCCGCATCGGACTTCAGAATGCCGAACCAGGAGTAGTCGGCGCCGGCGCCCCATCCGGACTTGTCGAAATCGATGGCATCCAGGGCGGATTTCAGGTCATAAATGCTTTCGGTGGCGCCGAACAGGTCGGTTGCCAGGGCCTTGCCGTCGATTCCGCGGAACACCGAGTCGACCTTGGCAGCTCCGGTGCCGATGTTCTCCAAGGCTCGAGTTACCTCGTCGCCCGTTTTGACGGCCGCCTCATTCCAGGAGGTGAGGGCGGCCGCGATCTCCGCAGCCGCAACGGCGGCAGCTACGATTCCGACGGCCTTGGCGACCTTGCCGAAGATCGATGGGATCTTGGACAGCTTTCCGCCCGCCATGCCAAGTTGCTCCAGCGCCGCCTTGAACTCTGCGACATGCACGGCGCCACGCATCAGGGCGGCGGCCCCGAGGGCGACGGCGCCGAAAGTCGCCACCACGCCCATCAGGGCGGCCGCGGCGGCAGGACTCTGCGCTAGGGCGGACAGGAAGCCGTCGAGGGCCTGCACTGCGGCGCGAAGCGGCCCCTCGGCTGCGCTACCCATCTGGATGGCGAGAGTCTCCCACGAGCCGCCCAGCTTCTCCAGGTCCCCGGCAAGGTTGTCCTGCAATTGGGCCGCCTGCCGGGCCGCATAGCCGGAGTCGTTGACCGCGGCGGTCCACTGCTGGATCCCCTCGGCACCCTGCGAGTAGAGGATGCTGGCGGCGCGGATGGCGTCGGAGCCGAAGATCTGCGCCAAGGCCTGCTGGCGCTGCGCGTCGGTCAGGTGGCCGAGCTTCTCGCGCAGCTGCCCGGCCAAGCCGGCGAGCCCGACGAACTTGCCCTGGGTGTCGTAGGCGTGGATGCCCAGCTGCTGCATGAGTCTCGCGGACTCTTTCGACGGGTCTGCGAGGTGCTGAAGCATCGTCTTGAAGGAGGTGCCCGCGTCGGAGCCCAGCAGGCCAGCCGCCGCGAAGGCGGACAGGGTGCCGACGGTTTCCTCGATCGACAGCCCGAACTGAGAGGCGACGAGGCCGCCCTGCTTCAAGGCCATGCCGAGATCGGAAACCTCGCCCATGGCCTTTCCTGCGCCGGCGGCAAGGAGGTCGGCGACGTGGGGAACGTCCTTGCCGCTGAGATTGAACTGCGTCATGGCGATGGACGCCAACTCTGCGGCGTCCTTGACCTGCATCTGCCCTGCCGCCGCAAGGTCCAGGGCGCCCTTCAGGCCGCCGCCCAGAACGTTCCGGGTGGAGACGCCTGCCCTGCCCAGCGCCTCGATGCCCTGCGCCGCCTCGGTGGCGGAGTATTTCGTGTCCGCGCCCGCCTGTAGGGCGGCTTCACGGAGGGCGGACATGTCGGAGGCGGACGCCTGGGTGGCGGCCTGTACCCCAGACATGGCGGACGAGAAGCTGCTGAATTGGCGGACTGCCAGGGCTGCGACCGCCAAGGCCGCCCCACCCATGAGGGCCAGGGCGTTGGAAACGTCGAGGATGGCCTGCTTGTTGGCGAGGACCTGCTGCGTCAGGGACGTCGCGGCAGCCGCGGCGCGGCGCGCTCCGCCTTCGTAGCTTCCGGCAGCCGCCCCCGCGGCGGTGAGCGCGGCCGCGGATTCCTTGGTCGCCTGCCCGCCTTCCTTGCTTTTGCTGGCGAGCTCACCGGCGGCCTGGGCTGCTCGGCGATTGGCGGATTCATGGCTGGCGGCAGCGGATGCGGCCGCGCCGACCGCGGAGGCGGAGCCCTTGGTGGCCTGCTGGGCCTCCTTGGTTTTGTTGGCGAGATCGGAGGTGGCCTGGGCGGCGCGGCGCATGGCCGCCTCGTAGCCCCCGGTGGAGGCTTCGAGGACGACGCGCACGGTGCGGTCGGACATCGGTCACCGTCCTCTCTTGTCGTCGCGGGCCACCGTCCATTTGCGGTGGCGGTGTGGCACGGGTTTCCCTGTGGCGTCGCCCCGCTGCTTGTCGAGTTCCTGCTGCTTCGTCTGGGCGTTCTCGAGCTCGAGACACGCCCGGCATTGCCAGTAGACGGCCCGCCATTTGGCGCGCTCCTGCTCTGGGGTCTTCGGATCCCAGAGGGACTCGGAGAGTGGCTGCCCGCAGTCGGGGCAGCAGTTGGCCTCCCATTCGGCGTAGGCCCGCCACAGGGCGCGTTCCCATTCGTCGTATTCGGCCTCTTGGGTGACCCGCCCGGTGCCGGAGTCGTAGTACCGGGCGGGCTCCCAACCGAGGAAGCGCCGCAGCGAGATGCCCTGCTGGCGGGCTATTCGCATGTCGGCGCGTAGCCCAGCGTCGTCGGCTACGACGCTGGCTACGTAGGGAGGTCGACCGGGGTGGAGGCCTGGTCGAGGGCCTTGCTGACCTTGAGACGTTCGCCGACGGGGGCGACTGCCAAATAGCCGGCGATCACGTCGGCGGTGAGTTCCGGCAGGTCCCCGCCGGTCTCGTCGGTGACGCGGATCACGCAGCGGCGGGTCAGCAGGTCGTAGAGCCGCACCTGATCACTGCCGGCCTGGGCGGCAACCTCGGCCATCATCGGGGCGGAAGGGGCTGCCAGGTGGATGCGCACGAAGCACGCTTTGACGGCGTCACGGGCCTGCTTCTCCGCCTCCTGGGCGGCTTCCAGTTCGGCTTCCGCCTGGGCGAGTGGGGACGGCTGGTTCATGCGACGCTTCGGTCCGTCGCCGCTGGTTTCGGTGGCGAGGGCGACGCGTTTGCGTGCCGCCTCGACGTCGACCTGCGCCCGCCCCCAGGCTTCCCGCAGCGGCTGGTGCTGCTCGTGGTCGACGAGCAGGTCCACGGTCACTGCGGGGCCGGTGGCAGGGTCGGCGATGCGCTTCTGGATGAGATCGAGATAGTTGGGCATCAGGGACCTCAGGCGACGATCTTGACATCGAGCAGCGGCTCACCGCTGACCGCGATGGCCTGTCGGGTGCGCAGCTTCTCACCCTCCGCGGAGGCGTCAACGGCGACGCGGCTACGGGCGCCGAGTGTCACCGGGTAGATGTCGACGATCTGGTCGGCGGCGAAGTCCACGGTCTTGGCGTCGAGGCCGCGTCGGTCGATGATCCAGCCGGTGGTTCCCGGCGCGAGGACGGAGTAGTAGCCGTAGGCGGTGTCGGCGAGGTTCTGCGGGTTGTAGTCGTACTCGACGGCCTCGATCTTGGTGGTGGCGCGGCCGAGGGACTCGGTGGCCTGCTTGTAGCAGTACTTCGTCCTGGTGACGGTGGACTGCTCGGTGCTGGGCTCGAAAGAATAGAGCGCGCAGGACAGGTCCGTGCCGGCCTTGATCTCGGCCAGCTTCGGTGCCGACAAATCGGCGATCGCCTTGACGAACACGATCTTGCTGTTGCCTGCCGCGTCAATGCCGGGCGGGTCGAAGGGGGAGGTGCTCACTGGTCGGATCCTTTCTCCAGAGCCCCGTAGACGGGCTCGGCGGGCGGGGGGATGGGGGTATCACCGAGGGCGTCGCCACCCGCAGGGGTGACCTCGATACGGGGCTTCGGGGGCAATGGGCGGCCATTGATGTCGCAGGCCTCCTTCTCGAGGACCTCGAGCTCCTTGTTGGCCTCAGCCTCGGCGCGGTCGACGGTGTATTCGTGGCGCGTCACGGCATGCCTGACGCGCACCCAGTCAGCGGCCATCAGATGGCTCCTATCTGCACGTGCGTGCGGTAGCGGATGGTGATGGAGTGGCGGGGGTCGGCGGGGGTCTGGCCGTCGGTCAGCACCGGCCCGGATTCGAGTTCCTTGAGCGGCGAGGCCGTGAGGGAGGGGCGCCTGCCGGTGAGGGCTGCGCGGATTGCGGTGGCGGTGGCGCGGCAGCCCTGCACGGTTTTAGCGACCGCCAGTACGTCGATGTCGAGACGCACCCAGTGCGGGTCGATGCCGAGGCGATGCGCCCCGGCGGTTCCGACGCCGAGGCGTGTGATGACGTAGGGCGTGGGGGGTTCGCCGGAGGTGCTGGTGTCGTGGACGCGCAGGCCGGCTGCGGTGAGCATGGCGGCGATGGCCTCGGGCACGGTCAGCCTCCTATCGCGTCGATGCCGAGCGTGGACAGGGCTTCGATGAGTCCGGGGATGGCGGCGTCGGCGGCGGGGCTCATGTAGGGCTGGGCGGCCATCTTGTAGGTGCCGTACTCGACGTAGGCGCCGTAGTGGGCGGTGGGGCCGACCTCGACGCTGGCCGGTCCGGTCTGGGTCATGCCGATGGATGCGCGCAGGTTCCCGGTGTCGACGGGCGCCTGCATCTGCGCGATCCTGACGACGTCCAGGCCGGTTTTGCGCACCGCCATGTCGGCGAGGCGTTTCGCTTTCGCGCCGGCTGCGGCGAGGTCGAAGGCGAGTTTCGCGAGTTCGTTCACGGGGTCGGCTTTTCGGCTCGCTCGCCCATGAGCTCGCAGTGGAATCGTCGGGCGGTGGCGAAGCCGTCGCCGCGGTCGACGGAGGTGATCTGGTAGCGCTGCCCCACGGTCTCCACAGCCTGGGCCTGGGTGATGGTGAGGATCTGTCCGGGCATGATCCCGGCCACGTCCCACGGCACCGCGGCGACGTAGCGGTCACGTATCACCGTTTCGCCGCCGCCGGTGATGATGCGGGTGGTTGTTTCGGTGACGGGCTGGATGCGTCCGCGCCCGGTGTAGACCATGTCTCCCTCGGCCGGGACCTCTTGGCCGGCGTGGGGGTCGTAGACGGTTTTGCCGGGCTGGTTGATGCGCACCCGGGACGTCATGATTTCGGATTGCATGCGCCTTGCTTCGGCCAGCTCCGAGGGAGTGAGGGGGATGATGCTCATCGGTTCGTCAAGCCGTCCTGCCATCGTCCGATCTCGGCGTGACTACGGGGGATGTAGCGATCCTGTTCGGGCGGGCCGATCTCGATGCAGCCCAGCTCGTTCCGCGCTTGGGCGAGCTGCTGGCCGAGGGGCGAGCGGGCGCGCAGCAGGGCGGCCATGCGGAACAGGTCGGGCGGGGTGCGCTCGAAGCTTGCGCCTTCGGATGTGATCCGGGTGAGTTGCGGATCCCCGGCTGCGCGGATGGCGATAGTGGCGACCGCCTCCGCGGCCGCCCAATAGGGGTCGATGGTTTCGATGTAGCCGGACTGCCCGGGGGTGCGCCCTTGCAGGTCGGGGGTGCGGGAGGAGTCGAGGGCGCGGGCGATGTCGTCCGAAGTGAGAAGGGAGGCCACGTGTGGCCCGATGGCTGCGGTGAGCACCTGTTCTGCTGTGGTGCGATCCATGACGTGGCCTCCCTGTCTTGCCTACTACTGGCGGCTGCGCCGCTTGAGTTCCGGCTCGGCTTCGGGTTCCGGCTCGGCTTCGGGTTCCGGCTCGGCTTCGGGTTCCGGCTCGGCTTCGGGTTCCGGCTCGGCTTCGGGTTCCTCGGCGGCCCTGACCCCCCAGCCGAGGCTGTGCATGTAGTCCACGTACTCGGCGGGGAAGTCCAGGGTGTGTACGCCGTCACTCATTGCAATGCGGGCGGTCATGATCAGGCCTCGACGAGTACGGCGGCCGGGTAGGCGGCGCCGGAGCCGACGCGGGTTGCGGGCTGGGCGACCTGGAAGCCGACACGGAACACGAGGCGCATGACCTTCGCGTCCTGCTGGGCTGCGTTGAAGATCACCTTGCCGTCGCTGTCGGAGATGACCATCTGGTCGAACAGGCTGAAGGTGAAGTCCTGACGGATGCCGACTGCGATCTTCTGCCAGTCCAGGGCGATCAGGTGGGTGGCCTTCGGGCTGGTGGTTTTCCAGCCGCCGTTGAGGACCTCGTCAAGCTTGCGTCCGTACAGGCGGTCCGGCTGGTTCTCGACCAGGGACGGCGTGTAGATGGGGTGACCGTCCTGGCCGCGCAGCGAAACCAGCTGCCAGTTGAAGCCGGGCTCGCACAGGAACCCGGTCGCGGCGTAGCCGCTCTTCGCGAGGGTCTTGCCAAGCTGGGCGACATCGGCGGTCAGGTCCGCGGTGGCGTTGACGGTCTGGGATGCGGCGGTGGCGGCGGGGACGATGGCGGTCGGCCACGACGTGGGCTTGTCATCGCCCCACAGGGCGGCGAGGTCGAGCTTGCGTCCGATCGCTTCGGTGAGCAGCGGCTTGACCTCATTCCAGAGGGGAATACTGGAGTCGTCGATGAGGGCGTCGGGGATGGGGATGAGGACCGCGAGCTCCTCGGCGGTCATGACGGCGTCCTTCCACTTCGGGACGGAGGTCTGCTTGAGGCCGGTGTCGCCGCCGACCCAGTAGGCGTCCGGCAGTTCTGCGAGCACGGGCTGCTTGTAGGTCTTCGTGGACATGGGGACGCGGCGGGCATTGGCAAGGATGACGGAGTCGCGGCTCATGTCCTTGATGACATCCTTGGCGACTTGGTCGGGGACGGGGACGTTCTCGCGCTTCGCGACGGAGTCGAATGTCGGCATGGTGATGCTCCTTCGGGGTGGGGGTTACAGGAGGCTGCGCAGCCAGTCGTCTGCGCTGCCGTTGCCGGACGCTGGGCCGTGGGAGCTGGCGTCGCGGCTACCCGCCCCTGCGGGGCGGAACAGGTGCGGCTTGGCGGCTTTCAGGGCGGTCAGAGCTTCCGCCGCGCCAGCTGGCTTGCCGTCGTCGCCCACGGTGACCTTGTCGGCGACGAGCATGGCGGCGGTGTCGATGTCGATGCAGCCCGCTCCGTGTGCGGCTTCGCGGATTGCCGCTGACTTGATGGCGGTTGCGAGCTGGTCTCGCAGCTCCGAGGCGGTTTTGTCAGCTGCGGTGGCGCGCTCCAGGGCGGCGTCGCGTTCTCCGGCCATTGCCGTCAGTCGGGTCTGCGCTTCTGTGGCGGCGGCCTGAAGGGGGCTGGTGATGGCGTCAAGGTCCTGCTGGGACAGGATTGGGGTGAAAGCGGGCGGCTGGGCCGCGTCGGTTGCCGGACTGCCGTCGGCGTCGCTCATGGGGACTCCTTGGGGTGAGGTACAATGGGGCGTGGACGGAGCGTGACCCCCCGCCAGTCCTGAAATAACGGGCCGTCGGAACGTGGAGGCCGAGCGCTCCGTCTTTTGCTGCTACTCAGAGCAGGTGAATCTCCTCCAGGACGTTGCCGTTCTCCGACAGCACCCACAGGGACTTGATGGCCGCATCCTTGACGCGCTGGTTGTACTTGGCGAGTTGGGTGCGCACCTTGGCCGGCAGCTTGCCGGCGCCCAGGTCGATGACGAAGTGCTCTTTGGCGACGCCGTGGGCGCGTGCCCGCAGCACGGCCTGTTTGATATGCCCCTTGATGGGGGCGTAGGCGGCGGTCGTCGACTTGAGTTCGCGGGGTTTCGCCTGCCAGATGAAGTCATTGCTGGAAGGGCGCGGCACGCCCGCCCGCGCGACAGGCTTGGGGATCCACTCAATGGCTTCACCGCGGCTGTCCATGCGTTCGGCGAACTCGATCTCCCGCGGCGTCAGAGTCTCGCCGTGAAGGTCGAACGGCAGCGCATCCTGTCGGCGCTGGAAGTGCGCCCGCTCGAGCGGCGTGAGTGGCCTGTCAGGCGGCGGAGAGGGCCAGCGCCACCCACCTTCCGGGGGTTCGCCGACCTTGCCGGTGTGATAGGCGATACGCCATCCGTCGGAGGTGCGTGGCTTCGACCATTCGTCGAATGGATACCCACCAGCCCGCCATGCCTCGTAGCGTTTCGGTCCGAGGATGTCACGCTGCACCTCCTCGGGTTGGCGCTCGAACCAGTCCGGGCCGGACTCGACTTCGAGTCCTCGGGGCTCAGCAATGTCGAATCCGAGTTCCTGCCAGGTCTTGGTGCAGGGCAGGCGGGCGCAGCGACCTTGATGGTGGTCGAGGGGGCCGGGTTCGTCGATGTCGTGGAGGCTGCCGTGCTGTGCGATGCAGGACGGGCAGGTGCGGGAGTCGAGCTTCGCATACCACTGCCAGCCGGCCAGGATGCCGTGGTTGGCCAGGTCGACGGCCCGGGCTGCGGCACGGTGGGCGTCGAGCATTTCGGTGCGGGCGATGACCAGGGCGCGGGTGATGTTGCCGTTGAAGATGCCCTCGGTGTCGGCGACCATGCGGCGGGCGGCTTCGCGCGGGTTGAGGCCGCCGGAGATTCCGAGCCGCAGGGCTCGGGTCATGGCGGTGACGGCCTCTTGGGAGAGGTAGTAGGTGCGCACCGTGATCTGTTGCGTGGTGCGCTCGACGATCGCCTTGAGGGCCTCGGGATCGGGGCGGCGTAAGCCGATGTCGATGCCGTGGGGCAGCTGGGAGGCGATGAGCTCTTCTTGACTGCTGGCGGCGTTCTCGACCGCCAGTCTCGCACCCGGAGCAAGGGTCTGGTTGGTGGCGCGGGCCGCCTCGAGGATCTGTTCAGCGATGGCTCGCCGGCTCACCTCGAGGCGTGCGGCCCGGTCGAGGTCGCCCATGCTCAGGGCTTTGTCGAGTTCCTTCTTGGCCTCTTGCAGGGCATGGAGCCAGGCGGCGATCAGGTCGTCGGCCTGCCCTTGCAGGAGATGCTCGACGGCCCGCCGGGACTTGGTCAGGGCCTCGAGGGTTTCGCGCGTGTAGGCCATGGTTAATAGACGGCGGGGATTTCGCCGGCGGCGAGGGCGCGCCCAGCCGCCTCCGCGGAGGCGGCTCGCTGCGTGGCGGCGCGCTCAACAACGTCGTCCAGGTCTGCGATGCCGAGGCCGTCGAGGACGTCGCGCATGGCGAGTCCAAGGTCCTGCTTGATCTGGGCGACCTGCCACAGTTCGAGGATGTCGATTTCCTGGGGTGGCGCCCAGGTGATCACCGGATTCTCTACGCCGAGCAGCTGGGCGAGGCCGCGCAGCACGGGGGTGTTGTCGCGCTGGTAGGCGCGGACCCGGGCGGCGAGACGGGCGGTGAGGACACGCAGCGATTCCCCGGAGGGGACGTCGCTGGCGGTGGGGGTGAGGTAGTAGGGCGGGATGCCGACGATGCGGGACGCCTTGAGCGCGTAGGCGTCCTGCGTCGCTAAGATCTTGGTGAGGTCGGCGGGGTCGAGCTGCCCGAACGGCCCGCCGCCGTCGTGCGTGAAGATCTGCTGCCGGGTGGGGTCGAAGCGGCGCTTCACGCTGCCGGCGATGACCTTGGCCGCGGCCTGCATGTATTCACCGGCGGCGGCGAAGGGGTTGGTGGCCTCCGGCTTGTAGTTGAGCAGGTATCGCAGGGGGCGGGAGTAGGCCTCCCCGGCGACGACGAGATCCGCCAGAGACTTGTTGAGGGCGTCCTGTAGCGGGATGACATCGCGCAGGATGGATGCCCCGCAGCCCCGCTGGTCGACGGCGCCGAGCTTCCACCATGCGACGGGGGTGGCGCCGAAGTCGTGCGGGATGTAGTCGCCTGCTTCGTCGTCGCTATATGCCGCCCACGCCGCGGGATCGGCGGGAAGCGCAGTGGTGTCGCTGTCTGCCGGCAGCGGCGCCGTCGCGAACCTGGTCACGCCTTCCGTGTCGTAGACGTTGACCCGCCCGCGCAGCTGCCCGTCCACCCACACTTTCGCGGCCCAGTCGAGGACGGCGGGATTGTCGGGATGGACGTGGGGGACGATCTCGTCGGCGCGGTGGAAGTGAGGGGTGGGGGTGCCGTCGGGGCCGGGCCACACGAGCACGTAGGCGTCGCCGCAGCGCCACGCCTCGGCGTCGACGAGGGAGACGAGACGGGTAAGGCCTTCCGTCAGGGCGGTCGCCTGGGCGTCCTCGCTGCTGCCCCACGTCTCGACGTGGAGGCGGTCGGTGAAGGCGCTGATGACGCCGGGGCACAGGTTTTCGCGGAGCTCGCCGAGCTGCTGCCCGTACTTGCGTTCGAAGTCGGGGGTGGCGAATTTGAGTCGATGCTTGCCGCTGTCGTAGTCGCGGTAGAGGCGGTAGAGGCGGGCGCGCCGCTGCTGGGTTTCGACGATTCCGGACAGGAGGGGGAGGTAGTCCATTGCGGCCTCCTATCCGATGTCGTAGAACGTGGTGCCATAGTCCCCGTCGGGCCTGGGGGTGGCGTGGGCGAGCATGAGGGCGTCGGCGCGGTCGGGGCTCGGCAGGCCGCGCTTGGCCATGTCGTCCTTGGATTCGATCTTGATGCGACCGCGGGCGTCGTAGGTGTAGCGGATGCTGCCGAGCTGTGCGGCGAGTGCGTCGTCGGTTGGGTCGAGGTCGACTTCCCCAAGCTCGAATGCTCGGCGCAGGCTCCAATACCACTGGGCGCGGGCGTTGGCGAAGCGGTGGGCGTCGTCGCCGTAGGGCGCCCCGCCTGCTTGCATGTCTGCCACGGGCGCCCCATAGGCATTGAGCAGGTCGACGACACCTCCGCCAACTCCGACGCCGTCGACCTGGGCGTTGGGCAGCCCGTTGGCGCGCTGGGCGGCGATGACGTGCCCGGCGGTTTGGTCGGTGGGGGAGTGGGTGAGGGTGCTGGTGATGCGGTAGCGCTGCCCCTTGCGAAGGCAGAGGACGGTTTTGTCGGCGCCGAAGCGGGCAACGTCGACGCCGAGGGCGGCGGGGCCACCCTCGGGGAGGTCGGCATTCTGTGCGGCAGTGATCCAGGCCGGGTGGATGAGGGTGTCGTCTCCAACCTCGGGGAAGTCGCCGAGGACCTTGGAGGCGTAGACGGGGCTCGCCTCGCCCCAGTTGGCTGCGGCGTCCTGCACCCATTCGGGGGTGGGCAGAAGGTGGGTGAGACTGTCGGGGACTGGCTCTCCGGTGAAGTTGGGGGATTCGAGGGCGGAGATGCGGATGATGTTCCAGCCGGAGCCGGGGCGGCAGATGCGCCCGAACTGGGTGTTGGGGTCGTCGGGGTTGCCGATGGCGAGGATGCGGCAGTCGGCGTTGGTGGTGATGGCTTCGACGCCGGTGTAGAGGTTGGCGGGGATGCCGCAGGCTTCGTCGAGGATGGCGAGCACGTAACGGCGGTGGATTCCCTGGAAGCCGTGTTCGTCGTGGTCGGCGGGTTTGCGACCGAGGCCGACGATGTCCTGGTCGATGAGCCATTCGTCGTCCAGCTTGACACGTCCGGGGAGGTTGCCGCGTTTGTGCTGCTTGCGGATTTCCTGCCAGAGGACGGCGTGGACCTGCTTGTAGGTGGGGGCGGTGGTGACGACGATGGCCTCGCCGGGCGGGTGGGTGTCTATCCACCAGCAGGCGAGCATCCCGGCGGTCCAGGATTTCCCGACGCCGTGGCAGGACTTGACGGCGGTCCGGCGGTTGACGGCGACGGAGGTGCAGATTTCCTGCTGCTTGCTCCACAGGTGGGCGTCGAGGCGGTCGCGGGCCCAGGCCGCCGGATCGTTTCGCCAGGCTTCTTCTCGCGGATCGGGGAGCGGATACAGCTCAGCGAGCAGCTGCCAGACGGTGCGAGGTGCGCCCATGCTCATGCCGCCTCCTCGGGATACGGGAAAACCCCCGCCGGTGACGGGGGTTTTCGGGCGCGTTCGTAGGCCGCTAACGGCAATGATAGCAGGTCACGCCCCTTGTCGTAGGCGACTCTGCGCGATGAGGCCACGGATTTGACCGAGGTCGTACAGGCGCCGCCTCGGTCCCTCGGCAACGGGGGCGAGGATTCCGCGGCGCCGGGCCCAGTCGCGCAGGGTGCGCTCCGAGGTGCCGGTGATGGCGGCGGCCTGTCGCAGGGTGACGGCCTGGACGGTGACCTCGTGCCCACAGGCAAGGCACCGCCACAGGGGTTGCGTGCCGGGGACGCGGGTGAGGTGTCCGACGTGGCAGATGCCGCAGGGTATGTCGACGGGGGTGGGGTCGCGCACGGCCTTCACGGCGGCCCTGACGGCCCGGTGGGTGGCGGTGATGCCGGAGGCCAGCTCGGGCCATTGCGGGAGTCCTGAGGCCCATTCGAGCTGCCCCAGGAGCCATTCCACGACCGCGGGGATGGTTGGCCGTTCGGGGAGTTCGGGGGGCAGCTCGGGGCGGATGTCGAGAGCGGTCGCCTCAAGATCTCGGCACCAGCCCCACAGGTAGGGCAGGACGCCGACGCCTTCGGGGTCGCAGTGTTCCATGCCGGAGGTCCAGTCGGTGCGGTCGCGGGTGTCGAGGAGGCAGAGGATGCCGAGGTCGACGGGGGGTCGGGATCCAGGGGTGGGTCTGCTGGTGCCGGTGGTGGGCCGTCGGGTGATGAGCGCAGCCGGGAGGAGTTCGCACAGCTCCGGCAGCTCGACCAGGGCTTGGCGGATGGTGTCGACGTCGGGGTCAGGGGCGGTCACAGGAGTCCTTCCTGGGTGAGTGCCGTAGCGAGGGCCTGAGGGACGAGCGCGCGCTGCACGTCGGTGAGTTGGAGTTGCTCGAGAAGTAGTTCGAGCACGCGTTGGAACGCTTTCGCCTGGTCGAGAGTTGGGCGCTCCCGGGCTTGGCGGAGGTGCTCGGCGGTGAGGCCGATGCGGAGCATGTCGGCGAGGGAGCGTTGCGCTCGTTCGAGGGCACGTTCGTAGATCTGCACGAGGGCGGATACTTCGTCGACGCCGGTGACGATGTTGACGGTCGTCCACGTTTGGAGGTCGGCGATGTGGGCCCGGGCGATCTCCTTCCATTGCCAGATCTCCCCGGCGAGATCCGCATAGGCGGCGACGGGGTCGGCGAGGGCTTCCCATCCGCGCGCCTCAAGCTCGCCCTGGATGCGGGCTTCGATGACTCTGCGGTTGGCTTTGGCGAGGGCTCGGGGGGCGGCCCCGCCGTGCATGCGGCAGCGGGTGCCGCCGCGGATCGGATGCTGCCGGCAGGGTTTGCCGGAGCGGGTTTTGGCGCCGCAGATCGCGGGGGTGGCGTGGGGCTCGGAGTTGCCGGCAGGAAGTATGGGGTTGCTGCTCATCGGGGGTCCTGTTTGCTGGTGCGCGGCGGGTCGTAGCGGCGCGGGGCTGTGTGGGTGCCGGCTGGGCGGGGTGGGATGACGAGCGGATGGTTCAGGGATTCGAGGCCGCGCCGGCGGAGGTGACCGAGAAGCGACCGCCACTCTGCTTGGCTGAGGGTGGCGAAGGAGACGCGCTCAGGGCTGGGGCTGGTCACTGCTGCTCCTGGTCGTCGAGGGGCTCAATGCCGAGCGCGGCGGCGACATCGGGCAGCAGGTGGGCGGTGACGTAGTCCTCGGGGACGGGGGGATAGCCCGTGGGGATGGCGTGCCGCCTGAAGTAGACCAGTGCCGCGACGGCCTTCTCCTGCACGTCGGTGTAGTCGGGTTCACAAGGGACGTGCTCGGGGAGTGCCCCGCGAGCCAGTGCGATGAGGTTCGCGAGGCGAAGTTGCTCGGCGATCTCCAGCAGTGCGTGAACGGTGGCGGCGTCGGCGTGCCGGTCCTCGTGGTGGTTGAAGTGGACGTTGAGCTCGTCCAGCGCCGCTTCGCGGCATGTGGTTGCGGCGGTGAGCGGCCTCGGGCTGAGGTTGTTGATGGCGTTCAGCAGGTTGGCGGCGGCCTGCTCCAGGTTGTTGGTCATTGCGGCTTCCTTTCGGTCAGGGATGGGTGAGGGGAGCGAGGATTGGGGCGAGCCCGAGGGCGGTGATGAGTGCGCGGATGGCGCACCATGCGAGGACGCCAAGGGTGGCAAGCCCGCCGGCGACGAGGAAGGCGGCTTCCTTGGAGGTCATGGGGATCAGCCTCAGTGCTGGCACAGCCCGGAGCAGCGGCGCCGCCAGGTGAGCTTCTCGGGTACGCGGATCATGAGGACTGGCCGGTCCTCGTGGGTGTGGATGTCGGGGAGGAGTTCGCAGTCCACGGTTCCGGCGTTCGCGGTGCCCCAGACCTCGATGTTGGCGTCTGGGCTATAGACGGAGAGGGCGTCGATGAGTTCTTGAACGGTCATGACTGGATTTCCTTTCGGGGTTAGAAGGGTGGGGGCGTGTTGCGGTCGATGTCTGTTTGCGGCGGGGCGACTTGGCGGGCCGTACAGGCCTCGGGGGGCAGTGGGGGTGGTTGGCATCGGTGGGCGGGGAGTACGTCGATCCTGGGGCTGCCT
>ERZ772973.410-NODE-410-length-21725-cov-130.459_pt1 | contig 21725 bp, 16 predicted proteins | sample MGYA00580672_ERZ772973 | MGnify/ENA primary metagenome ERZ772973 (study PRJEB29015, sample SAMEA2737938) | human oral metagenome | biome: human oral; feature: human-associated habitat; material: dental | place: China | collected 2152 ...
GCGCCCCGACCTCAACGAGGAGCACCCCGGCCATGATGAGCGCAATGCCGAGGGCAACGAGCACCGTGATCGGCTCACCGAAGACAAGCATCGACAGCACGGCGGTCAGCGCCACACCCAGGGCGCTCCAGAGTCCGTAGGCGACGCCGAGCGGCATGCCCGCTTTGAGCGTCAGCGACAGGAGGATGAAGGCCAGCGCGTACCCGATCCCGACCAAGACGTAGAAGCCCGGCTGGTTCAGGGCCTGGCGCAGGGCGAGGGTCGCCGACACCTCGGAGATGATGGCGCCTCCGAGCGCCGGCCAGGCGCACACGCCGCGGCCCGTTGTCCCCGGGTGCTCCTTCAGCGCACCGAGCACGGCCCAGCCTGTGGGCGCGCCTGGGCGGAACGCGTTCCCCCACGTCGACGGGCAGAATACGTCCTTGACTGTCACGCCCGGTTCTCCGCGGTCTCGATCCGCCGGCAGACCATGGAGCCGAAGGCGAGCGCCGGGACGATCATGAGCAGGGCGTTGGGCCCCCACCACAGCGGGTCGAAGTCACGGTAGAAGGACCAGAAGGAGATCGCCATGAACCCGGCGCAGAAGGTGAGCATGAGCCCGACCGTCAGCACCAGGTCCCCGATCCTGCTGCCCACGCGTGTCAGGTGGGCGCCGAGGAAGACGGTCAGCGCGGCGGCCACGTCGAGCGGGAAGAAGGACCAGTTCCAGGCCTGGATGACCTGGTTGGAGTAGTCCTTGAAACGCAGGTGCTCGGGAATGAGATTGAGGAAGACGGCCGCCCAGTAGAGCAGCAGCCCGGTGTCGACCGCCACCAGTAATTTCTTATACGTGGAGCCCATACATACATCCCTACATTGTGGCGACATTTCCGTCGACTAACCCTGGGCGTATCCGACGAACCGCCGCTCGATTCTCGGCATCAAACGGTGCATGACGTACAGGTTTCCGTAGACCACTACCATCACCATCATGAAACATACTACTGTCAACATATTGATCCTCCAGTAGTGGGAGATAATAAACCACATCAGCGGAACCTGAAGAGTGACAGTCACAACCCCCGGGACATACCCCCTGAACCGGAAACACATTCTATAGTGAATAAGAAAGTGAAGGCTGTACGCCACACAGAAGCACAAGTACAACTCGTCACCTCGCGTCAACGAACACACATAAGAAACAGTCAACAGGATAACAAACTCCTCCAGCACCCCCACCGTAAACGCCGAACCATCTCTGGTTTCCCCAAAATAATCTGCCTGATTGGGAAGCGCCCGAAACTTCGACCGCCGCTTCCACAGAGGCAGAAACACCATCTCCTCAAAATCGTGCAGAATAAATAGGATCGGCAGCGCCCAGTAGCCGAGCAGAAACGACATTCTTCCCCCCAGTGATGGCCCATCAGTCGATGAGGACTGTATGCCGGAGCCTCGTCCCATTCCACCCACACAGCACTTGTGGTACAGATTCGCAGAATCTGTACCACATAACAGGGAGGTCAACCTCACCTCTCAATGCGGGCCGCTCACAGGCGTCAAGACCTCAGGATGGAGTCGACTATGGCAAGCATTCAGCGTAAACCGACAACTCCTCGAGAAACGTCCGGACAACCTCCGAAGCTTTCGGGTCCATACCACGATCGAGCCAATGCAGGAGAATATTCCACATTCCACCAACGAACAGCAGATCCACGAGAGTTTCGTCAACTCCGGAGACTCCATGCCAGGGAAGGTCGGAGTGCGGCAGCGCCTCTAGGAACTTCTTTCGCTGCACATCAAGCGCCAGATTCAAAAGCTGACGCCTCCTCAATAGGATAACATACTCTTTGCGATCCCCCCAGAAGGAGAAATAATAGTTGAGAATTCCCTCAACATCCGATATGCCACGTTCTTCAACACCTTGGAGATACTCTCTCAGCAACTCCTCAATATAGAATGTCAAGACGGACCTCTTCGTGGAGAAGTGGCGATAGTACGTATTTCTAGATACACCCGCCTTGGCCACTACCTCTGATACAGAGATCTCATCAAGCTCATAAACCGCAAGCTTTTCAAAGAGCGCCTCAGCGATCCGCACCTTAGAACGGTACACGCGGGCGTCCACATCGACTTCACCACGATCAGCACTCCTCATCATATTCTAGGAGTGTAGCCCTCGACCGCAGACAGAGACTCAGGATGTGCTGCCTGCTAGGCGAGAGTCTCAGCCCCTTACTTCACGGTTCTCCGGGTCCTGCTAACCAGGGATCGAGCGCGCCGCGCAATCGCCAGCCCGAGTGAAGTGCGCCCATGTACCGGCCAGGAACACTCTCAGATCTCAGCAGTACATCCCCCAGCACTCCCGGTGACGGTCCAAGACCGTCCAGAGTGAGGGGCGATAGCTGCGGCCCGCGCTCAGGACCGCCGGCCCAGGACCAGGCTCATGGCCTCGGAGCGGGTGGCAGCGTTGCGCATGATGCCGCGCACGGCGGAGGTGACCGTGTTGGAGCCGGGCTTGCGCACGCCCCTCATGGACATGCACAGGTGCTCGGCCTCGACGACGACGAGCACGCCCCGGCACTCCAGGCGCTCGACGAGGGCGTCGGCGATCTGCCGGGTGAGCCGCTCCTGGACCTGGGGGCGCCGGGCGTAGCCGTCCACGAGGCGCGCCACCTTGGACAGGCCGGTGACGCGCCCGTCCTCGCTGGGGATGTAGCCCACGTGCGCTGCCCCGTGGAAGGGCAGCAGGTGGTGCTCGCACACCGAGTACATGGGGATGTCGCGCACGAGGACCATCTCCTCGTGCCCGACGTCGAAGACCCGCTCGACGTGCTCGGCCGGGTCCTGGTCGAGGCCGGCGAACATCTCCGCGTAGGCGCGCGCCATGCGCTCAGGGGTGTCGCGCAGCCCGTCGCGGTCGGGGTCCTCCCCGATGGCGACGAGCAGGTCGTGCACCGCCCGCCGCACGCCCTCGGCGTCATAGCTCATGGTCAGCCTCTGCTTTTCCGCGCCTGCCGGGCCCACCGGGCCCGGGCCGGCTCACTGGTTGTAGCCCCAGAAGTCGTCGCTACCGTGGGAGTCGCCGGACTCACCGCCAGGGGCGGAGGCGGCCTCGACGACGGGCAGCGACTCGTCGCTGCGCCACAGGGGCCGCTCGGGCTGCTTGACGACGCCCGCGAAGATCCTCTCCAGATCCTTCTCCAGGAGCGTCTCGCGGCTGAGGAGCTCCTCGGCCAGCTGGTCGAGCACGGCGCGGTTGCGGGTGAGGATCTCCCAGGCCTCCCGGTGGGCGTCGTCCAGCAGGGAGCGGACCTCGGCGTCGACGGTGGCGGCAACCTCCTCGGAGAAGTCGCGGTTGGTGGCGTTGAGCCCCAGGACCGTCTCGTTCTCGGTGGTGCCGAGCTTGACGGCGCCCACCGCGCTGGTCATGCCGTAGTCGGTGACCATCTTGCGGGCCGTGGAGGTGGCCTTCTCGATGTCGTTGGAGGCACCGGTGGTGGGGTCGCGGAAGATGATCTCCTCGGCGGCCCGCCCGCCCATGGCGTAGACGAGCTGGTCGAGCAGCTCGTTGCGGGTGGTGGAGTACTTGTCGTCCTGGGGCATGACCTGCGTGTAGCCCAGGGCGCGCCCTCGCGGCAGGATCGTCACCTTGGTGACCGGGTCGGAGTAGGCGCCGGCGGCCGCGCACAGGGCGTGGCCGGCCTCGTGGTAGGCGGTGACGCGCTTCTCGTGGTCGCGCATGACGCGGGTGCGCTTCTGCGGGCCGGCGATGACGCGGTCGATGGCCTCGTCCAGGGCACGGTTGTCGATGAGGTGGGCGTTGGAGCGGGCGGTGAGCAGGGCGGCCTCGTTGAGGACGTTGGCCAGGTCCGCGCCGGTGAAGCCGGGGGTGCGCTTGGCCACGAGGTCGAGGTCGACGTCGTCGGTCAAGGGCTTGCCCTTGGCGTGGACCTTGAGGATGGCGGCGCGCCCGGCCATGTCCGGGGCCTCGACGCTGACCTGCCGGTCGAAGCGGCCGGGGCGCAGGAGGGCGGGGTCCAGGACGTCGGGGCGGTTGGTGGCGGCGATGAGGATGACGTTGGTGTTGGCGTCGAAGCCGTCCATCTCGACGAGGAGCTGGTTGAGGGTCTGCTCGCGCTCGTCGTGCCCGCCGCCGGTTCCGGAGCCGCGGTGGCGGCCGACCGCGTCGATCTCGTCGACGAAGATGATGGCGGGGGCGTTCTCCTTGGCTTGGTCGAACAGGTCGCGCACGCGCGAGGCGCCCACGCCGACGAACATCTCGACGAACTCGGAGGCGGCCATGGAGAAGAAGGGCACGCCCGCCTCGCCGGCGACGGCCTTGGCCAAGAGGGTCTTACCGGTTCCGGGCGGGCCGTAGAGGAGGACGCCCTTGGGGATCTTGGCGCCGACGGCGCGGAACTTCTCCGGCTCGGAGAGGAACTCGCGGATCTCCTGGAGCTCCTCAACGGCCTCGTCCTCGCCGGCGACGTCGTCGAAGGTGACGTCGGGCATCTCCTTGGAGCCGACCTTCGCCTTGGAGCGGCCGAAGCCCATGGCGCCGTTGCGCCCGCCGCCCATGCGGCTCAGGAGCCACCACATGAAGCCGCCCAGCAGCAGAGCGGGCACGAGCAGCTGGATGAGCGAGGACCACCAGGTGGTGGTGGGCACCACGGAGTTGAAGCCGTCCTTGGGGGCGGCGGCCTGGACGAGGCGGTCGACCTGCTCGGCCTGGGCGTCGGTGAAGGAGAACTCGACCTTCTTGCCCACCGGGCGCGCCTCGACGTCCTTCTTCTTGGGCTGGACGTAGGTGGTCTTGAGGTCCAGCTCGACGCGCTGAGTGCCGTCGATGACGGTGATCGACTCGATCGTGTCCGGCTTGTCCCGCAGGAGCGTCAGGCCGTCGGAGGTGTCGATGGTGCGGTAGCCGAACATCGAGGAGAAAACGGCCCAGCCGAGGATGACGACCAGGAGGAAGGGCACCAGCCACAGGAATGGGTTGCCCAGTGTGTCGCGGAGCTTGCGGTCGCGCTTGCTGCGATCGTTCTTGCCGGCCTTGCCCGGCTTCTCCGAGTCCTTGCGGCCGGGCTCACGCCCAGAATCTTTCATCGTGCGGTAGGTCCCTTCAACATACTGATTCTCAGACGTTAGCGGATAGCACGGCAAAGGTCCCATTGCGCTTGCTCACGTTCGCGCCGGGCGTGGCCGGGAAGATCCGGGGATGCGGGCCGATTAGCGGCTTCCTTCTCCCGAGGACGCACCATAGGGCCCAAGGACTGCGGCCCACGGGTGCGTCCGCGCCCCTTATGGTGCGTCCGCAAGACTATGACTGCCAGCTCCGCAACGCCCCCATAGCAGGATTTCTCAGTGCACCTCAGTCAAGTCGTGATCCGCTGCGAAAGGAACTGCTACCCGGCTTCGTTCGAACTTACAGACAACACCGGGAGACCTCTTCACAGGGTTCGTCGCTGTGGTTGCCAACAGGGGACGGCAGATTGATGAGCGGCGACCGGTGTCCACACAGCGGACATGAACTCCCCGGAGACACCAGGAGACGAGCAAGAACCGCAGAATTTCAACGCTTTCCACCAGCCGCATAGGCTGCGGAACCGGCCATGTCCGCTGTGTGGACACGAAGCACTCGCGCACCGCAGGAGAACGGCCCACCAGACCACAAATCCGTTGGCGGCAGGCACATGCACGCGTTGCTCTCAGGTGGATTCGTGACAGGTGAGCTCGCAGGACTCCAGGAGACGTCACGCAGCCGAAACGCCTAAACCACAGGCGCCGGCCAAGCGGACGCAAGAAAAAAGCGGGCGGCACAAGGGACTCAGCAGCCGCCCGCTCGTCGCCTGCTCACGAGCGGCAGGAAGCCTGTAGACCGGGAGACCGGGCCGGGTGGCCCGAGCCGACCCACGCAACCCGCTTCAGCCGCGGCGCAGGCGCAGGACGATGAGGCCGCCGGAGAGCAGGATCGCCGCCATCGACAGCACGCCGATCGCCACACCGGTCACCGGCAGCCACCGCTCCCGGACGTTCTTGGCGGAGGACCGCTCCGCAGCACTCGTGCGCCCCTTGCTGCTCTGGCTGCCACTGGCACCCACGACGACCTCGTTGTGGTCGTCCTTGCCAGCTTCACCCGAGGACTGCGAGCCCGAGCCCGACCCGCCGTCGGGCACCGAACCACCATTGGCGGACGGAGCCCCCGAAGCCGGAGTCGGCTGAGGCTTCGCCTGAGGTGAGGCCGACGACGTCGCCTGCGGGGCCGCCGTCGCACCGGCCCCGGCACCACCGCTGTCCTTCTGCTGGTCCGGAGCGGCCGCACCGCCCGCGGGGGCCGACCACTGCGGACGCGCCACCATGGACACCTCGGCCGCCGCCTGGGCATCCAGCGCCTGGACCTGCACGCCCCCGGACGAGCCTCGGGCGATCTTGCCGTCCCCCATGTAGATGCCGACGTCGTACACGTTGCCGAAGACCGTGGACTGGGCCGGGGCTGAGCCGGAGCCGCCCTGCTCGTCCGGCAACGGCTTGGAGAAGAAGACGATGTCCCCGGCGCTGAGGGCACCGTTCGAGTTCAGCCAGAGAAGCCCCTGGCCGTTGAACCAGCCGGCCAGGTCATCCGGCTTCCAGGACCCACCGAGGTCCTGCCCGATCTCGGCCCGGTACCCCACCTGAGTGTTCTGATCCGCCACGTACGTGGTGTGCGAGTAGTCCCAGCCGGAGAGCACCATACCCACCAGCGCCGAGGAGGTGATCGCGTACGGGGCGGGGCCGCTGGCGTGCACATTCGCTCCCGACAGCGGCGTGGGACGCGACGCGTCGGACACGAGGGACCCGCCGGCGTCGGCGAAGGACTGCACCCGCGCCACCACGTCATTGGCGGCGGCACCGTCCGAGGCGACGGTCGGGGCGACCGGGAGCCCCTGCGGCACGGCCCACTGGCCGTCGGCCAGCATGACGGAAACGGCGCCCAGCGCTCCCTCGGGAATCTTGCTCTCAACCGTGTAGGTCAGGCCGCCACCGTCACCCGGCGCCTCGTCGCCGAGGGTGGTGAGAGTGCCGGAAGCGCCGCTGACCTGCGCCATCTCGGCGACCGTATCAAAAGTGTTGCCTGCGGCCGGCTCAGCGGCGACCGGGGCCATCAGCGGCATGCTCAGTGAGGACGCCAGCACCACCGCACCAGAGAGGCCGACCAGCCCCGAGGCGCGTCGACGCACAGCCTTCTTCACTGCCACCAACAGTCCTTCCACTTTCACCCGCCGGGATGGGGTATCCGCAGCGTTCCACACTCGTTATCGTAACGTAACGTACACGACTCCGACCACCTGCCGCGGTGGCCAGAATGCAGGTCACGGGGCCCATGAACCCCACCCGCCATCGAGGTTAGGAGCGCCTTGCCCTTGATTCTCCCGTCTTACCCTCAGGTTTTGACAAGGTTGACCTGCGTCAGTCAGCCCCCGTAGACCTCAGGACGCAACGTACCGATGAACGGCAGGTTGCGGTACCGCTCGGCATAGTCCAGTCCGTAGCCGACGACGAACTCCGTAGGAATGTCGAAGCCGACGTACTTGACGTCCACCTCGACCTTGGCGGCGTCGGGCTTGCGCAGAAGTGTGGCGATCTCCACCGAGGCCGCCCCGCGGGAGGACAGGTTGCCCACCAGCCAGGACAGGGTCAGGCCGGAGTCGATGACGTCCTCGACGATGAGGATGTGGCGGTCGGTGACGTCGGTGTCCAGGTCCTTGAGGATGCGTACCACGCCGGAGGACTTGGTGCCCGATCCGTAGGAGGACACCGCCATCCAGTCCATCGGCGCGCTCATGTGCAGCCGGCGCGACAGGTCCGCCATGACGTAGACGGCCCCCTTGAGCACGCCCACGAGCAGGGGATCACGGCCCTCGTAGTCGGCGTCGATCTGCGCGGCCATCTCGTCGAGGCGCTGCCCGATCTGCTCCTCGGTGATGAGGACCTGCTGAAGGTCCGAACCCATATCCGTGGCGTCCATCCGCCCTGCCTTCCTCATGCGTCGTCATGGTTTCGCGGGCCACCGGGGCCCGGGGAGGGTCACCGGTCCGCGTCGACGCCACAAGCCTGCCACACCGGGCCCGACCTGGCACTTCACCCCACGCGGCGCACCCACACGTCGGGGCGGGCGATCTCGGCCGGGGTGGGCAGCAGCGCGGGGTCCGTCCACACGACGTTGAGCCCCTCGTGCCCGATCCGCGCCACGACGCTGCGCACGAAGGCGGTGCCGTCGGCGTACTGGGCCTCCTTGGCCTCCAGGCCCATGAGCCGGTGCAGCAGGAGCGAGCCCAGCCCGGGGCCGGGCCCGATACCGGCGTCGGCCGCGCGGCTGCGCGAAAGCACCGCCCGCAGCCGGTGCACCGAGGGCATCCGGTTGGGATGCACGTCGTCCAGGACGACCTCGGCGTGCCCCTCGAGGAAGGTGAGCGCGGCCGCCAGCGAGGCGACCTCCGAACGCTCCTTGAAGTTCGTCAGCCCCTCGAGCACACGCCCCCGGCCTGCTCGCGCCGCGATGCGCGCAGCCCTCCCCGGCCGCCTCCTGAGGCCCTGCTCCCCCGTGCCGTCGGCGCCCCCACCAGGCCCGCCGTAAACGGCCTCGACGACGGCACCGATCACCATGCGCATGGAGTCGCTCAGGTAGGGGCCGAGCCAGGGCGCGGCCGCGAGCTGAACGGCGTGCGTCATCTCGTGCAGGCAGACCCAGGCGGGCAGGTCGAGCATGTCCAGGTCCAGCTGGCGGCGCATCGCCAGCACGTTGGGGGCCACGAGCAGAAGGTGCGGGGACGCCTCGCCTCCCCGGCCTCCGTCGCCGTCGGCACCGGTCCCGGCGGCGGGCACCACCTGGCCCAGGAGCCGGGTGGCGAGCAGGCTCATCGCCCCAGCCATCTCGGCGGCCCCGACGAGCCGCACCGCCTCCGAGGCCTGCGGTGCGGGCACCTGCTCCATGAGACCGCGCAGCGCCCGGGTGGAGGCGCGCACCAGCCCGGCCCGGTCGACGACGCTCACGCGCGTGGTCTCGGCGACCTGCTGGGCCGCCCGGTTCAGGCCGGTGATCCTGGCGACCCAGGCCGGCGCCTCCAGGGCGGAGCGGCGCAGAACCGCCACTGAGCTGGCGCGCGCCGAGCGCGAGGCACTGGGGCCGGCCGGGATGAGCGCGGTCAGGCGCTCCACCGTCCGCCAGTCGACCAGCCCCGCCGCTGTGCCCTTGCTTGTCACCGCCACGCCTTTCTCGCCGATCTTGAGAGTCTAAGAGTCTAGTGGTTCATCGGCGTCACGAGCAGCCGCAGGAGGCCAGGGGCGCCACGAAGTGGCTGTCGATCACGGCGGCGGCCGCCCCGCCGCCGTTGGCGGGGAAGTCGTTGGCCAGGATGGAGAAGGCCAGCAGGCGCCCGTCAGCGGTTGTGACGACGCCGGCCAGGGAGGAGGTCCGCTCCAGCGACCCGGTCTTGGCCCGCACGGTGCCGGCCGCCGTGGTGTCGTGCAGGCGGTTGGTCAGCGTCCCGTCCAGGGCGGCGACCGGCAGGTCGGCGATGAGCGTGCGCCCGGCCGACCCGCCCTCACCCCCGGCGGCCTTCGCGAGGATCTGGGCCAGGAGCCTGGCGGGCACCTTGTTGCCCTTGGCCAGTCCGGAGGCGTCCAGAAGCGTCAGACCGGAGGTGTCGAAGCCGTCCTTGCCCAGCTGGGCGATCACGGCCTTGGAGGCCCCGGCGAAGTCGGCGCTCTGCTTGGCGTGGACGGCCACGAGCCGTCCCTCGACCTCGGTCATCGTGTTGTCGGAGGTCTTCAGCGACAGGGCCAGGATGTCGGACAGCGGGGCGGAGGAGACCGAGGCCAGCTCCCGAGCACCGCCGGAGGCGGCGGCACGTGACGGCTCGCCGTCGACCGTGATGCCGGCCTCGCTCAGGTGCTTGGCGAAGGCCTGGGCGGCCTCCATGGCCGGGTCGGCCGGGTAGCCCTGGTTCTGGGTGGCCGAGACGTCCACCATGATCGGCTGGACCTTGGCCACGTACATCTCGTTGCCGGACTCCCAGCCCTCGTTCCACTGGGCGCCGGTGAACAGGGTGTCGTCCAGGTGCAGGGAGACCGACGTCGTCCCCTGGGACTTGAGCTGCTCGGCGGTGGCGCGGGCGAGGTCGCCCAGGCCCGCGTGGCCGGCCGTGGCGCTCGGGTTGCCGGCGTCCTCGGCCAGCAGCACGTCGCCGCCACCCACGAGGGTGAGGGTCTGGCCGTCCAGGACCGTCTTGGTCTGGAGCGTATGGCCCGGCCCCATGGAGGACAGGGCCGCCCATGCGGTGAGCACCTTGTTGGTGGAGGCCGGAGTCACCCCGGTGGAGGCCGATCGGTCCAGCAGCTCCTCGCCCGTGGCGACGTCGATGACGGAGGCCGTCACGTTTCCGCCGGTCAGGGCGGCGTCGGAGGCCACGCCCTGGGCGTAGCCGGTCAGGCTCGCCTTGGAGGGCGTGGGCGCCCCCTGATCCAGACCGGCGGGGGCCGTGGTCTTGGCGCTGGGGCCGGCCGGCGTCGGGAAGGGCTGGGGGGCGACGTCGGCGTAGGCGACCGTCACCGGGCCGGGTACCAGGTCAAGAGCATCGCCCAGGCTGTAGTAGCCGCCGAAAACCAGCAGGCTCGCCGCCGTCAGGGCCGCGGTCTGGACCTTGCGCATTCGTCCTCCGGACTGGGTTGTTGACAGGCTGGGATGGCCTGTATATCAGGTAGGTGGGGCGCACGGGAGGTCGCTGCCCGCCGATGCACCGACGTGCAGAGTACGCGTTTGCCGACCTCAGGCGCTGTCGTACGCCACACTAGTGCCATCAACACCCGCCCCGCCGGATCGACGCCGACCGTCAGGCACCGTTCCAGCGCCCAAAGAGCTGAAGACACGAGCGAAGGAGGCTCCCCGTGGAGTTCGACGTCACGATTGAGATTCCCAAGGGCAACCGCAACAAGTACGAGATCGACCACGAGACCGGCCGGATCCGTCTGGATCGCATGCTCTTCACCTCCACGCGCTACCCCGATGACTACGGTTACATCGACGGGACCCTCGGCGAGGACGGCGACCCCCTGGACGCCCTGGTCCTGCTGGAGGAGCCGACCTTCCCCGGCTGCGTCATCCGCTGCCGCGCACTGGGCATGTTCCGCATGCGCGACGAGAAGGGCGGCGACGACAAGGTCCTGTGCGTGCCCAGCGCCGACCAGCGCGCCTCCTGGCGTACCGACATCGAGGACGTCTCGGAGTTCCACCGCCTGGAGATCCAGCACTTCTTCGAGGTCTACAAGGACCTGGAGCCGGGCAAGTCGGTGGAGGGCGCCCACTGGGTGGGCCGCGAGGAGGCCGAGGAGGAGATCCGCCAGTCCTTCCAGCGCGAGGCCGACCACATCGCCCGCGGGGGCCACTGACGCTGACGACGACACGAGGCGGGGCCGGGCGCATTGCCCGGCCCCGCCTGCGCGTCAGAAGCGCACCGCGTAGGGCATGACGCCGGAGTAGCGCATGGAGGTCACGCGCACGGTCATGCCGAAGGTCGGCGCCTCGATCATCGTGTCGTCGCCCAGGTAGATGGCCACGTGATAGATCCCGGACTGGCTGCCGTCGGATGACCAGAAGACCAGGTCACCGGGCTGGGCGGCGTCGAGCGGTACCTGGGTGCCCTCCCCGTACTGCACGCGTGAGGAGTGCGTGAGGTACACGCCGGCGGCCGCGTAGGAGACCATCGTCAGCCCGGAGCAGTCCAGGCCCGAGGCCGACTCCCCGGCCCACACGTAGGGGGTGCCGATGTAGCTCATGGCCGTGTTGATGGCGGTGGAGGAGGCATTGCCGGAGCGCGACGGCGCGGCCTCCGACGCGGGGGCCGGGGTGGGCGCCGGGGCCGGAGTGGGGGCATCGTCCTCGTCGTCGCTCGCCTCGGGCTCGGGCTCGGGCTGGGATGTGGTGGCGGGCTCCTGGGCCGTGCTCTGGTGGCCGGGGGTGGGCTGGGGCGCCTGCTCCTGAGGGGCGGGAGTCGTCTCCTGAGGCTGGGCGGCCTGCCCGGCCTGCTCCGCCTGCTTCTGGGCGAGGTCGGCGGCGGCCTTCTCCGAGGCCGCCTTGGCCGCGGCCTGGGCGGCGGCCTCCTCGCGGGCCTTGCGCTCGGCCTCGACCTGGTTCTGGTACTTCGTCTCCAGCTCAACGGTGGTATTGCGCTGGGTGGCCAGCTGGCTAATGAGGTTCTGGCGGTTGGTCTGAGTGGTGGTGACGGCGCTCTGCGCGTCGCGGGCGGCGGCCTCGGCGTCGGACTTGGCGGTCTCGGCCGAGGTCTTGGCAGTCTCCTTGTCCTTGACCTTCTGGTCGGCGATGGACTGCAGGCTCGTGGCCACCGACTGGAGGGCCTCGACGTTCTGGACCTTGGCGTTGTTCTTCTCGCCGGCACGGTCCAGGGCGACGTCGGCGTCGGCCAGGTCCGCCAGCGACTCGCTGGTGAGGTACGGGGCGAGCGGGTCGAGCGGGTTGCCGCTCTCCTGGTAGGTCTGGACGACGATCGAGCCCAGGTCCGCTCGGGCGGACTCGGTGTTGGAGGCGGCGGTGTCGGCGTTGGTCTGGGCGGTCTGGGCGTCGGTGGTGGCCGTGTTGAGGTCGTCGACGGCGGTCAGGTAGTCCTCGTTGGCGAGCTGCGCCTTGATCTGAGCGTCCTCCAGGTTGCTGCTCTCCTGGGCGAGCTGGGCCTCCAGGGAGGCGATGGAGGTGGAGGTCGAGCGCTCGGAGGCCTTGGAGCGGTCGATATCGCTCTGGTCCACGGGGTCGGCGAGCGCCGAGGGCGCCAGGGTGCATGCCAGTGCCACGACTGCGGTGGCAACGACACCGTGTCCGTGTCGTCTCTGAGGGGTCGGGCTCACAGGAGTTCTCCGTCGTGATGGGGCTGAACGTGAGGATGTCGCCTCACCCGGGGACCGGCGTTGACCCACCGCCAGGATCCGTTCCGCCAGATCACGGGGAGCGGGACGGATGAGGGGACGAAGGCGGCAGGTGCATCGGCCCAGATGTGACGCCACCACACTAGTCACTTAAACCTCGATTGAAAACAGAATTCACTGTATTCACAATCGTAACTTACGTTGCTGTAGTTCCCGGGTCTTGGCTGCGCTGACACGGTTTCTCCACCTCGTCATACTTCCGTGACCCGCATGACATCCGGCACAACCAACCGTTCGTGCAGGTCAGCGACGGTTTCGCGGGGCCCGTCGGAACCTGCGGAGAGCCATCCCGAGCCAGCCGCCTCAGGCCCGCGGACGATGGGCCCGACCAGCGCCACCGCTCACTTGGCGGACACCCATTTGGACCGCCGACGGAGGAAACCGCTAAGGTCGGAGCATGTTCCGTCGTCCTGAGGCCCTCCGGCCGGACGCCCCCACCACGGGGCGAATGCGCAGCTGACGCGCACGCCGCCGTCGGCCCACGTGCGCGTCCCCGCCCTCACCCACACCATCGCAGACATTGCAGCAACGGTGACGGCGGACGAGTGAGCGCCACGATCCTCGCCCTGGACTGCGAGCCCCGGCCCCGCCGGGCGCAGCCGGTCGCCGGGCGGAACCACCCGCGAGCGCGCCGCAATCAACGGCACAGCGAGGTCTCCGCCCGTGGCACTGACATCGCCGCCGGTCACCGGGAACCACCAAGGAGTCCTCATGACCGACCAGAACCCCAGCACCCCCGAGCAGGCCGCCGTCCCCTCCCCCACGAACCCGGCGGGCTGGCGCTTCGAGACCAAGCAGGTCCAGGCCGGGCACGACCCGCTGGCCGAGCCGACCCACTCGCGGGCCATCCCGATCCATCAGACCACCTCCTACGTCTTCGAGTCGGCCGAGCAGGCGGCCGCCCGCTTCGCCCTGAGCGACCTGGGCCCGATCTACACGCGCCTGACCAACCCGACCAATGACATCGTCGAGCAGCGGATCGCGGCCCTGGAGGGCGGCGTCGGGGCGCTGCTGACGTCGTCGGGGCAGGCGGCCACGACCCTGGCCCTCCTGACGCTGGGCGGGGCCGGGGACAACATCGTGGCCTCACCCTCCCTGTACGGCGGCACCACGAACCTGCTCACCCACACCCTGCCCCGGCTGGGGATCGAGACCCGGTTCGTGGCCGACCCCGGCGACCCGGCGGCCTGGGCGGAGCAGGCCGACGAGCGCACCATCGCCTTCTTCGGGGAGACGATTCCCAACCCGCGTGGCGACATCCTCGACATCGAGGCGATCGCGGCGGCCGCCCACGAGCTGGGTATCCCGCTGGTCGTGGACAACACGGTGGCCTCGCCGTTCCTGACCCGCCCGATCGAGTGGGGAGCGGACATCGTGGTGGCCTCGGCGACCAAGTTCCTGGGCGGGCACGGCTCCTCCGTGGCGGGCGTGATCGTGGACTCGGGCAACTTCGACTTCGCCGCCCAGCCCGAGCGCTTCCCGCAGTTCAACACGCCCGACGAGTCCTACCACGGCCTGGTCTACGCCCGGGACCTCGGGGTGGGCAGCCCGCTGGGCGCGAACCTGGCCTTCATCCTCAAGGCCCGGGCCGAGGGCCAGCGCGACCTCGGCTTCCCGCTGGCGCCGCACTCGGCCTTCCTCATCGCCCAGGGCGTCGAGACGCTCTCGCTGCGCATGGAGCGTCACGTGGACAACGCCCTGGCGGTGGCCACCTGGCTGGAGGGGCGCGACGACGTCGCCTCGGTGCGCTACTCGGGGCTGACCTCCAGCCCCTACTACGAGCTGCACCGCAAGTACTGCCCGCGCGGGGCGGGCTCGATCGTCACCTTCGACCTGCCCGGTGGGCGCGAGGCGGGGGCGGCCTTCATCGACACACTGGCCCTGTTCTCCAACCTGGCCAACATCGGCGACGTGCGCTCCCTGGCGGTCCACCCGGCCACCACCACGCACTCCCAGCTCGACGACGCGGGCCTGGCCGCGGCCGGGATCAGCGCCGGGACCGTGCGCCTGAGCGTGGGGATCGAGCACATCGACGACATCCTGGCCGACCTCGAGCGGGGGCTTGAGGCGGCCCGGACCGTCGGAGCCTGAGGCGGCTTCCCATGAGCGCAACCACGTCTTCCTCCTACCCCGTCTCCCGCGGCAGCGCCGAGACCGAGCCGGCCGCCTTCGGTGTGGGGACCGCCTCCTCCAAGCTCGTCGACCGCAAGGCAGGCTCCCCCACCGGGGCCTGGCGGCCGGGGGACGAGCCGGGGCGCCGTCGGTTCCTGGAGATCGGGGACCTGCCCCTGGAGTCCGGGGAGGTCCTGCCGAACACGGTCCTGGCCTTCGAGACCTGGGGGGAGCTGAGTCCGCAACGCGACAACGCGGTCCTCGTGCTGCACGCGCTGACCGGCGACTCCCACGTCACCGGTGAGGCGGGGCCCGGGCACCCGACGCCGGGCTGGTGGTCGGACCTGGTGGGGCCGGGGAGGGCCATCGACACCGAGCGCTACTTCGTCGTGGCGGCCAACATCCTGGGTGGCTGCCAGGGCTCGACGGGCCCGTCGTCGACGGCACCGGACGGGCGGCCCTGGGGGTCGCGCTTCCCGTGGCTGACCACGCGCGACGCCGTGGAGGCCGAGGCCCGCCTGGCCGACGCCCTGGGGATCGAGGTCTTCCACCTCGTCATCGGGGCGTCACTGGGCGGGCACCGGGCGATCGAGTGGGGGGTCACCCACCCGCAGCGGGTGCGCAACCTGGCGCTGGTGGCCACGGGCGCATCGACGACCGCCGACCAGCTGGCCTGGTGCCACCTGCAGGAGCTGGCGATCGTGGCCGACCCCTTCTTCTTCGACGGCGACTACTACTCCCACTCGGTGGGGCCGGTGCGGGGGCTGGGGCTGGCGCGGGCGCTGGCTCACACCACCTACCGCAGCGCCGCCGAGCTGGATAAGCGCTTCGGGCGGCGCCACCAGGGCGAGGAGGACCCGGCGGTGGGCGGGCGCTACCAGGTGGAGTCCTACCTCGACTACCACGCCGGCAAGCTGCTGGCGCGCTTCGATGCCAACACCTACCTCATCGTCACCCACTCGATGATGGTGCACGACGTCGGCACCGGGCGCGGCGGCATCGAGGCGGCGCTGGCGACGGTGCAGGCGCGCACGCTCGTGGTGGACGTGGACTCCGACCGGCTCTTCCTGCCCGCCCAGGCCGAGGAGCTGGCCGGCGGCATCCCGGGAGCGAGGCGCGAGACGATCACCTCCCTGCACGGGCACGACGGCTTCCTCATCGAGGCCGAGCAGATGGACGCCATCCTGCGCGACTTCCTGGCCGGGGCATAGACATCAACATTTTCTTCACAGACGACGCGGCTCCGGGTCGTCTCTGAAGATTTTGTCGGTGAGTGAAGATTCGGTGGGTGAGAAAACCGTCTTGGCCCCTCCTCCCGGCTCACGGCCCTGGCGCTATTGGGCCGGGCCGGCCGGGCAGAGCCGTTGGCGAGCGGATACCATCGACTCGTGGCTAACGATCGTTCGCTCTCGACGCGGGAACGCCCCGGACTGGATCCGGAGGTGACCAGCGTAGAGGCCGGATTATGAGAGGCCCGGCATGAGACGCGCACTGCCCGCCGTTGGACTCATCGGCGCCGGAATCGCCATCTACGGCGCAGCTCAGGCCCTCGGCCTCAGACGAGCCCGCGCTGCGGCCCGCGCGCGACTGGTCACCCTGCCGGTACGAAGAATCGCGCTCAGTCACGGCGACGTCGCCTACATCGACTGCGGACCCGAGCCCATTGGAGGCAGCGGCAGTCCCGGCCGCGGCTCCGACTGCGAGACAGTGCTGTCGGTTCACGGGCTGTACGGCGGATACGACCAGGCCCTCGACAACGTCGGGAGCCTGTCCGAGCACTGCAGGATCATCGCGCCGTCGCGCTTCGGCTACCCCGGCAGCACCGTGCGGGGCGATGGCTCACCGGCCGACCAGGCGGCTGCTTTCAACGAGCTGCTCGACCTCCTGGGGATCGAGCGGGTATTCGTCCTGGGAGCGTCAGCCGGCGGAACCTCCGCCATCCGCTTCGCCCTGGACCATCCCGACCGAGTCAAAGGACTCATTCTCCTGAGCTCGGCCGCGCCCTGGCCGTCCCGGCCCGCTACGCCGCCCGGTCGTATGGGGCCGCCAGCGATCATGAACCACGACTGGATCATGTGGCTGCTCTCGCCACTCTTCGGGCCCATCCTGGGCATGGCCCCCGAGACCGTCAACGGCATGCTCCCACTCACCGAGCGCAGGACGGGAGCGGACATCGACACCTCGATCACCAACCGGGACATGGCGGTGCACTTCGAGGACTATCCGATCGAGGAGCTCGAGCCGCCCGTCCTGCTCCTGCACGCCCTGGACGACAGGATGGTGACCTTCGCTCCCCCAGCGGGGCACGTGCAGTCATCCATGCACCGGTACCCGGACCTGACGACGGCGATCTTCCGCACCGGCGGGCACCTCATCGTCGGTCACGGCCGCCAGGTCGAGGACACGATCCTCCGCTTCATCGACAAGCACGCCGACTAACACCGGCCGTCGGGAACGCCAGCGCCTCACATCAACATTTTCTTCACACACGACGCGGCTCCGAGTCGTCTCTGAAGTTTTTGTCGGTGAGTGAAGATTCGGTGGGTGAGAAAACCGTCTTGGCGTCCCCTTCCGGCTCGCGGTGGGATCATAGGGACGTGAACGCAACGACCGAGCACGCGCCGGTGGACGCCTGGGGACCGGACTTCCTGGGCCCGGGCTTCGAGGCCCGCACCCTGGAGCTGCTGCCCGACGACGAGGACGACGGCGCCGTCGCCACCCTGGTGCGCCACCTGCCGGCCCTGGACCCGGGCGCCCTGCCGGGCACCCCCACCACCCCCACCTTCATCTACCTCTACCTGCACGGCTGGAACGACTACTTCTTCCAGACCCACCTGGCCCGCGAGATCTCCCGCCTAGGCGGTGCCTTCTACGCCCTGGACCTGCGCCGCTACGGCCGCTCCTGGCGCGAGGGCCAGATGCTGGGCTGGTGCACCTCCCTGGCCGAGTACGACGAGGACCTGGGGCTGGCCCTGTCCGCCATCCGCGCCGACCAGGGCTGGGAGACCGAGGTCGTCCTGTCCGGCCACTCCACCGGCGGCCTGGTCGCCTCCCTGTGGGCGGACCGCCACCCGGGGGCCCTGCGCGCCCTGGTCCTGAACTCCGCCTGGCTCTCGCTCCAGGGCTCCGAGCTCGTGCGCACCGTCGGCGACCCGGTCCTGCGCACCTTGGCGCTGCGCGATCCGCGCATGTCGATCCTCGACGGCTGGGTCGACCCGGCGCGCGCCTTCTCCATTACCGACGGCTGGGACCCCGAGCGCGACGGCGAGCTGCCCGATCCCTCCTGGGCCGACGACCCCTACGTCACCGGCTGGGACATCAACCCCGCCTGGTCCATCAAGCCCTCCGCGCCCGTACGCGTCGGCTGGCTCCAGGCCGTCATGGAGGGCCACAACCGCGTCGCCCAGGGCCTGGACATCCGCTGCCCGGTGCTGTCCATGGGCGCCGCCACCACCCGGCTCGGAGTGACGTGGACACCGGAGTCCAGGAGCGCGGACACGATCATCGATGCCGACGCCACCGCCCGGCGCGCCGTCATGCTCGGCAAGCTGGTGACCATCGCGCGCTTCCCCGGAGGGGTCCACGACCTCACCCTGTCCGAGCCGCCCGTGCGCGAGCAGGTCTTCTCCGCCCTGCGCCGCTGGATGTCCGCCTACGTGCTGCGCTGAGCCCTGCCCGGCAGGCGGCTCAGGCCAGCCCGTTGCGGTAGGCCCATACGACGGCCTGGACCCGGTCGCGGGCGCCGATCTTGGGCAGGATCCGCGTCAGGTGCGACTTGACCGTGCTGGTCTCGACGATGAGCTCGGCGGCGATCTCCGCGTTCGACATGCCGCTGGCCAGGAGCTGGACGACCTCACGCTCCCGCTCGGTGAGCACGCCGAGCGCCTCCCGGTTCTCGACTTTGCCCTGGCGACGGGCGAACTCGGCGATCACCCGGCGGGTGACGCTCTGGTCCACCAGGCCGTAGCCCAGGGCCAGGCGGCGCACGGCATCGACCAGCTCCTCCGGCTCGCAGTCCTTGAGGATGAAGCCGTCCGCCCCGGCCTCCAGAGCGCCGAAGACGTCGGCGTCCATGTCGAAGGTGGTGACGACCAGGACCGACGGGGTGCCGCCCTCCCGCTCGGAGACGATCTGGCGCGTGGCCGTCAGGCCGTCCCCCTCGGACATCCGCAGGTCCATGCACACGACGTCGGGCCGGGTCGCGCGCACCACGCGCACCGCCTCCCTGCCGCCGGAGGCCTCTCCCACCACCGTGATGTCGTCGTTCTCCTCCAGCAGGATGCGGAAGCCGGCGCGGATCACCGCCTGGTCATCCACCAGAACCACCCTGATCACGCGTCCTCCTCCCGGTCCAACGGCAGGACCAACCGTACCCGCCAGCCGCCGCCCTCCACCGGGCCGGCCTGGAGCGCACCGCCGACGGCGTCGGCCCGTTCCCGCATGACCGTCAGGCCGGTGCCGCCACCACCGGGGTCGGTCGGCAGTCGGCGGGCCGGGCCATTGAGCACGCTCAGCTCGAGGGCGGCCTCAAGGCGTGTCACTTTCACCGTGATCGGGGCTCCGGGAGCGTGCTGCAGGGCGTTGCTGATCGCCTGCTGCACCACCCGGAAGACGGCGGTGTCGGCCCGCTGCGACAAGACCGACATGCAAGCGGCGGCGTCTCCGGAGGGCACACCGCCGGAGGTGCTGTGGGTGGTCACGTCACCCGGCTCGCCACCCAGAAGGCCACCGTCAAGCAGCTCGATGTCGACGCCGAGCGCCCGGGTGGAGGCGACCAGCTCGGGCAGGTCGCGCAGCCCGGGCGAGGACTCCTCGGCCTCCTCGTCACTGCGCAGCAGCCCCACCACGGAGCGGAGCCCGGAGAGGGTCTCCTTGGCCTGTCGGCGCAGCTGCTGAACCGCGTCCCTGGCCGTCTGCGGGTCGCGGTCAATCAGTCGCTCGAGCGCGGCCGCCTGCACGACGATCCCGGCCAGGTGGTGGGCGGCGACGTCGTGCAGCTCACCAGCCAGGCGGCGGCGCTCCTCGATGAGGGCCACCTCCAGCTGCCGCTCGTGCTCACGTCTGAGAAGCTCCTGGCGGGAGTGCTCGTACCTGCGGCTGCTGGCCAGCGCCGCCCCGCCCAGCAGTGGCAGCAGGCAGGCCGCCAGCGTCACCAGTGCTCTCGTCATGGCCAGCTGCCACTGCTCGGGCGGGTCTCGCCAGTTGTCGACCGCCGAATAGGCCAGGGACAGCGCGGTCAGGAAGATCACCGTCCGGCGCAGGGAGAACCGCATCCCCATGCCGAAGGACACCACGAGCTGGCCGTAGCCGCTGGCGACGTAGCCTGCGGGAAGCAGCAATGATGTCGCCACCTCCGCCGACCACACCAGCGCCTGGCAGAGCAGCGGGCGACTGCGCCACATCACGAGGGCCAGCCCCTCGGCCGCAAGCGGAACAGCTGTCGCGGCGAACCACGGCCAAGGGCGGGCCGGCACCGAGCTACTCGCGAGAAGCACCACCGTTGGCTGAACCACCGCGAAAGCGAGGGCCAACAGCACATCGTTGCGCCGGATCGAGACCGGGCTGGTGGGATCGGACAGGCTCATGGCTGCATTGTCATCGACGGACAACGACCTCGATGTCCCCCGGTCACATCCCGAGGCTGGGTGCCAGGGCGTTGCCGGCCCAGGCCCACCAGGCCAGCGCCACCAGCGCCGCCAGGAGAACGGCCGACATGGTGACTCGTCGCCAGCCCGCCCGACGCCTCAGGGACACTACGAAGTCAGCCGCAGCGGGGATGACGGCCACCACCCCCAGAGCCTGCAGCACCTGAGCACATCGTGCCACCGGGATCAGCCAGGTGAAGGAACCGTCGGTAAAATTCGTTGGATTAGCCATAATGACGAGGAGCAGCCCGATCCAGGTGAGCTGGGCGGACAGCGCCACGGCCCCGCCGCTCCGCGCCACACGGGTCAGCCACGGCACCGGGGCGCCGACCTCCTGGCCCCGTTTGAGGGCCCGACGGCGTCGCAGCGCCCCGACCGGCCAGGCCACCGTCACCACCAGCAGCAGAACCAGGCAGACACCGAACACGGGAACGAGCGCCTGCTGAAGCAGCGTGGTGGGAAGCAAAGTGAAGGCCGGTTCCTGGCTCAGGCTGACGACCTTGCCGTCCTTGACCTGGGCGGCAATGGCGCCCCGCCCGTCGACCTGCCGCCAGACCCACGGCTCGACCTCAACATACTGGGTCTTATCGACCTTGAGCTTGCCATCACCTGTGTGCTCAATCGACACCGAGGAGTAAGCAGGCATCCAAGCGGACAGGAAGGTGGTCCAGAAGGTCCTGCTGGGTACGTAGGAGCCGGCCACCTGGCGGGCGCGCTCGGCGGAGTCCTTACTGCCGGAGGCCTTGACTGCGTCTCCGGGGAAGTAGCGGTCGGCGAAGCCCTGAGCCAGGTCCTCGCGCAGGTTGTTCGAGGAGTCGCTGCCGTTGCCATCGCCGTTGTAGGAGATGAAGATGCCGGTCTTCTCCTCGGGATAGAGCTCGAACTGGGAGTGCCAGCCCGGAATGTCTCCGCCGTGCCCCACCACTCGCTGGCCGTGACGGGAGAGGTCGAAGTAGCCCAGGCCCATCTCCCCGGCCTTGGCCCGGTTGCCGAGCTTGTCCTCCCCCAGCCCGGGCG
>ERZ772973.417-NODE-417-length-21315-cov-6.21204_pt1 | contig 21315 bp, 17 predicted proteins | sample MGYA00580672_ERZ772973 | MGnify/ENA primary metagenome ERZ772973 (study PRJEB29015, sample SAMEA2737938) | human oral metagenome | biome: human oral; feature: human-associated habitat; material: dental | place: China | collected 2152 ...
GCAAGGGGGAGGTTTTCTTTGCAATATATTGATTATTAATCAATTATAAACCTAATTATAACCAAAAAATGACTTGCGAAACTTAAATAATGATTATTACAATTTCTCAACGTCAGTATTCCCCCTTTGGAGGAGGGGGAGGTTCTACTTAGTGAAAAAGGCTAAGGAATTCTACCTTAGAAAGGAGAAGTAATAGGGAGGTTCCAATAATACTAATGACTAATAACAAATACCATATATAGTACTTGTCATTAGTCATTAGTCACTTGTCATTATTCTACGCTTCGCCTGATCCTGAGAAGTGGGCTTGCTTTCCGAAGATCTCTTCGTCGGTAGGGAGCTCTTTATCGTGTTCGTACTGATAAAGATTGGTGCTGAGATTCTGCATGAGTTGCTTGGCCTGCGAGGGGGTCATGATGATCCTGCTCTGTACGCGTGCCTTGGGCATCCCTGGCATGATAGAGATAAAGTCCAAGACAAACTCAGTATCGGAGTGGTTCACCACTACCATATTGGCATAAGTGCCTGTGGCTACTCTATCGTCTATCTCTATGTTAATTTCCCTTTTGGTTACCTTTTCCATAGGCTATAGGTTGATGTTCTGTTTTGCTAATTCCCTACGTGAGCCTACTATGATATTCTCGTAGCGCTTCATACCTGTACCTGCTGGGATACGGTGGCCTACGATTACATTTTCTTTGAGACCTTCCAGCTCATCTACCTTGCCTTGTACAGCGGCTTCGTTGAGTACCTTGGTAGTCTCTTGGAAGGAGGCAGCCGAGATAAAGGACTTGGTCTGCAAGGAGGCACGTGTAATACCTTGTAACACAGGCACAGCTGTAGCAGGAATAACGTCGCGGGCTATAACCAAGCGCTTGTCTTGGCGCTTGAGTAGAGAGTTCTCATCGCGCAGCTGTCGCATAGTTACGATCTGTCCTGCCTTAAGATTCTGAGAATCACCAGCATCCTCCACTACTTTCTTTCCGAAGAACTTATCGTTTTCCTCAATAAAGTCGTCCTTATGTACCATTTGTTCTTCAAGGAAGAGGGTATCACCTGGGTCTTGGATTTCTACCTTACGCATCATCTGGCGTACCACTACCTCAAAGTGTTTGTCATTGATCTTCACCCCTTGTAAGCGGTATACCTCTTGTACTTCATTTACCAAATATTGTTGTACTGCCGATGGGCCTTTGATACGTAGGATATCCTCTGGCGTTACAGAACCATCGGAGAGTGGCATACCTGCACGTACGTAGTCGTTCTCTTGTACAAGTACTTGAGAGGAGAGTTTCACAAGGTAAGTGCGTTTTTCTCCTGTCTTGGACTCAATATAGATCTCACGGTTACCTCGTTTTACTTTTCCGAAGGATACTACCCCGTCTATTTCAGCTACTATGGCAGGGTTGGAAGGGTTACGTGCTTCAAAAAGCTCTGTTACACGTGGCAAACCTCCTGTGATATCCCCAGACTTAGCGGATCTGCGTGGTATCTTCACAAGGATTCGGCCTTCCTTGATCTTTTCCTTGTCATCTACCATGATGTGGGCACCTAATGGTAGGGTGTACGAACGCAAGATATTGCCTTCCTTGTCCTGAATATGTAGGGTAGGTATGAGGCGCTTGTTACGCGACTCGGAAATTACCTTCTCTTGGAAACCTGTTTGTTCGTCTATCTCCACTTGGAAAGTAACCCCTTGTTCTATGTTCTCATAGGCGATTTGTCCAGAGAACTCGGAGATAATCACCGCGTTATACGGATCCCACTGGTTGATAACATCTCCTTTCTTTACGTTATCGCCATTTTTCTTAAAGATGAACGAACCATAAGGAATGTTGGAGGTGCTTAGTACCATACGGGTATGAGGTTCCAATACTTTCACCTCGGAAGTACGAGAGATAACCACCTCTACAGGGTTGCCATCGTAGTCCTCGCCCTTAACGGTCTTGAGGTCGTCAATTTCAAGAATACCATCAAAGTGTGCGATGATCTTGTTCTCTTCGGAGATATTCCCCGCAGTACCCCCCATGTGGAAGGTACGCAAGGTAAGCTGTGTACCAGGCTCTCCAATGGACTGAGCGGCTACAACTCCTACGGCCTCACCTATCTGTACCATCTTACCTGTGGAAAGGTTACGCCCATAACACTTAGAGCAGATACCATGCTTGGCCTCGCAGGTGAGGGCAGAGCGCACCTCAATAGATTCTATAGGTAACTGGTTGATTTTCTCTACAGCATCCTCACGGATTTCCTCGCCAGAGAGTACAATAATTTCTTCATTGAGCGGGTTGATCACATCATTCAGCGCTACACGACCCAATACACGTTCGCCAAGGGTTTCTATGACTTCTTCGTTCTTCTTAAGGGCACGTATCTCAATACCACGAAGGGTTCCACAATCATCGGTATTGATGATTACGTCCTGAGATACATCTACCAAACGACGGGTGAGGTAACCCGCATCGGCTGTCTTAAGCGCCGTATCGGCCAATCCCTTACGAGCACCGTGGGTGGAGATGAAGTATTCCAAGATAGAAAGCCCCTCTTTGAAGTTGGAAAGAATCGGGTTTTCAATGATTTCGCCCCCGCCTGCGGTGGATTTCTTAGGCTTGGCCATAAGACCTCGCATACCTGTAAGCTGGCGAATCTGTTCCTTAGAACCACGCGCTCCTGAGTCAAGCATCATATATACGGAGTTGAACCCTTGTCTGTCCTCACTGATGCGCTTCATAGCAAGGTCAGTAAGGCGGGCATTGGTAGAAGTCCATACATCAATCACTTGGTTATAACGCTCATTGTTGGTTATAAGCCCCATGTTATAGTTACCAATGATGCCTTGTACTTGCTCATTAGCATCGGCAATCATCTCTTGTTTTTCCTTAGGAATGATAATGTCGCCCAAGGAGAAGGAAAGTCCCCCTTGGAAAGCGAACTTATATCCCATGGCCTTGATGTCGTCCAAGAACTCAGCGGTACGTGGAATGCTTGTCTTTTTCAATACATGCCCGATGATATCGCGGAGGGATTTCTTGGTCAATATGGTATTGATATACCCAGCCTCTGGGGGTACTACCTCATTGAAGAGGACACGCCCCACGGTGGTATCTATCAGTTTGGTTACTATGTTGCCATGTTCATCAAGGTCTTTGGTACGTACCTTGATAGAGGCATTGAGGTGTACCTTATGCTCGTTGTAGGCAATATTCACCTCCTCTGGAGAGTAGAATACAGAGCCTTCGCCTGCGATAGGTTCCTCTGGAGTGCTCTTGCGCATCTTGGTGATGTAGTAAAGCCCCAAGACCATGTCCTGCGAAGGTACGGTAATAGGTGCACCATTGGCTGGGTTCAAGATATTGTTGGAGGCCAACATGAGCATCTGTGCCTCAAGGATAGCCTCAGGCCCAAGAGGCAAGTGTACGGCCATCTGGTCACCGTCAAAGTCGGCGTTGAACGCAGTACATACCAATGGGTGTAGGCGAATGGCCTTTCCTTCTATCAGCTTAGGCTGGAAGGCCTGAATACCCAAACGGTGCAGCGTAGGAGCACGGTTCAGTAGCACAGGGTGTCCCTTGATGACGTTCTCCAAGATGTCCCATACTACAGGCTCTTTCTTATCTATAATACGCTTGGCCGATTTGACTGTTTTGACAATTCCGCGCTCTATGAGCTTGCGAATGACAAAAGGCTTGTAAAGCTCAGCGGCCATGTTCTTAGGCAAACCACATTCGTAGAGTTTAAGCTCTGGCCCTACGACAATCACCGAACGAGCGGAGTAATCCACACGCTTACCAAGTAGGTTCTGGCGGAAGCGCCCTTGTTTTCCTTTGAGGGAGTCAGAAAGGGACTTAAGCGGACGATTGGCATCGGTCTTTACGGCAGAGGATTTGCGAGTATTATCAAAGAGGGAATCCACGGATTCCTGCAACATACGTTTTTCGTTGCGCAAAATTACATCAGGCGCTTTGATTTCTATCAAGCGCTTAAGACGATTGTTGCGAATGATCACACGGCGATAGAGGTCATTGAGGTCGGAGGTAGCAAAACGCCCCCCGTCCAAAGGTACAAGCGGACGCAATTCGGGTGGGATCACAGGAATGACCTTCATGATCATCCATTCGGGGAGGTTCTCCCTATTCTTCTGAGAATCACGGAAGGCCTCCACTACCTGTAAGCGCTTAAGTGCCTCGGTCTTGCGCTGCTTAGAGGTTTCTGTATTAGCCCTATGGCGCAAGTCGTAAGAAAGCGCATCAAGGTCTATCTCATGCAAAAGGTCATAGAGTGCCTCGGCTCCCATCTTAGCAACAAACTTGTTAGGATCGGTATCCTCCAAGTATTGGTTCTCCACTGGTAGGGACTCCATGATATCAAGGTATTCTTCTTCTGTCAAGAAGTCCATTTTCTCCAATGGCTCTCCAGAGAGGGACTTAGCAATCCCTGGTTGAATAACGATATAGCGTTCGTAATAGATGATCATGTCCAACTTCTTGGAAGGAAGTCCGAGCAAATAACCTATCTTATTAGGCAAGGAACGGAAATACCAGATATGAGCCACAGGCACCACTAAGCTGATGTGGCCTACACGCTCACGACGTACTTTCTTTTCGGTTACTTCCACCCCACAACGGTCGCACACGATCCCTTTATAGCGGATACGCTTATACTTTCCACAAGCACACTCGTAGTCCTTCACAGGGCCGAAGATACGCTCACAGAATAGTCCATCGCGCTCAGGCTTGTGGGTGCGATAGTTGATGGTCTCTGGCTTGGCTACCTCACCACGAGAGACTGCTAAGATACTCTCAGGAGAAGCCAATCCGATAGAGATTTTGTCAAATCTCACAGTTGCATTTTTCTCTTTTACTCTTGCCATAGCATTTTTTAATAACAAAATTTGTTCCTATTTGGACAAATACACGAAAAGAGGAGGCTACACAACCCTTATGGCCATGTTACCTTCTCTACCTTTGCTCTCACCCTAATAGAGTGAAATACAAGTACTTATATGCTCTACGAAAGTCAAAATAACTTCTATAAAAACACTTTACCAAACTGAGGGCAAAGATACAATAAAAATTTAAAAGTAAAAAGTAAAAAAGATTTATTTTTTACTTTTTACTTTTACCTTGAAAATTAGTATTCAAACTGTACTTTCTTATTTGGGTCTGGGTTACCCGCCCAATAAGCCCTATAGAGATCTAAACTCTTGCGTATCTCCCCATAGAGCGCTTCGTTATGCTGGCGAAGATCGTCCAAGTGGTAGAACTTAGCCAATACATGCTGGTGCTCTATCCAATCCAAGGATTGCATACAGTCGTCCAAGCCGTCAAGGGTGTATCCAAAGTAATCAGGCAAGGAGAAAGTCTCCTTCATCGTACTAAGGAAAGCGCGTTCGTTTTGGACATTTCTTAGATCAACGTGAAACTCCAAAGCGTTTTTTCTGATATACGTACTCATTTCTATTAGTAAATATTTAGAATAGTGTTTTTCAATGATTTACCAACAGTCTTACCCTATACCTGAATGACTCCTAAGTTAAAAGGCTTCTCTATAGGTGCCCCATTGGCCGCTTCTATCCCTTGCGAGATCCATAGGCGGGTATCCAGCGGGTCTATAATCGCATCTGTCCATAGGCGTGCTGCGGCATAATAAGGGGTAGTTTGTTGGTTATATTTTTCTTGAATATTTTCTAATAGTTCGCGCTCTCTTTCCTCGGATAGTGTCTCGCCCTTGCGCTTAAGGGTAGCTGTTTCTATCTGTAAGAGCACCTTGGCTGCTTGGGCGCCTCCCATCACGGCCAAGTTGGCCGAAGGGTAAGCCACAATCAGGCGTGGGTCATAGGCCTTGCCACACATGGCGTAGTTACCTGCCCCGTAGGAATTGCCTACGATAATAGTGAATTTAGGCACTACTGAGTTGGCCACCGCATTGACCAATTTGGCTCCGTCCTTGATAATCCCCCCATGCTCGGACTTGCTACCGACCATAAAGCCTGTAACGTCCTGAAGGAAAACCAGAGGGATACGTTTTTGGTTACAGTTGGCTATAAAGCGGGTTGCCTTATCTGCACTATCGGAGTAGATCACCCCGCCTATCTGCATCTCCCCTTTGCGGGTCTTGACCACCTTGCGTTGGTTGGCTACAATCCCTACTGCCCAGCCATCTATACGTGCATAGCCTGTGAGAATTGTCTGCCCATAGCCTTCCTTGTATTCCTCCCACTCGGAGTTATCTACCAAGCGGAGGATCAGCTCCTTCATATCATAAGGTTGGGTACGGCTAATGGGTAATATACCATATATATCATTAGGATCCAGCTTAGGGGCAGCGCTCTCTACCCTGCTAAAGCCCGCTTTGGGTGCCTCGGCCAGCTTATCCACGAGGTTCTTGATTACATCTAAGGCATCTTGATCCGTTTCACATTGGTAATCTGTTACCCCACTAATCTGGCAATGGGTGGTGGCACCGCCCAAAGTCTCATTGTCTATATCCTCCCCTATGGCTGCTTTCACTAAGTAACTACCCGCTAAGAAGATACTCCCCGTTTTATTGACGATAAGTGCCTCATCGCTCATAATCGGCAGATAAGCACCTCCTGCCACACAACTACCCATCACGGCAGCTATCTGGACGATGCCTTGGCTACTCATCTGGGCATTGTTGCGGAAGATACGCCCGAAGTGCTCCTTGTCAGGAAACACCTCGTCCTGCAAAGGCAGAAATACGCCCGCACTATCCACAAGGTAGATGATTGGTAAGCGGTTTTCCATAGCGATTTCCTGAGCGCGAAGGTTCTTCTTACAAGTCATGGGAAACCAAGCCCCTGCCTTCACTGTAGCATCATTAGCCACCACAATCACTTGGCGACCACGTACATAGCCTATTTCCACTACGACCCCTGCCGAGGGACAACCCCCATACTCCTGATACATACCATCGGCAGCGAAAGCCCCAATCTCCAAGCGAGGTTTGTCCTTATCCAATAAGTAATCTATACGTTCGCGAGCCGAGAGCTTTCCCTGTTGGTGCAGCTTCTCAAGGGCTTTGTCTCCCCCTCCTCGCTTAATCTGTTCCCAGCGCTGGCGCACCTGGTCTCGTGCGAGCTTGTTGTGATCTTCGTTCTTATTAAAAGCTAAATCCATATAGGACGTTTTCAAGTTGCAAAGTTAAGAATTTTTATTATTTAAACAAGTTTTTACGACGTTTTTTTTCAAAAAAAATATTTTTAACTGTTAATTAAATGTTGATATAATCATTTTCAGTTAGTTGCAAGCGGGAAAAACATGTTATTTAGGTTCGCTCAGGCGCACGTAGCGTACGTAGCCAGTACCTTCGGTTTTCCCCTTGAGGGATTCGGTTGAGAAAGGCACTTGAGCATCGGTGGTGTAGTAGTATTGGTCTTCCACAGCCGACTCAAAGCGAATCTTATACCCCTTGTCCAAGAGGTTTTTGTCCAAGTCCAAGACGATATTCTTGCGATCGCCCTGAGTGATAGAAGCCCCAGTGATGGCATCTATCTTTTCTTTTTTCTCACTATAGAAGCCGAACCACTTCTTAAGCGAGTCGTAGTACTTGCCATTGTCGCCAAAGATATAGAGCGTCTTAACGTATTTGTCCTCTGGGTCTATGAGCGATACCACCATATAGGCACCCTCACCAGTATAGTTGGCCATTTGTACCATACACTTGAATTTGTCTTGCGCCTGAGCTGTGGCAAAGGCCAAGAATGCCACTAAGGCAAATCCTATTTTCTTTGTCATAATTTTGAATGTTTTAAAATGAGAGCGCAAAGATACAATTTTTTTAGAAAAAAGCGAATAGTGAAAAGTGAGGGATATTTGGTATATTTTTTGTATATTTGCACTTTAAAAGAATACCTTATGTCCACAGCTATATTAACCAAACCAAAAAGAGCCACAGATAGCACTACCACAGGGCTTAGTGAAGTAGCTGCTAAGGAGAAAACAGCTACTGCAAAGAAAACTATTACCTCCTCCAAAATTGTATCTTACTCTTATGCCTAACCACTGACTACTAACCACTGACTACTGACTACTGACTACTAACCACTGACTACTGACTACTAACCACTGACTACTGACTACTAACCACTGACTACTAACCACTGACTACTGACTACTGACTACTGACTACTAACCACTAACTGCTGACCTCTATAATAATATAGAAAAAAACAATAGAAATCCACTTCTTCTCATAGATTTTCTTTATACTTTTGCACCGTAAAACAAAGATATTCTATAACATTTAAATAATCATAATCATGTCTTTAGTAGGAAAAAAATTCCCAAATATCACCGTTGATGCTATGTCTGAAATGGGTGACAACCTTCGTATCAACATCTTTGAAGAGGCTACCAAGAAAAACAAAAAAGTGGTTCTTTTCTGGTATCCAAAGGACTTTACCTTCGTATGTCCTACCGAACTACACGCTTTTGAAGAACTCAAAGGAGAATTCGAAAAACGCAACACTATCATCATAGGTGCTTCAGTGGATACCTGTGAGGTACACTTCGCTTGGCTTAATACTCCTAAAGATCAAGGAGGTATAGAAGGGGTAAGCTACCCTATCTTGGCCGACACAACTCGTAATCTCTCCAATGCCTTAGGTATCTTGGAAGCAGATCATATATATAACGAGGAGTTGGAAAACTACCTTATTGAGGGTTCCAATGTTACTTTCCGTGCTACTTTCCTTATAGATGAGAACGGAAAAGTATTCCACGAAAGTGTAAATGATATGCCTCTTGGACGCAATGTAAAGGAATACCTCCGCCTAATTGATGCTTATACTCACGTACAAAAATACGGAGAAGTATGCCCTGCTAACTGGGAAGAAGGTAAAGAGGCTATGCATGCCGATAGAAAAAGTACTGCTGATTACTTAGCTAAACACTAATTAATCGTATTGTCTTACTGTCTTCATAGAACGCAAACTTTAATTTTAATCTTGACTTATGTTAGTAGAACTTACCAGCGATAACTTAGCAGAACTCATACAAGCCAACCCTAAAGTGGTTGTACAGTTTTCTGCCTCTTGGTGCGGAAATTGCCGTATCATGAAACCTAAATTCAAAAAACTTGCTGAAGAGAGATCGGATCTTACCTTTGTCATCGCCGATGCAGAGCAATTCCCTGAATCTCGTAAGCTTGCCAATGTAACTAACTTACCTACCTTTGCTGCTTTTGTAAATGGAGAACTCCTAAAGGATGTACAGACCAATAAGCAGGAGGTACTAAATGAATTGATAGATGAAATTACCAGTAATTAAGCATATTACCCAATTCATTGAAGCCAATGATGAGGATTATGTGATAGAGACGATAGAGGTGCTGGAAAACCTAACCGAGCTTTCCTCCCTTAAGGACGAAGAATTGGATATTATAGGAGAACTTCTCTCCAATATGTATGGCGCCTTGGAGGTACAAAAGCTCATCAAAGCAGGTACCCCCCAGAAGGAAGCGCTGAACACCTTTATGCAAAGAGTACTTGGTGCTATTGACAAATAAAGTATAATATTCTCATCTTTATTAAATTAACGTGAGTTGGACATAAGAAGGTTTTTTGTCAAAGAAAAAAGTAACTTTCTTATGTCTAACTCACGTTAATTTACACCAATTCTCTAAGACGCAATAGATTACACCAACCTTTTTAAGACGCAATAAATTGCGTCTCTACCCATACACTCATTGCTGACCACTGACTACTGGCCACTGTTGAAAAAAAAATTTCAAGAAGTATTGTAAAAGATAAAAAGATATTTTTATCTTTGCAGCCGCTAAAAATAAATTATATGACCGCTAAAAAACTATGGATTTGGCTGGCAGTGACAGTAGCTGCCTCGTTCTTAGTGCTGATCTTCTACGGAACAGAAATCTACCGTACAGCACCCAATTTCCCTACCAAAATTGTAACAACTGATGGACAAGTACTCTATGAGGGACAGGACATCAAGGACGGCCAGAATGTATGGCAGTCCATGGGAGGACAGACCGTGGGCAGTATCTGGGGACATGGTGCCTATATCGCACCCGACTGGAACGCTGATTACCTACACCGCGAATCCCTTATTCTACTTGACTTACTCGCCCAAAAGGACGGCAAGCACTACCAAGACCTTTCCGAAGAGGAACAGGCCAAATACCAAGTACAACTCAAAAAAGAGTTGCGTACCAACACCTTTGATGAGAAGACTGGTGTGATTACTTTCTCTGCTGAAAGAGCCGAAGCAAGCCGACAAATGGCCGCTTACTATACCAAGCTCTTCATGGACGACCCTTCTATGGAATCCACCCGCAAGAGCTATGCTATTCCTAAAAATGCAATCAAAGACCCCCATCGCATGCACCAGATGAATGCCTTCTTCACTTGGAGCACTTGGGTATGTAGTACCAATCGCCCTGGGGACGAAGTTACTTATACCAACAACTGGCCGTATGACCCCTTGGTAGGCAATGTAGCCTCTACTTCCCTACAGATGTGGTCTGGCTTTAGCGTACTGATGCTACTCTTCGGGGTGGGTATTTTGGTTTTCTATCATGCTTATAACAAGGAGGAAGAAGAAAGCGAACACCTCCCTGCCCAAGACCCTATGCGCGAGATGAAGCCAACCCCCTCTATGCGAGCTACCCTCAAGTATATCTGGATTGTTTCCCTACTAATCCTCGTACAGATGTTCGCTGGAGTTATCACCGCCCACTATGGGGTGGAAGGCGAAGGCTTCTTCGGTATTCCGCTTGATTTGGTGCTGCCTCAGGCTATTTCGCGAAGCTGGCATGTGCAGCTGGCTATCTTCTGGATTGCTACCTCTTGGCTCGCAACAGGGCTATATATCGCCCCTGCCGTATCAGGACACGAACCCAAGGGACAGAAATTAGGGGTGAATATCCTCTTTATCGCCTTGCTGATTGTCGTATTAGGCTCCTTAGCAGGTCAATGGTTTGGCGTGATGCAAAAGTTGGGCTTGGTGGAAAACTTCTACTTTGGACACCAAGGTTATGAATACTTAGAGTTAGGCCGTTTCTGGCAGATCTTACTGCTTGTGGGGCTTTTCCTCTGGCTTTTCCTTATGGTAAGAGCGCTTATCCCTGCCCTCAAACGCAAAGATGAAAGCCGACACCTCCTACTGCTTTTCGTACTTTCTTCCGTAGCTATCGCTGCCTTCTATGGTGCAGGGCTTATGTATGGCAGACAAACGCATATGGCTGTAGCCGAATACTGGCGCTGGTGGGTGGTACACCTCTGGGTAGAAGGGTTCTTTGAGGTATTCGCCACTGTGGTAGCGGCTTTCCTTTTCTCCCGCTTAGGTTTGTTGCGTATCAAGGTAGCCAGTGTATCGGTGCTCTTCTCTACCATTGTCTTTTTGGCAGGGGGTATCTTAGGTACGTTCCACCACTTGTATTTTAGCGCTACTCCTACAGGGGTATTGGCCTTAGGGGCTACCTTCAGTGCTATGGAGATTGTTCCTTTGGTACTGATTGGTTTTGAGGCTTACCACAATTATAAGTTATCACGCACTACCCCATGGATCAAGGCTTATAAGTGGCCTATCTACTGCTTTATTGCTATGTGTTTTTGGAACTTCTTAGGAGCTGGTATCTTCGGTTTTGCAATCAATCCTCCGATTGCCCTCTACTATATCCAAGGACTTAATACCACTGCGGTTCACGGCCATGCTGCCCTCTTCGGGGTATATGGTATATTGGGTATTGGCCTAATTCTCTTTGTCCTTAGAGGACTCTACCCAGAACGCCACTGGAATGACCGCCTTATAGGTTGGGCGTTTTGGCTCATCAATATTGGCCTTTTGGTGATGATCACCGTGAGCATCTTGCCTATTGGTATCATGCAAGCAGTGGAAGCGATTCGCCATGGCTACTGGTCTGCCCGCTCGGTAGAGTTTATGCAAACCGACCTTATGCAGACTATCCGCTGGTTACGCGTCCCAGGTGACTTGCTTTTGGCCTTCGGTGAATTACTCCTTGTTTATTTCATCATCGGACTGAAGACAGGTTGGTCTTTGAAAGAAGAACGATAATAACATAGTGACTAATGACTAATGAATAGTGAATAGTGATTAATGACCAATGACAACGTCCTAATAGGATTTGTCATTGGTCATTTTTTTCTTCATTCTTCACTTTCCGCTCTTCGCTCTTCACTTTTCACTCTTCACTTTTCACTCTTCACTTTTCACTCTTCACTCTTCACTTTTCACTTTTCACTTTTCACTTTTCACTTTTCACTTTTCACTTTTCACTCTTCACTCTTCACTTTTCACTCTTCACTTTTCACTCTTCACTCTTCACTTTTCACTTTTCACTTTTCACTCTTCACTCTTCACTCTTCACTATTTTTTTCTCTTTTAGTTTAAAGAATAGCGTTTGTAGGGGAGCAATATCCACACGCATATGACCATAGTTGCCTTCGCGGTGGAAGTGGGTCTGTACCTCTCCATAGAGCTTGTCCACAAGGGGATAGCTACCATTGGGCAAATCCCATGTGGAGAGCAGCTCAGGGGGTACTTGTAGCTCAAAGCCAAAACCATCATGCTTGCTGAAGTTGGCTATAATAAGCCACTTGGTATGGGCGGTTTCCCTGACAAAGCTATATACCTTATCATTATAATAAGGCGTATGCTCCCTATTATAGCCATGTATGTAGCGAAAAGTACCTTCCACAGGGAGAGAGAGCAATCGGCAATAATAGTCCCTTAGGGCAGCCTCCTCAGGGGTGAGTGCGCCCCCATCGTAGCGCTTGCCATTGACCCAACGCTGGAAAGCAGGTACCCCTATATAATCAAAGATAGAGGTGCGGGTAGGCGAGCCAAAGCCTGCATGCTCTCGTGCAGCTTCCCCTACTTCTTGTCCGAAATAGACCATTACAGAAGCCTCATTCAAGTGAGCACTCACTGCCATAGCTGGTAGGCCGTAGTGTGGATTATGAGCAAACCCATCGCTGGCAATACGTTGCTCATCGTGATTTTCCATAAAATGAAGCATCTGAGGCCAAATATCGGTAAGGGGTGCCTGTACTTGGTCTATCCTATCGGTGGAGTGCTCGTAGCAGATGATATCTCGCAAGGTATCATACAATCCTACCTTATTATAGAGTGCGTCCATCTTACCTATATGTAGGTAATCGCGGTAGCTATCAGGGTTATAGATCTCAGCCATAAGGAAAGCATCGGGACGAGTACTCTTGATAAAAGAATTCAGGTAGCTCCAGAACTCCACGGGCACCATCTCGGCCATATCATACCTAAACCCATCTACCCCTAAGGAAAGCCAAAAAGAAACAATCTCCTTGAACTTGCGCCATGTACTGGGCACTACCCTACTACGCCAAAAGGCATAATGTGCTCCCGTATCCCAGTGAGCAAACTCTGGAGGGAGACTATCAAAGTCCTTTCTTCCATCGGGGGCAACTCCATAATTGAGCTTAACAGTCTCATACCAGTCGGTCAGGGCGGGACTGCTACTACGGCTATTGCCCGTCCATTTGGCAGGATATTCCTTATAGGGAGTAAGTAATAGCTCCCTTAAGGCAGGCTCCTCAGGCATATAGTCTATAGTAGAAGTAGGTAGGGTAAGGAGTTCCCCTACATTGTAATAGAAGTTATTGTCCCTGATGTATCCTACTTGAGTATTGTCCTGCGCCCCAAAATCTTCCACTCCCCTTGGGTTACTAATAGAGTGGTAGTGGCGCGCTACATGGTTGGGTACCATATCTATAATCACTTTCAGCCCATGCTGGTGGATACGCTCTATAAGAATAACAAACTCCTCCAGACGCTGCACAGGATTATCAGCCAAGTCAGGATTAACATTATAGTAATCCTTTACAGCATAGGGGGATCCTGCTCGCCCCTTGACCAAATAAGGAATATCATTGGAGATACCTATATGAGTATAATCTCCTACCAAGGCATGGTGGAGCACTCCTGTCAGCCAGATATGGGTAGTACCCAGCTGCTTGATACCTTCCAAGGCGGCATCGGTGAAGTCGGAAAACTTCCCTACACCATTTTCTTCCTTAGTCCCATAGGGAACATTGCGCGTACAGGTATTGCCAAAGAGGCGTACCAGTGCTTGATAGACAACTATTTTCAACGGTTAATGGTTAATGGTTAGTTATTATTTGTTAATGTTTTTCATTCTTCCCTTTTCATTCCTCCTTTTTTTGTATCTTTGCCCCACAATTCTTCTAACCCAATATCGTTTCCCTTTACTTAATCCATTACAACATGAAAAAATTTATTCTACCAGGGGTATTGGCTGCGGTTGCTTCATGCCACTGCCCAAAGACAGCACAATCAGCTGCTCAGGAAACTGTAAAACAAGCTGTTGTTCAAGAGAACTTAGGTAACCCAAGCGATGTAAAAGCCCAAGGCAAATTCCAACTCTCTGGCCTTGCTTACGGTTATAGCGACTTAGAACCTTATATAGATGGACGTACCATGTCTATCCACTATTCTAAGCACTACTTGGCTTATACCAACAATCTAAACAAGGCTATCGCAGGTACTGCCCTTGAGAACCAAAGCATTGAGGAAATTCTTTCTTCTTTGGACTTGAACAACAAAGCCGTACGCAACAATGCAGGTGGGTACTACAACCACACCCTATTTTGGGAAGTGATGACCCCTAAGAAAACCACCCCACAAGGCAAGCTCTTGGAGCAAATCAACACTGACTTTGGTTCGTTTGAGAACTTCAAAAACCAGTTTGCCGATGCAGCCGCTAAGCAATTCGGTTCAGGTTGGGCATGGCTTGTAGTAGGTCAAGACGGCAAGCTACACATAGGTGATACTCCTAATCAGGACAACCCACTAATGCCTAATATGCCTATACAAGGTACTCCTATCCTTGCCTTAGACGTATGGGAACACGCTTATTACCTAAAATACCAAAACCAACGTCCTAAATACATTGATGCTTTCTTCAATGTAATCAACTGGGACAAAGTAGCGGAAAAATTTGAAAACGCGAGACGCTAATAATCAATGATTAATGGTTAATGATTAATGGCTAATACTATATTGGTCATTAATCATTAATCATTTTTGGCATTAATCATTATTTTTGTTTCTACATACGCTCCTTCGGGCACTTGGCTGATAATAGCCTCACGATAGCCCTGCCATAAGTATCCCCCTGGTAACCATAGCTCATTGACGCCCTCTTCGTTACCTGTGGGCATTCTCAGGTGAAAGTCCGTAGGGCAAGGCACATCAATCCGAGAGAGCTCTCTCCCCGCCCACTTGCCATGCGGTACTCCTAAGGCCGCTTCTATCTCCGCTACAGAACCATTGGCCTGTTCTAACAAGCAATCCATCTGCTCCTTAGGAATCACAAACTGACAGTTATCCGGACGGCCTATGAGTTCTCTTCCATATTTGTCCAAAATATCCTTGGGTACTATATAAGAAGCCCCTTGGGCAAAGGTACTCAGATGCACAGCTATATAGTTCGGGCAAAGATAAGCAGCAGGCTTGGGACGCTTTCCCTTGCGCATCTTCATAAGTATAGCACTATCCGTCCCTGACAAATAATGTACCCGCTGGCATATCTCCCACGAATCAGGTGTGAGAATCGCCGCCTTACAATCCTCTATTTGGCTAAGAACAAAGGAGCTTTTCACAACTTCCCTCCACAAAAGTTCCTGCTGTGCGTACAGTTTCCCTACAAACAAGAGGGCAATAAGGAGTATTTTCTTTAAAGCTGTCATATCATCTCTTATGCCTACAAAATTACGTTTTTTCTTTCAAATAACAGTACTTTTTGCAAAAAAACTCCCGCAGATTATACAAAATATTCCACGGGAGCTAAAATCTATTCTTAAGCAAAGACAGTTGATTAAAAATCAACTTTGACGTCTAATTTTTTAGCAATAATCCTATTGATATAGTCAGAAAGTGCTGGTATCTTAACGCTCTCCAATACTGTATTGGCAAAGGCGTAGGTAAGCAGGGCAGCGGCTTCTTTCTTACCGATTCCTCGTGTCTGTAAGTAAAACAGCGAATCGGGACTGAGCGAACCCACCGTACAGCCATGAGAACACTTCACATCATCGGCAAAGATTTCCAATTGGGGCTTGGTATATACAGTCGCCTTTTCAGAAAGCAAAATATTGTCATTCTGCTGGTAAGCATTCGTTTTCTGAGCAATCTGCTCTACCATGATTTTCCCATTGAAAACATTGGTTGCCGCTCCATTTACAATACTCTTATAGTCCTGATGACTCTCACAATTGGGGTGTGCATGATTCACCAAGGTATAATGATCGGTATGTTGCTGTCCTTCGAGGATACTCAATCCCTTGAGGGTAGATTCCAAGTATTCCCCATGGTGATAGAAATTCAAGTTGTTACGGGTGAGTGTCCCACCAAAAGAGAAGGTATGCACACTGGCATGGCTCTGCCCCTCTTGGGAGATATAAGTATTGTCAATCAAAGAGGCTTGGAGCGCATCATTCTGCAATTTGTAGTAGTCCAAATATGCCTCTTTGGCTACAAATACTTCCGTTACGGCATTGGTCAATACCTGTACTTGGGAGAGGTTGTGGTGCATCTCAATCACCTTCAGCTCAGCACGCTCTCCTACCGAGATGATATTACGGGGTTGGAAACAAGTAGGTGACCCCACATCGCTTAGGTACAATAGCTGAATGGGCTTTTCCACTACCTTGCCTTTGGGTACTTCTATATACACTCCCTCAGCGGCATAGGCCGTATTAAGTGCGGTAAAGACATCGCCTTTCTCGGTAGCTGTATTAAAATATTTGCCCACAAAGTCTGCTCCTCCCTTGTGCAAAGCCTCCAATAGGGGCGTTACGGTGAAGTCGGCCACAGCGGCATCGGACATCTCAGCGCTAAAGAAGCCATTGACAAAGACCAAGAGGTGACTACCCTCTATCCTATAAGGGTGCAAGGCCTCTGCCGTCAGTGTCTTTTTAGCATGAGTAGGTTGCCACAACGTGTAGTCAGTGGCTTGTACTCCCTCAAGGGAAGTATATTTCCAAGCCTCTATCTTCTTATGAGGGAAGCCCTTAGAGGCGAAGAAGCGCAAGGCCTCTTGGCGAATGTCCTTTAGTATATCGTCCTTGTGAGGAAACTGCGCAAAAGCAGCTTCCCATTTGTCTTTTAAATTAGTCATTAGTTGTTCGTAATTAGTCGTTAGTCACTTGTCATTAGTCACTATTTAAGCCAATCATATCCCTTTTCCTCCAACTCCAAGGCGAGGTTTTTGTCGCCTGTTTTCACGATTTTACCATCAGAAAGCACATGAACATAGTCAGGAACGATGTAGTCCAAAAGGCGTTGGTAGTGAGTGATGACAATCACAGCGTTGTCCTTATTCTTGAGTTTGTTCACTCCATTGGCGACAATGCGAAGGGCATCTATATCCAAGCCTGAATCCGTCTCGTCAAGAATCGCTATTTTAGGCTCCAGCATAGCCATTTGGAAGATTTCGTTGCGCTTCTTCTCCCCACCAGAGAAACCTTGGTTAAGGGAGCGTGCCAAAAAGTCTGGGTTGATTTCCAAGAGAGCGGCTTTTTCGCGTATTTTCTTAAGGAGTTCGCCAGCGGACATCTCTGGCAGTCCTTTCGCCTTGCGGCTCTCGTTGATCGCTGTTTTGATAAAGTTGGTTACTGATATACCAGGTATTTCCACGGGATATTGGAAGGACATAAAGATACCCTTATGGGCACGCTCTTCAGGTGCGTCCTCCAAGAGGCTTTCTCCGTTTAAGATTACGTCCCCCTGGGTTACCTCAAAGTTTTCATTACCCGCAATTACAGAAGAGAGTGTAGACTTACCCGCTCCATTAGGCCCCATAATAGCATGTACTTTGCCTGCTTTCACTTCTAAGTTGATTCCTTTAAGGATTTCCTTACCATCCACACCCGCGTGGAGATCTTTTATTATTAACATGTTTGATGATTTTTATAAGTTGTTGTATCTTTTATTTTTTTAATTCATTGTTTTGACTACAAAATGGTCAGGGATTTCGCTTAGGAAACAGGATTCGTTGCCTTTTTCTGTTATCAAGTAAAGCAAATCCTTAGCTCGTGTAATAGCTACATAGAACAAGCGTCTTTCCTCTTCCATGAGCAAATCATGTTTGGTAGGTTTTACTACTTGGAAAATCCTATCTTCTAACCAAACATCAGGGAAGCCTCCATACCCTTGTGTGAGGCCTATGATAAAGACCGCCTTGGCTTCCAATCCCTTTGCTGCATGGATCGTCCTATTTTGTACATAGAGCCGTTCATTGATAAAACGACTGAAATAATCTCTATACATATTGGATCGCCTATATAAGAATAGGATATCTTCTTTCTGGTAGCCCATACTAAGAAGTTTTCTAACCTCCTTGACTACAAAGTCAATATTTTCCTGCTGATCACTACCTGCAAAGATATTGACTTTAGTCTCTGACTTCTTATTGGCAAAAATCTCTTTATCTACCTTGAACTTATTGTGCTTTATCACTTCATTACTTGCCCCAACAATATGCTCGGAACTTCTGTAATTCTGATTAAGCTTGACAACCTTCGCCTTAGGGAAATATTTCCCAAAATTGACTATATAATCCACATTGGATCCTCTAAACCCATAAATACTCTGCCAGTCGTCTCCTACACAGAAAAGTTGATTCTCAGCAGTAAGCATTCGCTTGAGTAAATCCACTTGTAAGTTGTTCACATCCTGAAACTCATCTACCAATATATACCTATATTGCTGTTGAAACTTTTCTTTAATTTCAGGTCGGTGGTTGAACAACTCTATTGTTTTGATGATCATATCCTCAAAGTCAAGATAGGACTTATCCACACAATAATCTTGGTATTTTATCATCAGGGGTATCACCAATTTGTAGAAATCTCTCACCCGCTGATGAGGGTCTGCCAAGGCCTTTTTTAGCGCCTGCTTAGGAGAGATATTTTCTGCCTTTATCATCTTAATAATACGCAAGGCTTGCCTGATAAAATCTTTCAATTCCTTGTGATAGCCATTGAACTCCTCTTCAAAACTCAAAGCCGCCTGACTTTTATACTTAGCAGGAAGTCGGTTCTTAACAATAGTATCTAAGGTCTCATTGAACAAGGTTGAATCCTTGGCTTGGATATTCTCATAGGTTTTAAAGAGCGTTTTGTTAGCCTTTTTATATTGCTTGTCCTTTTCTTCTACTGCGGCACTCATATCACTGATATGTTCCAAATAAATATCTGCTTGCGGAATATAGAAATCAGGATGAAAATAAAAATCCTTGCAATTCAGATGTACTTCATAGCTAAAATCTATATTATGCCTATAGAGCCAATCGGCTATATAACGCTCAGACTTAGAGCGTACTTTGGTACCATTGAGCGAGGTATAAACTTTTTGATTTTCATAGAAAGTTGCCTCAGATTTGTCCTGCTGACGATAATTTTTATCTACAAAATAATCAAGAATATAGCGCTTAAGGTCTAATAGATATTCTCTTTTCTTGGATTGGGCGATAAGAATTTTATGGGCAATCTCAAAATCAGTCTCATTGGCATTTTCATTGGCAAAATCCGTCTCTTCCTTATTGTTTTTACTGTCATTGATAACCTTAAACTTATTATCAAACTCACTAACGCCATATTTACGGAGTACATTATGGCAAAAACTATGAAAAGTACTGATAGAGAGATTAGAAAGCCAGTTGTTTGCTCTTTTATATTCTTCTCTATATCTGTTTTTCTCCTCCTCCTTCGCCTTAGAGTTCTTCATAAACTCATTATATGCTTCTGCATTCTTGCTGGCAGACACTAAGCGATCAATCATCTCATTTGTAGCATTTTTGGTAAAAGTAACTACTAATATATTGGCAGGTTGTACTCTTTTCTCCTTCATCAGATAGATGAGCTTCTCCAAAAGCGTCGTTGTTTTCCCTGACCCTGCTCCTGCCAGCACCAATAGGCGCTTGCTTTCATTTTTTATGGCTTCCCATTGCCTGTCATTGAGCTGATTTAGAGTTGTTTCCATAATATTATATTCTTTATTGGTTATTTGTTAGTTAAAGAAAATATCGTCTGTACTGAGTTCAAGTGTAGGGAATTTTTCCGATGGGATCACCCCCTCTATTATATTCATAGGGTTCTGGTACTTACCGTCCTTAAGCACATAGACCAAGACATTCTGATGGTCGGGGTCTATAATCCAGTATTCAGGTACTTGCGCCTGCTCATACAAAGCGTATTTGTACTTCATTTCCTTCTTAGAGTTGCCCGAGGAAAGAATCTCAATCACCAAATCAGGCGCTCCATAGCAACCGCGCTTGTCTATCTTTTCTGCGTCACATACCACACAAATATCAGGCTGCTCCACTGTATAAATATCCTTATCCTCTTGAGATTCCTTGAACAAACGAACATCAAAGGGTGCATGAAATACTTTACAATCCTTACCCTTAAAGAACTGATACAGCTCTCCTGCCAACCTCATGGATACTTCCTGATGCAAAGCCGAAGGGGCAGACATCTTAAAGAGCTTTCCCCTAAAGAGCTCCACGCGCTCCTTGAACTTCCACAACAGATAGTCCGCATAAGAATACACTCCATAGAGCGGGTCTAACTGATTGATATTAGTGATTTCCATTATTTGTTGAATCTTTTAAAGTATTCATCTATTTCATCATGTAGCTCTATACCTACACGTTCAAAGCAATCTAATAAATCCTGATAAGCATTCTCACCTGCGAGAAAATTCCAAAACTCTTGGGCTACTTTTAGCTCGTTATCTAAATCTAACATTCCCACCATCGTCCAGCGTGAATAAGGTTTAGGTTCATACGGATTATAAGGTATAGCAATAAGAGTATGTATTTTTCTATTAGGGTTTTCTGCTAATACACAAGCTACCCATTCTAATAAAGTGCGTTTAAATTCTTTAAAACCTCCTTTGTTAGGTTTAGCTGTTTTAATGTCAAACAAGAAAAGTTCATCTGAATGACTTTCTAACCACACATCTACTTTGGTAGGCTTTACCGTGTTCATCTTTCCTTCTTGGCAAACAGCCCTAATAGCTTCTATTTCTGCCTCCTTATTAGGGTTACCATTTACGGTAAGATTATCCATAATATCTTGAATAACCCGTTGTGCTTTTTCACTTATCTTATCTCCTGCTGTTGCTTGTAGTTTAGCAACCTTAAACCGAGATTCAGCTAACGATTTTGCTACAGGCTCAAAAATGCTTGTGCCAAAATTAGTATTCAAAGAATGAATAAACGAAAACAGTGCCATACGGTCTTTACCCAATAAGC
>ERZ772973.419-NODE-419-length-21166-cov-71.2919_pt1 | contig 21166 bp, 13 predicted proteins | sample MGYA00580672_ERZ772973 | MGnify/ENA primary metagenome ERZ772973 (study PRJEB29015, sample SAMEA2737938) | human oral metagenome | biome: human oral; feature: human-associated habitat; material: dental | place: China | collected 2152 ...
GTGCTGGGCTACGCCCTGGCCGCCGTCGTCGCCGGCGCGGCCACCGCCCCGAGGCCCGCCTCCGCCCGCGGCGGCGCCGCTGCCGCTGTGCTGCGCCGGGCGGGCCTGATGGTCCTGGCCTCCGCCGTCGTGTACGTGCCGGGGCTGATCTGGCTCAAGGCCGCCACCGGGGCCGCCTGGGGCGCGACGCTGACGATGGGTCTGGCGCCCTTCGTCGTCGGCGACCTGCTGAAGTCGGCCGTCGCGGCCCTGCTGCCCGCTCGCCGCGCTCGCGGCTGAGCTGGGCGGGCCGGCGGTCCCGTTCTGGCGCTCTGGGAGGATCGTTCGCACCGACGCATCGGAACCGCCGAGCGGATTCCGCATGATTCCGCGGTTCTAGCGGCGCCGCGGTTGGCGGCGGCCAAGAACGATCCTCCCGGAGCGCCATTTCCCGTCCCGCACCCCCGCCGCGGACCAGTGGAACCGAGCGGCGGCAGCCCCCGGACGGCGCGGCGCGCCCCCGCCGCGGATAGAACCGCCGACGCCGACGTCGACGCCGGACTCGGCGAACCGCGCCGGTACCCGATCGGACTGTGAGAACGTCCGTCGGCGCGGCGGGGGAGCGGGATATGACTGAGTCATGACTCCCTCAGTTCCCAATCCCCCCGACCCGACTCCCGGGTCGACCTCCCCGGCCGGCCCCGAGGTCCCCTCGGAGTCGGCCGGGGAGGACCGCTCGGCCCGCACGGCCGTCACGGTCTTCCCGGCCCTCATCCTGGCGGCCTTCCTCCTGGCCGTGGCCCTGCCCGGGGTCTTCGCCCCGCTGGGCGCGGGCACCAGCTACGCGCTGGGCGTCATCATGTTCGGGATGGGCCTGACCCTCACCCCGCCGGACTTCGTCCTCGTCGTGCGCCGCCCCCTGCCCGTCCTGGCCGGCGTCGTCGCCCAGTTCGTCATCATGCCGCTGCTCGCCTGGCTCCTGGCCAGGGGCCTCGGCCTCGACGCGGCGCTGGCCACGGGCGTCATCCTCGTCGGCTGCGCCCCCGGCGGGACCTCCTCCAACGTCATCTCCTACCTGGCCCGAGGGGACGTCGCCCTGTCGGTGACGATGACCTCCATATCGACCCTCCTGGCCCCGGTCATGACGCCCCTGCTCACCGGGTGGCTGGCCGGCCGGTACCTGCCGGTCGACGCCGCGTCCATGGCCCTGTCGATCGTCGAGATGGTCCTGGTCCCCGTGGTCGGCGGCCTCGTGGTGCGCGCGCTGCTGCCGCGCGCGGTCGAGCGGGTCCTGCCGGCCATGCCCTGGGTGTCGGTGGCGGGCATCTGCTACGTCGTCCTGGCGGTCGTGTCCGGTTCGGCGGACAGGATCCTGTCCGCCGGGCCGCTCGTCCTGCTCGTCGTCGCCGCGCACAACTGCCTGGGGTACCTGCTCGGCTACCTCGTCGGCCGGGCGGTCGGCCGCGACGAGAGGGCGGCGCGCACGATCTCCATCGAGGTGGGCATGCAGAACTCGGGGCTGGCGGCCACCCTGGCCTTCAAGCACTTCGCCGCCCTGCCGGAGGCGGCCCTGCCCGGCGCCGTCTTCTCCATCTGGCACAACCTGTCCGGCGCGGTCCTGGCCGCCGTCTACCGGCGGCGCGACGGGGCGCTGACGCCGGGCGGCGCGACGGCGCGCTGAGCCGCGCCCGGCGCGGGCGCCCGCCGCGGCGGGGCCCGGGCCCGTAGGGTGGCCGCCATGAGCAATGTCGCCCAGACCGAACCGGCGCTGTCCGTCCTCGATCTCGTGCCGGTCTCGGCGGGCCGCAGCCGCCGCGACGCCCTGCGGGAGATGATCGCCCTGGCCCGGGCCGCCGACGCCGCCGGGTACCGCCGCTACTGGATCGCAGAGCACCACGGTTCGACGACGTACCTGGCCGCGGCCACGACCGTCCTCATGGGGCAGGTCCTGGCGGCGACCGGGCGCATAGGGGTGGCCAGCGGGGGGATCATGCTGCCCAACCACGCCCCGCTGGTGGTCGCCGAGCAGATCGGGACCCTGGCGACGCTCCACCCCGGGCGCGTGGGGATGGGCCTGGGCCGGGCGCCGGGCACCGACCCGCTGACCGCCTCGGCCCTGCGGCGGGGCCGGGCCGATCCGCGCCACTTCGCCGAGGAGGTCCTGGAGACCCTGGCCTACCTGGGCGGGGTCCCGCGCGACGCCACCGCCGGGGTGCCCGGCTCCCTCATGCCCGCCGGGGCCGACGCCGCCGTTCCCACATCCCTGGCCGCCGGCGACGCGCACGCCCGGCGCCTGGCGGCGGCGGCCTCCCGGCTGGTGGAGGAGGCGCCGGCGACGACCGGCCCCTTCCGGCGGGTGCGCGCCGTGCCGGGGGAGGGGACGGGCCCGCAGGCCTGGATCCTGGGGTCCTCGGTCAACGGCGCGCGCGTGGCCGGGGCGCTGGGCCTGCCCTTCGCGGTCGCCTCGCACTTCGCCCCGGCCCAGGCGGAGGCGGCGGTGGTCACCTACCGCTCCGTCTTCGACGCCTCCGCCCCCAGCTCGCCCGACGGCGTGGCGCGGGTGGCGGCCGGGGTCAATGTCATGGTCGCCCCCACCCGCGCCCAGGCGGAGGAGCTGTTCACCACGGCGATGGCGGCCTCGGCCCGCGTCGTCGGGGGCCGCCCCGGGCCGCTGGATCCGCCGGCGGCGGAGCACGGCGCCTGGCGCGCCTTCGCGCCGGGGCGCGAGAGCGCCGTCGAGCAGGCGATGGCCCTGTCCTTCGTCGGCGAGGCCGACGACGTCGCGGCTCGGCTGCACGAGCTGGCGGAGCGCTGGGGGGCCGAGGAGCTGCTGGTGGTCACCTACGCGCACGACGCCGCGGCGCGGCGCCGCTCCTACGAGCTGCTGGCGCGGGCCTGGTGAGCGTCCGGTGAACGGCCGCGCGGCGCCCCGGCGCGCCATGGCGGCGGGGCCCGGGGACGGGCCGCCGCACGACCACGACGAAGTGACCTTTATCACTTTTGTTGATGAATGGCCTCTCGTTCTCGTGGAGGCGCCACACTGCGGGTGCGGGAGGGGGTGAATGGTCGTGTATAAAAATACGGTCCAGTTCAACTCTCGCCCGCTCGGCCGCGGTGCCCGCAGCACCGCCATCTCGACCCACATGGAGGCCCCCGTGAACCATCCACTGATCTCGCGCCGATCCTTCGGCCTGGGCGCCGCCGGCGTCGCCGCCATCCTCCTCGCCGGCTGCGGCTCCGGCTCCAGCTCGGGCGGCGCCTCGGCCGGCTCCGGTCCCGGGCAGGCCTCCGGCGGCAAGCTCACCCTCGCCTACAACGCCGACGGCCCCCACAAGGCATGGGTCGAGGCCGTCTGCAACTCGGTGACCAACACCCTGGGCATCACCATGGAGCCCCTGCCCGTCGCCCAGTTCTCCGAGCTGCGCAAGCAGGTCACCGACCGCACCCTCGTCGGCGCCTTCCGCACCGGCTGGCAGGCGGACTACCCCTCGATGAACAATTTCCTCGGCGCCGTCTACCAGACCGGCGCCGGCTCCAACGACTCGGACTACTCCTCGCAGGAGTTCGACGGCTTCCTGGCCCAGGCGGCCGCGGCGGGCGACGAGACCACGGCGCTGGGCCTCTACACCCAGGCCCAGTCCGTCCTGTTCAAGGACCTGCCGGCCATCCCCCTGTGGTACCAGAACGGCTTCGGCGGCTACTCCAAGAACGTCTCCGACGTGGTCTTCGACTGGCACTCCGTGCCGGTGTACTCCCAGATCAAGACCACCGCCGCCGGCGGCGTCGTCCTGGCCAACGGCACCGAGCCGCAGAACCCGCTGGTGCCCTCCAACACCAACGAGGTCGGCGGCGGGCGCATCGTCGACCTGGTCTTCTCCGGACTGGTCGCCTACAAGGCCGACGGCTCGGTGGTCAACGAGGTCGCCGAGTCCATCGAGACCACGGACAACCAGCACTTCACCATCAAGATCAAGCCCGGCTGGACCTTCTCCGACGGCAGCGCGGTGACCGCCGACTCCTTCATCAAGGCCTGGAACTACGGCGCCCTGCTGAGCAACAAGCAGCTGTCCAGCTACTTCTACGAGATCATCGAGGGCTTCTCCTACGAGGCGGACTCCGAGCTGACCGGCCTGGTCAAGGTCGACGACCACACCTTCACCGTCGCCCTCAAGGCGCCGGCCTCCGACTTCGCCCTGCGCCTGGGGTACTCGGCCTTCTACCCCCTGCCCGAGTCCGCCTACGCGGACATGAAGGCCTTCGGCGAGAAGCCGATCGGCAACGGCCCCTACACCCTGTCCTCCTGGGAGCACGACTCCCAGGCGGTGCTGGCCAAGAACCCCTCCTACCAGGGCTCGCGCACCGTGGCCAACGAGGGCATCACCTTCACCTTCTACCAGGACTACGACGCCGCCTACTCCGACCTCCAGTCCGACGCCGTCGACGTCATCGACGCCATCCCGGACTCCGCCCTGTCCTCCTTCAAGAGCGAGCTGGGCGAGCGCGCGGTCAACCAGCCCGGCGCCGTCTTCCAGGCCTTCGCCATCAATGTCAAGGCCGAGCACTTCCAGATGGACGAGGAGGGCCGCCTGCGCCGGGCCGCCCTGTCGCGGGCCATCAACCGCCAGGAGATCTGCGGAACGCTCTACTACGACACCCGCACCCCGGCCTCCGACTTCACCAGCCCGGTCATCGCCGGCTGGAGCGCCACGGTGCCCGGCAACGAGGTCCTCGCCTTCGATGCGGCCCAGGCCAAGAGCCTGTGGGAGCAGGCCGAGAAGATCAAGGCCTTCTGACCCGCCCAGGCGCCGCGGGCCCGCACCGGGCCCGCGGCGCCGCGACCCGAGGACAATCCCATGCTCCGCTACGCCTGCCGCAGGCTCTTGCAGATGATCCCCGTCTTCTTCGGGGCCACCCTGCTCGTCTACGCCATGGTCTTCCTCCTGCCGGGGGACCCGGTCGCCGCCATGGGCGGGGACCGCTCCCTCAGCCCCGCCGTGCAGGCCCAGATCCGCGCCGAGTACAACCTGGACAAGCCCTTCCTCGTCCAGTACCTGCTCTTCCTCAAGGGCGTGTTCACCCTCGATCTGGGCGTCACCCTGCGCGGCTCGCGCCCGATCATCGAGAAGCTGGCGGACGTGTACCCCGTCACCATCAAGCTCTCGCTCATGGCGCTGCTCTTCGAGGCCGTGGCGGGCATCGCCGTCGGGCTCATCGCCGGGATCCGCAAGGGCGGGTGGTTCGACGCCACGGCGCTGGTGCTGTCCCTGGTGGTCATCGCCGTGCCCACCTTCGTCATCGGCTTCGTCCTGCAATTCGTCATCGGCGTCAAGCTGGGCTGGCTGCCGACGACGGCGGGCAACTCCCCCGGGTTCAGGGAGCTGCTCATGCCGGCGCTCGTGCTGGGCGGGGTGTCCTTCGCCTACGTGCTGCGGCTGACGCGCACGCAGGTCGCCGAGAACCTCTCCGCCGACCACGTGCGCACCGCCCGGGCCAAGGGCCTGTCCGGCCCGCGGGTCATGATCGTCCACGTCCTGCGCAACTCCCTGGTGCCCGTGGTCACCTTCCTGGGGGCCGACCTCGGCTCGCTCATGGGCGGGGCCATCGTCACCGAGGGCATCTTCAACATCAACGGCGTCGGCGGGAACCTCTACAAGTCGATCAACACCGGCGAGGGGCCGACGGTCGTGGCCTTCACCACCGTCCTCATCATCGTCTTCATCCTCTCCAACCTCCTCGTCGACCTCCTCTACGCCGCCCTCGACCCGAGGATCCGCTATGTCTGACAATCCGAGCCCATCCGTCGCGCGCCCCGGGCAGGAGCGCTACGTCGCCCAGATCGACGAGCAGGGGCTGGGCGCCGTCGACGCCGTCGCCGACGAGAGCGCCCCGGCCTCCATGTGGGGGGAGGCGTGGAAGCAGCTGCGCCGCCGCCCCATCTTCTGGGTCTCCGCCCTCCTCATCGCCGCGGTCGTGGCCCTGTCGCTCGTCCCGGGCCTGTTCGTGAGCGCGGACCCGACCTTCTGCGAGCTCAAGCACTCCTTCGGCGATCCCGCCCCGGGCCACCCCTTCGGCTTCAACCGCCAGGGCTGCGACATCTACGCCCGCACCGTCTACGGGGCGCGGGCCTCGGTGACGGTGGGCGTGCTCACCACCCTCCTCGTCCTGGTCCTGGGCGTGGTCGTCGGGGCGCTGGCCGGCTTCTTCGGCGGCTGGGCGGACGCGCTGCTCGCCCGCATCACCGACGTCTTCTTCGCGGTGCCCTTCGTCCTGGCGGCGATCGTCGTCATGCAGATGTTCAAGGGGCGCTCCTCGATCCTCACCGTCGTCCTCGTCCTGGCGGTCTTCGGATGGCCCCAGATCGCCCGCATCACCCGGGGGGCGGTGATGAGCGTCAAGAACGAGGACTTCGTGACCGCCGCCCGCTCCCTGGGCTCGGGCAGGTTCGCCATCCTGGCGCGCCACGTCCTGCCCAACGCGGCGGCGCCCATCATCGTCACCGCCACCGTCCAGCTGGGCAGCTTCATCGTCGCCGAGGCGACCCTGTCCTTCCTGGGCATCGGCCTGCCGCCCACCGTCGTGTCCTGGGGGGCGGATATCGCCGCCGCCAAGGACGCCCTGCGCGACAACATCTCCGTGCTGTGGTACCCGGGCGGTGCGCTGGCCCTGACCGTCCTCGGCTTCATCATGATGGGCGACGCCGTGCGCGACGCCCTCGACCCGAAGGCGCGCAAGTGAGCCCCCACGACGACCAGATGACCCCGGCCGACCAGGCCCCGCTGCTGCAGATCACCGACCTCGAGGTCGCCTTCCGCTCCTCGACGGGCCTCGTCCCCGCCGTGCGCGGGGCGAGCCTCACCCTCTACCCGGGCCAGTCCGTGGCCGTCGTGGGGGAGTCCGGCTCGGGCAAGTCGACCCTGGCCGCCGCCGTCATCGGCCTGCTGCCGGGCACCGGCCGCGTGACCGGCGGGACGATCCGCTTCGACGGCGAGGACATCACCCGCGCCCCGTCCAGGAGGCGCCGGGAGCTGCGCGGCAGCAGCATCGGCCTGGTCCCCCAGGACCCCATGACCAACCTCAACCCCGTGTGGTCCATCGGCTTCCAGGTCAAGGAGGCCCTGCGCGCCAACGGCCTGGCCGGCGTCGCCGATGACCGCCTCGCTGCGATCGCCGCCGCCGAGAAGGGCGAGGACCTGTCCCCCTCGGAGAAGATCGGGGTCGACGAGCAGGTGGCCCTGCTGCTGGAGGACGCCGGGCTGCCCGACGCCGCCCGCCGGGCGCGCCAGTACCCGCACGAGTTCTCCGGCGGCATGCGCCAGCGCGCCCTCATCGCCATCGGCCTGGCCGCCCGGCCCCGCCTGCTCATCGCCGACGAGCCCACCAGCGCCCTGGACGTCACCGTCCAGCGCCGCATCCTCGACCACCTCCAGGGCCAGATCCGCGCCCTGGGCACGGCCATGCTCTTCATCACCCACGACCTGGGCCTGGCCGCCGAGCGCGCCGAGCACATCGTCGTCATGCACCGCGGCCGCGTGGTCGAGTCCGGCCCGAGCATCGAGGTGCTCCAGGACCCGCGCCACCCCTACACCCGGCGCCTGGTCCAGTCGGCGCCCTCCCTGGCCTCCCACCGCATCGAGAGCGCCCACGCGGCCGGGATCAAGGTGACCGAGGACGAGCTGGGGGTGCGCCCCATCGCCGAGGACGCCGACGAGATCCTGCGCGTGGAGCACCTGACGAAGGTCTTCGACGTGCGCGGCGCCAGGGGGGAGGCCAAGACCCTCAAGGCGGTCGACGACGTCACCTTCGGGGTGCGGCGGGGGACGACGACGGCGCTGGTGGGCGAGTCCGGCTCGGGCAAGTCCACGGTGGCCAATATGATCCTCAACCTCCTGGACCCCACCGGGGGCAAGGTCTTCCACAACGGGGTCGACCTGTCCACCCTGGGCCCCAGGGAGCTCTTCGCGCTGCGCCGCATCATGCAGCCGGTCTTCCAGAACCCCTACGGCTCCCTGGACCCCATGTACTCCATCTACCGGGTCGTCGAGGAGCCGCTGCGGGTCCACCGCATCGGCACCGCCAAGGAGCGCGGGGCCAGGGTCGCCGAACTGCTCGACATGGTGGCCCTGCCGCGCTCGGTCATGCGCCGCTACCCCAACGAGCTCTCCGGCGGGCAGCGCCAGCGCGTCGCCATCGCCCGGGCCCTGGCCCTCAAGCCGGAGATCGTCGTCCTGGACGAGGCCGTCTCCGCCCTGGACGTCCTCGTCCAGGCGCAGATCCTGCGCCTGCTGGCCGAACTGCAGACCGACCTGGGGCTGACCTACCTGTTCATCACCCACGACCTGGCGGTGGTGCGCCAGGTGGCCGACGACGTCGTCGTCATGCAGCACGGCCGGGTGGTGGAGTCCGGGGCCGCCGACGAGCTCTTCGCCCATCCGCGCGAGGACTACACCCGCGAGCTCATCGACGCCGTGCCGGGGGCCTCCATCCCCCTGTACGGCGAGGGCGCGGGCCCGGAGCGCTAGCCGGCGGAGGCGGCATGGGGAGGGCCTCTCGCGGGCCGTTCCGAGCGGTCGGCGGCCCGTGCTCCTGCGGCGGGAGCGCGGGCGGATCGCTCCGGACGGCCGCCCGCGCCCGCGCGGCGGGACCCCGGTCGGCGCCCCCGACGTGTCGGACGCGTTTCGGGATTCGGGTATCGTGTGCCCAGTCCGCGCCACACGGTGTCATCTTCCGGGTGCCCGGGTGGGTGCGCAGATGTCCGTAACTGGACGGGACGGGGCCCGCCGCGGCTCCCCGGCCCCGCCCGGTCCCCCGGAAGAGAAGACCGAATGTTCCCCTATCTAGTGCGCAGGATCGCGAACTATGCGCTGCTGCTCTTCATCGCGACCTCGCTGGCGTACCTCCTGGCGTCCGCCTCGCTGGATCCGGCCAACAACTGGAATCGCGAGGATCCGACTCTCAACTGGGATGCGATCAATGCCAGTCTGATCGAGTACAACATCAGTTCGGAGCTGCCCGTCTGGGACCGCTACCTCTCCTGGTTCCACTCCGTCGCGCTGTCGTGGGACTGGGGCTCGACCCCCAAGGGGGAGGCGGTCAACGGGATCCTCGGGACCAAGATCGGCGTCTCGCTGCGCCTGGTCGTCATCGGCGCCGCGGTGGGAATGGTCGGGGGCGTCGCGCTGGGCGCGTGGACCGCCACCCGCCAGTACAAGCTCTCGGACCGCGTGATCTCGCTGCTGTCCATGATCCTGATCTCGACCCCGGCGATGGTCATAGCGATCCTCCTCCAGGTCCTCGCCGTCGAGTTCAACCGGACCACCGGCTACCAGGTCTTCGAATTCACCGGCGAGGGCTCCGGGGTGGTGAGCAGGCTCCAGCACCTGTTCCTGCCGACCCTGTCCATGTCGCTGGGCGGCGTCGCCAGCTACTCGCGCTACCAGCGCAACCTCATGCTCGACACCCTGGGGGCCGACTACGTGCGCACCGCCCGGGCCAAGGGGCTGATCAAGCGCAAGGCCGTCACGCGCCACGCGCTGCGCACCGCCCTGATCCCCATGGCCACCTACTTCGCCTTCGCCCTGGCCGCCCTGTTCACCGGCGCGGCCATCACCGAGCGCGTCTACGGCTGGCACGGCATGGGCGAGTACTCGATCCTGTCCATCTCGACCTACGACATCAACGGCGTGACGGCGGTCGTGGCCTTCTCGGGCCTGTGCACGCTGACGGGGGCGCTCCTGTCCGATGTCTTCGTCGCAATCGTCGACCCCCGTGTGAGGGTGAGCTGACCATGTCCCGCAATTCACAGACCAACGGCATGGACTCCATCGGCAAGCAGGTGACGCTCGGGGGCCACTCCGCCGTCGAGCAGCCCGCCGATGTGCCCGCCTCGGAGGACGAGGCCGGCGATCTGAGGGAGAACGACCCCAAGGCGTCCAGGAGGCTGACCCGGGGCCAGATCACCCTGCGCCGCTTCCTGCGCAACCGGACCGCCGTCGTCGGCGCGATCGGCTTCTTCCTCGTCGCGGGCTTCGCGATCTTCGGCGACAAGATCGGCTCGTGGACCTTCACCGACGTGGACACGGGGGCCTTCCTGTCGCCCCCGAGCGCCGACCACTGGTTCGGCACGACCCAGGGCGGCCGCGACGTCTTCGCCATGGTCGCCGAGGGCACCCGCAAGTCAATGCTCATCGGCGTGTGCGTCGCACTCCTGCAGACGGGCATCGCGGCGGTCATCGGCTCCTCGGCGGCCTACTTCGGGGGCTGGTGGGAGCGGATCGCGCTGTGGACGACGGACCTCCTGCTCGTCGTCCCCTCCTTCCTCATCATCGCCATCATCTCCCAGCGGGCCGGCGCGTCGAAGGGCTCCATCGCCCTGTTCATCATCCTCCTGGCGGGTTTCGGGTGGATGCTCACGGCGCGCGTGGTGCGGTCCCTGACGCTGAGCGTCAAGGACCTCGACTACGTCAATGCCGCGCGCTTCATGAACGTGCCCAGCCCGGTCATCATCGTCCGCCACATCATCCCGAACATCGCCTCCCTCCTCATTGTGGACGCGACCGTCAACGTCGCCTACGCGGTGCTCAGCGAGACGACCCTGTCCTACTTCGGCTTCGGGGTTCAGGCGCCCAACACCTCCCTGGGAACCCTCATCGCCGAGGGGCAGCGCTCGGCGACGACCTACCCCTGGATCTTCCTCGCGCCCGCCGCCGTCGTCGTCATTATGCTCGTGTGCGTCAATTTCATGGGCGACGGCCTGCGCGACGCCGTCGACCCGTCGTCCAAGTCCGGAGGCCAGGCATGAGCCCCAAGAAGAACCCGAGCGTCGCGGCCTTCGAGTCCGAGGAGCTGCCCGACCCCGCCTCCGACGCCCCGCTGCTGGAGGTGACGGACCTGCGCGTCTCCTTCCCGTCCGAGGACGGGCGGGTCAACGCGGTGCGCGGCGTCAACCTCACCGTCGGGCGCGGGGAGGTCCTGGCCCTGGTCGGCGAGTCCGGCTCCGGCAAGTCGGTCACCTCGACGGCGGTCATGGGCCTGCTCGACGAGTCCGCCCAGATCTCCGGCTCGGTGCGCCTCCACGGCACCGAGCTCCTGGGACGCGACGACGACTACATGTCGAAGATCCGCGGCACCCAGGTGTCGATGGTCTTCCAGGACCCGCTGTCCGCGCTCACCCCCGTCTACACGGTGGGCGCCCAGATCGTCGAGGCGCTCCAGATCCACAACCCGAAGATGGACCGCAGAAGGGCCTGGGACCGCGCCGTCGAGCTGCTCGAGCTCGTGGGCATCCCCAACCCGGAGGTGCGGGCCAGGGCCTACCCGCACGAATTCTCCGGCGGCATGCGCCAGCGCGCCGTCATCGCCATCGCCATCGCCAACGACCCGAACCTCATTATCGCCGACGAGCCCACCACGGCCCTGGACGTCACCATTCAGGCCCAGATCCTCGACGTGCTGCGCACCGCCCAGAAGGAGACCGGCGCCGGCGTCATCATGATCACCCACGACCTGGGGGTCGTGGCCGGCATGGCCGACCGGGTGGCCGTCATGTACGCGGGGCGCATCGTGGAGGCGGGCGACGTCGACGACATCTTCTACCGCTCCCGCATGCCCTACACGATCGGCCTGCTCGGATCCCTGCCGCGCCTGGACGCCAAGAAGGACTCCGCCCTGGCCACCCTGGAGGGCAACCCGCCGTCGCTGCTGGACCTGCCCGCCGGCTGCCCCTTCGCCCCGCGCTGCCCCATGGCGGTCGAGGAGTGCCTGGCGGGCGAGCCCGATCTCCTGCCGGTGCGCGACGCCGCCGACGACGCCGGCCCCGCCAATGCCGACGACGCCGACGACACCGCCAACGCCGTCGCCGGCCCGCCCGCTGCGGGCGCGCAGTACAGCGCCTGCCGCCGCATGAAGGAGATCGAGCGCGAGAACCTGGACTACACCGACATCTTCCCCGTCCCCACGCTCAAGACGCCGGACTCCCTCACCCTGCCCCACAGCGAGCGCACGGAGGTCGTGCGGGCCACGGACCTGGTCAAGGAGTTCCCGCTCATGAAGGGCGCCGTCTTCAAGCGGCGGGTGGGGACGGTGCACGCGGTCGACGGCATCTCCTTCGACGTCCGCGAGGGGGAGACCCTGGCGATCGTCGGCGAGTCCGGCTGCGGCAAGACGACGACGCTCATGGAGGTCCTGGGGCTCCAGGCCCCGCAGCGGGGCCGCATCGTCGTCCTCGGCAAGGACACCGCGTCAATGGGCAGGGCCGACCGCAGGGCCGTGCGGCGCGACCTCCAGATCGTCTTCCAGGACCCCATGGCCTCGCTGGACCCCCGCCAGCCGATCTTCGACATCATCGCCGAGCCGCTGCGCGCCAACGGTTGGAGGAGGGCCGATATCGCGCCGAGGGTCGACGAGCTCATGGAGCTCGTCGGGCTGGAGCCGAGTCACGCCAACCGCTACCCGCGCAACTTCTCCGGCGGGCAGCGCCAGCGCATCGGCATCGCCCGGGCCCTGGCCCTGGAGCCCAAGCTCCTCGTGCTCGACGAGCCGGTCTCCGCCCTGGACGTGTCCATCCAGGCCGGCGTCATCAACCTGCTCGACGAGCTGCGCGCCACCCTGGGCCTGAGCTACCTCTTCGTCGCCCACGACCTGTCCGTGGTGCGCCACATCGCCGACCGGGTGGCGGTGATGTACCTGGGCAAGATCGTCGAGGTGGGCGACGTCGACGCCATCTTCGACGCGCCCGCCCACCCCTACACCCAGGCGCTGCTGTCCGCGATCCCCATCCCCGACCCCGCCAAGGAGCGGGGGCGCAGCCGCATCATCCTGGAGGGGGACCTGCCCTCCCCGGCGAACCCGCCGTCGGGCTGCCGCTTCCGCACGCGCTGCCAGGTCTTCAAGAACGTCCTCACCGAGGACCAGCGGTCCCTGTGCCTGGGGGCCATGCCGGACTTCTCCTCCGAGGGGGAGGATCACGAGGTCGCGTGCCACTACCCCGAGAGGATCTCGGTCTTCTGATCCGGGGCCGGCGGGCCGCGCCCGGACGGTCCGCCGGCGGCGGCGCATTGATACCGCGCCGCGTGTGCCGATACCATGTCCCGCGCGGTAAGGCGCCGTCGACGATGATCCGCCGCGGACCGCGTCGTTCCCCCGCAGTCCCCACAATTCCACGGGCGCCCGCCGGGCGCCGACCGACCACACCACTTCGAATGGAGTTGCCTCGATGATGATGATGAACCGCCGCCTCTTCCTGGGCGGCACCGCCTCCGCAGCGGCCCTCGCCCTCCTCGCCTCCTGCGCCAAGAACAACGAGAGCGCCACGACCGACGCCATCAGCTCCAAGGACCCCTCGGCGCTCAAGCAGGGCGGCGAGCTCAAGATGTCCCTGACGTCCACCATCGCCAACTGGAATTACCTCAACGTCGACGGCAACACCGTCGACTGCCGCCACGTCATGTGGTTCGTCTTCCCCTACTTCATCGACTGGGCCGACGACGGCACCCCGAGTCCCAACCCGGACTTCCTGACGAAGTACGAGGCCGAGGAGGTGGGCGGCAAGACCGTCGCCACCGTCGCCCTCAATGAGAAGGCGGTGTGGGGGAACGGGCGCTCCATGGACTCCGAGGACATCAAGGAGTCCCTCATCCACGGCACCGACTCGGCCTACAAGTGGGCCTCGACCGACGGGCTCGACCAGGTCGAGAGCGTCGAGATCGTCGACAATCTCACCGCCAAGGTCACCTTCAAGGCGGCATTCCCCGACTGGACGAATGTCCTGTCGGGCTTCAGCCCCAAGGAGCTCATGAAGGACGCCGACACCTTCAACAACGCCATGGCGGGGGAGGCCAACTTCAACAACGACTTCTTCGCCGGCCCCTTCAAGATCGACTCCTACGACAACTCCCAGCAGCTCGTCACCCTGGTCCCGAATGACAAGTGGTGGGGCAAGGCGCCGAAGCTGGACAAGGTCACCTTCCGGGTCCTCGACTCCGCCGCGGAGGCCACCGCCTTCGCGAACAAGTCGCTCGACGTCATCGACTACATCATCTCCGCCGACGTCTACACCCAGTGCATCGGCCGCTCCGACGCCGAGGTGCGTCAGAACTACGGCCTCCAGTGGCGCCACTTCACCATCAACTGCTCCACCGGCGTCCTCGCCGACAAGTCGGTGCGCCAGGCCATTGTGCGCGCCTGCAACCGCGAGGCCATCGCCTCCTCCGCCCTGGCCGGACTGCCCGTCGACGCCTCCAAGCTGCTCCTGGGCAACCGCTTCTTCATGCCCAACCAGGAGGGCTACCAGGACAACAGCGGGGACTGGACCTACAACGTCGACGCCGCCAAGAAGCTCCTCGACGACGCCGGCTGGGCCCCGGGGAGCGACGGCATCCGCGTCAAGGACGGGCAGCGCCTCTCCTTCGGCTTCACGCTGCCCTCCGGCACCCCCACCACGGAGAACGAGGCCAACCTCCTCCAGGCCCAGCTCAAGGAGGTCGGCATCGAGGTGAAGCTGGTCCCGGTCGACACCAATGGCTACTTCAAGGACTACATCAACACCGGCAACTACGAGATGACGTCCTTCACCTGGCAGGGCACCCAGTACCCGATGGCGAACATCGGCCAGATCTACGGCACCGGCGCGCTGCAGAACTACTCCCGCATCTCCGTGCCCGAGATCGACGAGTACATCCAGAAGATCGCCACGACGACCGACCGCGCCGAGCGCATCCGCCTGGCCAACGAGTGCGACAAGCTCATCTGGGAGAACGTCATGAACTTCCCGATCTACGAGCGCCAGGAGCTCACCGCCGTGCCGAAGGGCCTGGCGAACTTCGGCGCCATGGGGCTGGCCTCGTTCCACGGCGAGGACATCGGCTACCTCGCCGACTGAGCGCCCGCCGGACGGGCCCGCGCGGCCCGCGCCCGGGGCCTCGCCCCGGGCGCGGGTCCGCTTCCCCCCGCCGGGCCCGACGGTGCAGGATGGGGGCGTGCCCACCGTCATCATCCGCTCGCTTCCGGGGCGACTCGGCTTCGTCGTCGTCGCCGTCATGGCCGCCGTCGGCGTCGCCGCGGTCCTCGTCAGCGACGGGGCCCGCAACGGGCTGCGCGTCCTGGGCTGGGCCGGCCTGCTCGTCCTGGCCGCCTGGGCGCTGTGGTGGGCTCCGAGCGTGACCCTCTCCGATGAGGCCCTCACCGTGAGCAACGCCTGGCGCAGGCACACCCTCCGGTGGGAGGACGTCGTCGGGTGCCGAACCCGCTGGTCCCTGGAGATCCTCCTGGACGGCGGGGGCCGGGTGGTGGCGTCGGCCGCGCAGCGCCCCGGGGGGCTGGTCACCTCCTTCCGGCGGCGTCAGGAGATGCGGCGCAGGGAGATGCTCGGCGCGGCCGGCCGCGTCGGCGCCGTCGGGACGGCCCTGGAGCATCGGGGCGTGCGGGAGGAGTTCCTCGACCCCGGCGGAGCGACCTACCGCACCGGCCTCGACTCCGACTCCGCCGGGGACCTCCTCAAGGCCTACGCCGACCGGCGCGCGGCGCACCACGCGGTCCTGGAGCGGCTGGCGCACCGGCAGGAGCGCCTGAACCGCCGTCGGGAGGGCGAGCGGGTGGGAAGAGCGCCCGACCGCCGTCCGGACGGCGCGGCGGCGGGGACTGCGGGAGCGGCGCGAGCAGGGGGAGCGTCAGGAGCGCCGGGCGAGGCGCGGAGCGGGCCGCCGCCCACCGCGGCCTCCGCCCCGCGCCTGCCCGCGCTCCTCGCCCTGGCCGCGGACCTGGCCCTCATCGCCGCCATGGCGCTGCTCTGACCGTCCGCAGACCGCGCGTGAGCGGCCGCACAGGGGTCGTGTCATCCCCGTCATGGCGCTGCGCCCGGGGCGCCCCTACCCTTGACCCGCTGTGCGCCCGGCGCCGCAGCGCCCGCCCACAGGTCCACGGCACCCTCGGGCGCGCCCTCCCGGACGGAAGAGAAGAAGAGCTCCATATGACCGTGCGCCAGGACCTGCGCAACGTCGCCATCGTCGCCCACGTCGACCACGGCAAGACCACCCTCGTCGACGCCATGCTCTGGGAGGCGGGGGCCTTCGGCGCCCGGGCCACGCGCGAGGCCACCGGCGAGCGCGTCATGGACACCGGCGAGCTGGAGCGCGAGAAGGGCATCACCATCCTCGCCAAGAACACGGCGGTCCACTACGCCGGACCCGCCGCCGCGGCCGCCGGGCACCCCGAGGGCATCACCATCAACGTCATCGACACCCCCGGCCACGCCGACTTCGGCGGGGAGGTCGAGCGCGGCCTGTCCATGGTCGACGGCGTCGTCCTGCTCGTCGACGCCTCCGAGGGGCCCCTGCCCCAGACCCGCTTCGTGCTGCGCAAGGCCCTGGCCGCGAACCTGCCGGTCATCCTCGTGGTCAACAAGGTCGACCGCCCCGACTCGCGCATCGACGAGGTCGTCTCCGAGACCACCGACCTGCTCCTGTCGCTGGCCGCCGACCTGGCCGACGAGCACCCCGACATCGACCTGGACGCCGTCCTGGACGTGCCCGTCGTCTACGCCTCCGCCAAGGCCCGCCGGGCGGACACGACCGCGCCCGCCGACGGCGAACTGCCCGCCAACGGCGACCTCGAGCCGCTCTTCCGCACCATTATCGAGCGCATCCCCGGCCCGGCCTACGACGAGGACGCGCCGCTGCAGGCCCACGTGACCAACCTGGACGCCTCGCCCTTCCTGGGGCGCCTGGCCCTGCTGCGCATCCACAACGGCACCCTGCGCAAGGGGCAGACGGTGGCCTGGGCCCGCCACGACGGGAGCCTGGCCTCGGCCCGCGTCTCCGAGCTCCTGGTCACCGAGGGGCTGGAGCGCAAACCCGCCGAGGAGGCCCGCGCCGGGGACATCGTCGCCGTCGCCGGCATCGAGGACATCACCATCGGCGAGTCCCTCGTCGATCCCGACGACCCCCGGCCGCTGCCGCTGATCAAGGTCGACGATCCCGCCATCTCCATGACCATCGGCATCAACACCTCGCCCATGGCCGGGCGCACCAAGGGCGCCAAGGTCACCGCCCGCCAGGTCAAGGACCGCCTGGACCGCGAGCTCATCGGTAACGTGTCCCTGCGGGTCCTGCCCACCTCCCGGCCCGATGCCTGGGAGGTCCAGGGGCGCGGGGAGCTGGCGCTGGCGATCCTCGTGGAGCAGATGCGCCGGGAGGGCTTCGAGCTGACCGTCGGCAAGCCACAGGTGGTTACCCGCACCATCGACGGCAAGCGCCACGAGCCCATCGAGCGCATGACCATCGACGTGCCCGAGGAGTACCTGGGCGCCGTCACCCAGCTCATGGCCGCCCGCAAGGGCCGCATGGAGACCATGACCAACCACGGCACGGGCTGGGTGCGCATGGAGTTCCTCATCCCGGCCCGCGGCACCATCGGCCTGCGCACCCGGTTCCTCACCGAGACGCGCGGCACCGGCATCGCCTCCTCCATCGCGGAGGGCTACGAGCCCTGGGCCGGCCGGATCGTCTCGCGCACCACCGGCTCGCTCGTGTCCGACCGCGCCGGGACCGTCACCGCCTACGCCCTCATCCGCCTGGAGGACCGCGGCACCTTCTTCGTCGAGCCCGGGCAGGAGACCTACGAGGGCCAGGTCGTGGGCGAGAACCCGCGCAACGAGGACATGGACGTCAACGTGGTCCGCGAGAAGCAGCAGACGAATATGCGCTCCTCCACGGCCGACGTCTTCGAGGGGCTCGTGCCGCCGCGCCGCCTCACCCTGGAGGAGGCCCTCGAGTTCGCCTCCGACGACGAGTGCGTCGAGGTCACCCCCGACGCCGTGCGCATCCGCAAGGTCATCCTCGACTCCCAGGAGCGCTTCAAGGACGCCGCCCGGCGTCGTCGGGCGCAGGCCTGACCCCCGTAGTTTTCCCCATACCCAGGTTCCCCCATACCCAGGAGCCGGTCTTCACGGAGAGGATCGCCGCATGAGTGGCACTGTTCCCCTGCTCGATTCCGACGACGCGCCCGAGAGCCTCGAGGCGGTCGCGGAGTCGCCCGCCCCGTCGCAGGACGGGCCCGTCGTGGCGCCGTCCGAGGTCGAGTCGGCGCCGCCCGCCGGTCGGAGGCCGGAGGCGAAGGCGGAGGCCGATGAGGAGCCCGCCGCCGAGGGGCCGGAGCCGCCCGTCGAGGAACCCGCGGAGCCCGCCGAGCCGGAGGAGCCCGCTGACCCGGAGCCCGTTGAGTCGGAGGAGTCCGCTGAGTCCGTGGTCGCCGAGGAGGCTGGGTCGGTTCCGATGGAGGTGACGTCGGAACCGGAGTCCGAGGCGCCCGTGGAGGAGCCCGCCGAGTCCGTCGTCGAACCGGAGGCCGACGAGCCCGCCCAGCCCGCCGCCGTCGAAACGGGAATCGTCGCCGAGTCCGCTGAGACTGAGACTGAGGCCGCTCGGTCTGTCGAGCCGGAGGCCGACGAGAATACGGGTGCCGCGGAGGAGACTGCTGCCGGGGCCGAGGCGCCCGCCCAGGAGGCGCAGCCCGCAGAGGCTGCGGAGCTGACCGAGTCAGAAGCCGCGGAGACTCAGCCCGCTGAGTCCGCCGTCGAGCCTGAGCCGGTTGAACCTGCGGATTCTGCTGCCGAGTCGGATGCTGCTGAACCCGCTGCCGAGCAGGAATCCTCCGGGTCGGAGACCGTTGTCGAGGCTGCCGGCTCAGTGGAGGCCGTCGAGCCGGGGGAGCCGAACGAGTCCGTTGAGTCGGTCGAGTCCGTGGACGCCGTCGTCGAGTCGGGCGCCGCGGAGGAGGCTGCCGCCGGGTCGGGAACCGCTGCGGAGGAGCCTCAGTCCGCTGAGCCCGCCATCGAGGGGCAGTCCGCGCAGGAGGCCGTCGACGAATCGACCCCGGCCCCGCCGTCCGCCGGCGCGCCGCCCACCGAGCGAGCACCGGAGGCGGCCACCGTCGGCGCGAGCGCGGCCCGCCCTCCGCTGCGGCCGAGCTTCCCGCTCAGCGCGCCCACGCCCGCCACCGCCGACGAATCCGCGACCGGCGACGAATCCGCGACCGGCGACGAATCCGCGACCGGCGACGAATCCGCGGCCGGCGCGCCGTCGAAGACGATTGAACACCCCGCCGGCGCTGAGACGGCCGGTATGCCGCTGCCTCCCAGTGTGCCGATCGCCGCGCGGAAGCCCGAGAAGGACGACGCGTCCGAAGAGGCTGCCGGCACGATCGGCACGACTGGCCGGGCTCCGGCCGGCAGCGAGGCGGAGGAGGCCGCCGACGACGAATCCGGGGTCGCTGCTGCGTCCGAGGTCGCCGACGACGAGTCCGAGGAGGCCCGGGACGCGCAGGTCTGCGCCGAACAGGCCCCGGCCGAGCAGAAGAAGTCCGAGGCCGTGGCGCCCGCCCGCCGCCGTCGGCTCCTCCTCGCCCTCGGTGCCGCCGCGCTGCTCGTCCTCGTCTGGGGCGCGGCCGCCTTCGCCACCACCCAGCACATCTTCGCCGGCTCCACCGTCTCCGGCGTCGCCGTCGGCAATATGAGCCCCGCGCAGGCGGAGAGCACGGTCGCCGGCGCCATCAACGCCCAGCTCGGCCAGCCGGTCACCCTCGTCGTCGGCAACGCCACCGACACGCTCGTGCCCGCCGAGTCCGGCGTGAGCGTGGACGCCCGGGCCAGCGTCGAGCGGCTCACGGGATTCACCCTCAACCCGCTCACCCTCATCGGGCGCCTGCGCGGCGCCGACGTGGACGCCGTCACCCGAGTCGACGCCCGCTCCCTGACCACGGCCCTCGACGCCCGCCTGGACGTCCTGGCCGTGGGCGCCTCCGATGCCGGCGTGACCCTCAATGGGACGACGCCCGTCCTCATCCCCGGGAGCATCGGCACCGGGCTCGACGTCGACTCGGCCGTCACCACCCTGAGCGAGAACTGGCCGCTCGGGCGGGAGACCATCGAGCTGCCCGACGGCGAGGCCAGGCCGGCCATCACCGATGAGGAGGCGCAGACCCTCATCGACAAGGTCCTCACCCCGCTGCTGTCCAGCGATTTCACCATCACGGTCGAGGGGACCGACGCCGCCGCCAGGGCCTGGCGGCCCACCGTCGTGCTGACGCCGGAGCAGCTCGCCGAGCTGGTCAGGATCGACACGGCGGACGGCGACATCACCGCGTCTCTGGACCCCCAGGGGCTGCGCGAGACCGTACTCGCCGCCATGGGCCCGGAGATCGAGTCCCCGGTGCAGGACGCCACCTGGACCATCGAGGGCAGGGCCGACGCGAAACCCGTCTACGTCGAGGCGCACGGCGGCACCGTCGTCGACGCCGAGGCCCTCGCCGCCGACGTCCTGACCGCCGCCACCCAGGACGGCGGGGCGGGGGAGCGCCGCATTGCGCTGCCCATGATCGACCAGGCCCCCGCGGTCACCACGCCCGCCGCCGACTGGGGCATGAACCAGGTCATCGGCGAGTACTCCACGCCCTACTACCCCGACGCCGCCCGCACCCAGAACCTCGTGGCCGGTACCGCCGCCATCAACGGCACCATCGTCATGCCGGGCGGGGTCTTCTCGCTCACCGACGCCCTCGGGCCGATCGACGAGGAGCACGGCTTCGCCTCCGCCGGCGTGGTCACCAACGGCCAGCACACCGACGCCATGGGCGGCGGCCTCTCGCAGGTCGCCACGACCGTCTTCAACGCGGGCTTCGAGGCCGGCATGGACGACGTCGAGCACACGCCGCACAACTACTGGTTCACCCGCTACCCGGCGGGCCGCGAGGCCACCCTGTGGACCGGCAACCTGGACGTCAAGTTCGGCAACTCCACGCCCACCGCCGTCATGGTCCAGGCCTGGGCGGTCGACGGCGAGGTGCACGTGCGCCTGTGGGGCACCCCGTACTACCAGGTGAGCATCGATAACGGCACTCCCCACAACTACCGCGCCTACCAGACCCAGCGCCAGAGCGGCGGGAACTGCGTCCCCTACGGGGGCGGCGCGCAGGGGTTCGACATCACCGTCACCCGCTCGCGGACCAAGCCGGACGGCCAGAAGCTGCCCGACGACGTCCTGAGCACCTCCTACGACTCGGACAATCCCGTCGTCTGCGGCTGAGCCGGGGGCCGCGCTTGCCGTCGGGCGGGCCCGCCCGGGAGGTTCCGGCTGAGTCGGCCGCGGGCGGGCCGCGCGGCGGATGCGGGCGGGCCGCGCGGTGGATGCCGGCGGGGCCC